>ENA-OROD01002603-OROD01002603.1-human-gut-metagenome-genome-assembly--contig:-NODE-2603-length-12875-cov-6.368097_pt1 | contig 12875 bp, 10 predicted proteins | sample MGYA00242123_ERZ509038 | MGnify/ENA primary metagenome ERZ509038 (study PRJEB26280, sample SAMEA2338719) | human gut metagenome | biome: human gut; feature: human-associated habitat; material: faeces... | reverse complement strand
GCGCTGGGCGGCACGGGGCAGGCGGCGCTTCTGCGCGGCGCCGCCCCACAAAAACCACAGGATCAGCCCCGTCACCGGCGCCAATAAAAGCAGAATGAACCAGATGAGCTTATAAGAAAGCTCACCCGGTTCATTGTAGATATGGATGGCAAGGAGAACAGAGATGATCTGCAATGCTGCATAGCCGATGGCGACATACTGCCTGAGCGCGTGGGAAATGAGCACGACGACGGCGACCTGCACCGCCAGAAGAAGGACCACGAACATGATCCGCAGCGCCGCCGAAATGCGGCGCTCGCCCTTTTGCCGTATCTGCACTCGTTTCATTTTCTGTTGTTCCTCCCCGGTCGGTCCGGTATCCTTTCCTGCTGGTCCGGCGCGGAAGTGCCGCGTCAGTTTTTCTCGTTCAGAAGGCGCGTCTTGATGTCGTACAGCTTCTGCGAGAGGTCGACATAATAGTTGTGCGGGTTATCGAAGCGCTTGACCTCGTCCCAAAGGGTATCGACCTGCTCGGCGCAGTACTTCTTGATCTTCTCAACGCTGGGACGCTGATAGACGAGCTTGCCCTTGAGGTAGATGGGCACGAGCAGCTCGCGCGCTTCGAAGTGATAGACCTCCTTGCGCTTCCATGTAGCGTCGGGGTCGAAGATCTCAAGATTCTTGCTGTCGTCCACGGTCTCGTCATAAACGGTGAGGTAGTCAGCGATCGCCTTGCCGGTGTCGCGGCCGTAGAAGCGGTAGAGCTTTTTGAAGTGCGGCGTCGTGATCTTGCCGACATTCTCGCTGATCTTGATCTTGGGGATGACGTTGCCGTCCTGATCCTCCACGGCGACGAGCTTGTAGACGCAGCCGAAGACCGGCTCGCTCTTGGCCGTGATCAGGCGCTCGCCGACGCCGAAAGCGTCGATCTTCGCATCCTGCATCCAGAGATCCTGAATGAGGTATTCATCGAGGGAGTTGGAGACGGTGATGGTGCAGTTCTCCCAGCCCGCCTCGTCGAGCATCTTGCGCGCCTTGCGGGAGAGATAGGCAATGTCGCCGCTGTCGAGGCGGATGCCGCACTTTTTGATGCCAAGCGGCTTGAGCACATCGTTGAAGGCCTTGATGGCGTTGGGGATGCCGGACTTGAGGGTATTGTAGGTGTCCACAAGCAGGACCGCGTTCTGCGGATAGAGCTTGCAGTAAGTCGCAAAGGCGTCATACTCGGTGTCGAACATCTGCACCCATGCGTGGGCCATGGTGCCGAGCGCGGGCGTGCCGTAGAGCTGGTCGGAGATGGTGCAGGCAGTGCCGCAGCAGCCCGCAATATAGGCAGCACGAGCGCCGTCGATGGCGGCGGCGGAGCCCTGCGCGCGGCGGGAACCGAACTCCATCACGGCGTGGCCCTTGGCGGCGCGGACGATGCGGTTGGCCTTGGTGGCGATGAGGCTCTGGTGGTTGACGGTCAAAAGCGCAAAGGTCTCAAGCAGCTGCGCCTCGATCGCGGGCGCGCGCACAACGACCATCGGCTCCTTGGGGAACACGGGCGTGCCCTCGGGCACGGCGTAAATGTCGCCGCTGAAGTGGAAGTTTGCAAGATAGTCGAGAAACTCCTCGCAGAAGATGCCGCGCGAGCGGAGATAGGCGATATCCTGCTCGTCAAAGTGCAGATCCTCGATATAGTCGATCAACTGGTCGAGGCCGGCGGCGATGGCGTACCCGCCGCCGTCAGGCACGGAGCGGAAATAAACGTCGAAATAGGTTATGCGATCCTGGAATCCGGCTTTCAAGTAACCATTGCCCATGGTCAGCTCATAGAAGTCGCAGAGCATGGTCATATTCAGCTTCTGATCGGTCTTCATAGTCACCTCATAGTGTCGCGGCGCGGATCATTTCCGCGCCTTGTGATATGGGCATTATATCCTTTGGGCACAGAGAAAGCAAGGCTTTTGGTCGTTTTTCCTCATTTCGGCTTGACTTTGCCCGGCCCGTCCCCTATGATAAAGGGACTTCCTGCAATACGCGCGCGTGCGCGAAGAACATAAGAAACGGAGCATCTCATCATGGGTGTTATTTTAGGCATCGACATCGGCGGGTCCAGCACGAAGATCGTCGGCCTCTCCAGCGACCTTTCAGTCATCGATATGCTGCGCGTCAAGGCGGAGGATCCGCTCACCTCGCTCTACGGGGCGATGGGCAACTTCCTCTCGACGCATCAGCTCCAGCTTTCCGACATTGACCACATCGCCCTCACGGGCGTTGGCGCTTCGTATGTCGACGGCGATATTTACGGCGTGAAGACCATCAAGGTCGAGGAATTTCCCTCCGTCGGCACGGGCGGTCTTGCCCTTTCGGGCAAAGAGCACGCAGTCGTCGTGAGCATGGGCACAGGCACGTCGTTCCTATGGGCAAACAAGGGACAGGAGGTGCGCCACCTCATCGGCAGCGGTGTCGGCGGCGGCACACTCGCGGGCCTCAGCTCGCTGACGACGGGCGTGCACCAGTACGCGCTCATCCGCAAGCTCTGTCAGGACGGCGATCTCAGCCACATCGACTTAACGCTCGCCGACCTCTCGCGCGAGCAGGTGGGCGATCTCCCGCCCGAGGCCACGGCGGCAAACTTTGCCAAAGTCGCCGACGATGCGACACCGTCGGACAAAATGCTCGGCATCGTCAATCTCGTTCTCCAGTCCATCGGCACGATGTCTGTCCTCGCGTGCAAGTGCTGCGGGACGGATACGGTCGTGCTCACGGGCGCGCTGACGATGCTGCCGCCCGCAAAGCAGACGTTCGAGCTTTTCAAGCAGCTCTACGGTGTGGACTTTATTATTCCCGAAAATGCCACGTTTGCAACCGCCATCGGCGCGGCACTGCACAGCGTACGGGGCAATTGAGCATTTCTTGCAGCCCGAATTTCAAAAAAGTGTCTGCCTTGCGGCAGGCACTTTTTGTTTTGAAACGCTTGTTCTATTTCTCCTTCTATGGTACACTGAAAAAAGAAACGAGGTGAACGCGATGGACCGCATCATTCTGCACTGCGACTGCAACTGCTTTTTTGCCTCCTGCGAGCTTTTGAGCCATCCTGAGCTTCGCTCGCTGCCCGTCGCGGTCTGCGGCGACCCGACGGAGCGCCACGGCATCATCCTTGCCAAAAACGAAGCAGCCAAGCGCTGCGGCGTGAAGACGGCGGAGACGATCCGCGAGGCACGGCAGAAGTGCCCCGGCCTCATCCTGCTGCCACCGCACCACCGGCTCTACGAGGAATATTCGAAGAAGCTCAACGCCGTTTACAGCGAGTATACCGATCTTGTCGAGCCCTTCGGCATCGACGAGAGCTGGCTTGATGTAACAGGTTCCCTGCACCTGTTCGGCGGCGATGCCAAGGCGCTCGCCGACACGCTGCGAGAACGCATCCGGCGCGAATTCGGCCTGACCATCTCCGTCGGCGTTTCCTTCAACAAGGTATTTGCAAAACTCGGCAGCGACTATAAAAAGCCAGATGCCACGACCGTCATCGCGCGCGAGAACTGGCAGGACATCGTCTTCCCCCTGCCGGTAGGCGATCTTTTGTTCGTCGGGCGCAGCGCGCAGGAGATCCTGGGGCGCTACGGCGTGCGCACGGTCGGCGAACTGTCCCGGTGCAGCGAGGAAATGCTCGAAACGCTGATGGGCAAGATGGGCACACAGCTCTACCGCTACGCAAACGGGCTGGACGACGCCCCCGTGCGCGGGGAAGCCGACCGCGAGCCGATCAAATCCGTCGGCAATTCAACGACCTTCCGCCGCGACCTGACGCGCTGGGACGAGGTGCAGCGCGGCATTTCCCTGCTCTCCGACAGCGTGGCGATGCGCCTGCGGCGGCACGGGCTCTACTGCGGCGGCGTGCAGGTCGGCATCAAGAACAGCCGCTTTCAGACTTTTTCCCGCCAGACGATGCTCCCGCACAGCACGCACCTGATGCGCGAGATCAACGACACGGCGCTGCGGCTCGTGAAGGAGCTGTGGAAAGCGCCGGATCCCATCCGGCTTCTGTCCGTCACGGCGCTGCACCTGACGGACGAGGCGCAGTCCTTCCGCCAGATGGACCTTTTCGGCGCGGGCGAGGCGCAGCAGGAAAAGCAGGAGGCCGTCGAGTCCGCGATGAACGCGCTGCGGCAGAAATTCGGCCGCGATGTGATCTCCTACGGCACCAGGAGCGGCGACATCACCGCTCGCCCGTCCGATAAAGACGGAAACCGATAATCTCCAAGCGGCAGAGGCAGCGTCTTTCGTTTTCCGTCTTGTAAAGCTGCCGCGGGATATGATACAATGCACGGAAAAGAAGTTCCTTTTTGGGCAAAACGGCGTACGCCGGGCGCTGCGGCGTTCCGCCCGCTGATCTTCGATCCTTTCAGGAGGGAATGGAACGTGACACGATTCACGCTTTCTGATTTTGACAGCATCCGGCGCTCCATGAAAAAGCGCCTTACCGTCTATATGCTCACCCTCGGCGCCATCCTGACGGCAGCGCTGATTACGGGGCTATTTCTCCTCAACCAGCTTAAAAGTCCGCAGGAGGAGATCGCCACGTCGCTGCGCTTCCGGATGGAGGCCTTTGAATCGGATATGAAAAGCCTGTGGCGGAATGTCAGTGTGATGAGCGTCCATCTCTCCAATGACATGACCGCGATCGTGGAAGCGCACACCTCCTCGCTCTCCTCCCTCTCAGGAGACGCCGACGCCATAGAGCAGCTGGAGGAAGCGATGCTCGAGCCCTTGTGCCAGTATGTCCGCCAGGCGGACTGCTCCGGCGCTTTTGTGCTGCTCAACACCTCTCTTCGCAGCGGTTCGCACAGTGGACTGTACGTCCAGCGGAGCAACGCCGAGCACATCACCAGCGCGCTGCTGCTCTATCGGGGCATGGCGGACGTCGGACGCCGGCACGACGTAATGCCCCACCGGAAGTGGGCGCAGGAATTTGAATTGGCATCGTTTCCCGGCATTGCCGAGCATCTGCGCGCCGCGTCCCTGCCTCTTGAGCGCAGCTGCCGCACGACGGCGCTTCTGACCCTGCCCGGCACCTCCGAGCAGGCGATCCTTCTCACCGTTCCCATGTTCGGCGCGGACGGCACGCTATACGGACTGTGCGGTTTTGCCGTCAATCAGACCTACTTTTCGGCGCATCATGTCCAGCCCTCCGGCATCAGCCGTCTTGCCTGCGTCCTGTCGGACAGGGCGGATGGGACGGACATGGCAAGAGGACTTTTGACCTATCCCTCGGGCGGTTTCTGCTTTGTGCCCGGCGAGACGCTGGCGGGAACACCTCTCCACGATGACCTTACGGCCTTCAGCGGGACGGAGCTCTCCTTTGTCGGTCTCTCCCAGCCGTTTACGGCGGCCAGCGGGGACACGGAGCCTCATGCCCTGACGGTTCTGATCCCAAAGCAGGACTATGACCGGGCGATGCTGCAAAGCAGGCTGGAGGCCGCCGCGCTGCTGACGCTGCTGCTGTGCTTCGGCGTGGTCTGCTGTCTGTACTATACCCGCCGCTTTCTCCGCCCGGTCCTGCGGGACATTGCGCTTCTCAACGAGGCGGACTGCGGCGGCAGGCAGGTGACCTTTGACGAGCTGCAGCCCGTGTCTGCAAAGCTGCGCTGCCACGAGCAGACGATCACCGACCTGCAAGGCCAGAAGGAGCAGGCGGAAGCCGACGCAAAGCATCTTGCGCTAAAGCGCAGGGACGAGATCGATCCGGAAGAGTATCAGGTATTTCTCACATCTTATCAGAATCTGAGACCTGAGTCCAAAATCGTGGTCAACGCCATGGCCGACGGCATCAGCGTTCAAGAGATTGCCGATCGGCTGGGAAAAAAGGTGAGCACGGTTTACTCCTATCGCAGAGACATCTATGAAAAGGTAGGCATCCAGGGGCCTGACAAACTCCGGCGGCTGCGCGTCTGTGTCGCGCTCATGCGGCAGGAGCAGGAAAGGCAATAAAACAGAAAAAGCGGTCATGCCGGGGAGCATGACCGCTGATATTCAGGAAGTTATCCGGCAAAGGCAAGCCGTAAAACGCCTAAAATGAGCAAGTGCACCGGATAAAAAAGATAGAAAAACCATTTAGAAAATGGTTTTCCCTTTTCCATGCGTCTGCCATTGTAGAAGAATACAATGCAAATCGCAGCCATGCCCATTCCAATGACACTTAGCAGAGCATACAGCATATTTGTGGCAAGAGGAAATCTTCCAAGCCCACCCAAGAAATTAAAGGCCCCGAAAATCACTATGGAAAGGCAAAAAGCAATCTTTGTGCGGTGTTCAGAGTTTCTTGCCCAAACAAACAGCAAGGTAAATATCGGTGCCAGCAACGTCCAATCGCAAAAAAGGCTAATGACAATTCCGAGGATTACAAGACACATTTTCGCAAGTTTACTTTTTGTTGTATCGAGGACATATAAAATTCCAAAGCACACACAAAGAGTAAACAGCATATTCAAGCCATAAAACTCTATCACGCCGTTTGTGGTAAACGCTAAACAGTATGGAATCTCAGAGATTAGGGCAAAGACAAATAAGCGTGATATGTATGTTTTCTTTGAATGTGTGTAGTGATAGCCCTCTACCAAAAAATAAATCATGGTGATTGCCGTAAAATATCCAATGGCAAGGAAAAATTCAAACAACCATGTGCCGGGTGTCAAAAAAATAGTCGCAATATGGTTGAGAAGCATCGTAAACATCGCAATATACTTTATCGTATCACGATTTAGAGCCCTATAGGATTTATCTGATATTTCTGTACTCATTGTTCATTGAACACCTCCGGCATTTGTCATATTTTAGAATTTGGTATAGCAGATGATTATGAACTTTTCTATCCCTTCAAAGGAAAAAGTGCTCCACAAAAAGAGGCTTTTTAACCGATCATGGTCGCAGAAACGAGAAAAGGCGCAGCACTCAGCTACGCCCCGGAACGCCTTGCAGTATGAATTTTGTGGGAAATAAAAAAGCAGAGTGTCCATTACAGGATACTCAGATCCTATAAGGACACTCTGCATGGACTGTGTTGACAAAAAAGATGTGTCGCTTTAGTTACAGCTTTTATGATATCTTTACTTTTGATTTATTATATTGCTATTCCTGTAATTTGTCCAATAAATCTGAAAAAATAAAGAAAGTGAAAGACACCAATAATGTTTTACTACGGTTATAGAACTTGTAAGTAGCCTCATATGAAACCTATACAACATATTTACATTCACTAAGTATGTTTACTAAATCTATGAACCACTCACTTCCTATGCCTGTGCTTAATCCTAATTTCATAGTACTATCTGAAGAAAAAAATATATCCAAATGATGCTCAGGATGCATTGCCCCGTTTGCATGCTCCCTATCGTGATCGTAACGAATATATCCGGGTTCAAATAGCATTAGGTGCTTTACAAGTTCACAAACAGCGTCTAAATTTACGTTCTCCCACTCGTTTTCCATAATCACTTGTAAAATCTTCTCACTAATATTTTCTAATGTTCCATTAAAGATGTCTTCTTGTTCTAATATTGCTAACAGCAATGAACTCGTAATGCTGTCAAATTCAAGATAGTCCTTGAATCTAATGGAAAAGGAACTATCTTCTGAATTCTTGCCTATATAAAATGGAAATCGGAACGAGAATATCTTGTCCTTGACGCAAAAGAACAGTCGGCTCATTTTATCAACATACAAGATGAGTTTTTTATCTAATGCAATTGTAGTTGTATCTACGCTTCGGTGAAGAACCAAAAATTTTATGGTGTGTGCTAACAGCTTTAATAAATCGTCTTTTCTACGAATTGGCAGCATTGCCTTTTGATATAATAAATTAGATAGTTCAAGCTCGATTTTTTTCATGTTTCTTCTCCGCTGTTATAAGTAAGCAGAAATCATCTTATTAGTACGATCTTGAATTTCAGCTTCAGTCATCGAACCTTCTTCACCTATAATTTCTAGCATTGAATCCACAATTCGCTGTTTATTCTTAGCACTTAACTCAGGATGTGCGACAAAAGTCTCTTCAATTACTTCCTTAAGCGGACGTTGCTCCTGTGCAACTGCAATACTAACCTTTTGATTTTGCTGACTCTTTTCTGCCTCGGGAGGTTCCCTTAAAATCATAATGCCGCTATCGCTTATAGATTTTGCTGCTATCGTATATTTTTTAATAAATTCAGCATTGGCATCCATATTGTTAACAAGAAAATATGATGTTATAAAAGATCGGGTTAACATCATATAAATAGTATTTCGTGAAAAGACATTATCCGTTATTTGACCGCGCACAAGACCAATTACAAACGGAAATTCCAAGCCTTTAATATTATTCCGATTGCTAATGAAGACAGCATCAGATGTACTATCTTTAGTTTCATATCCCTTAATAGCTTTCCATGAATATTTTTCGTATATTCTTACTGCGAGGGAGTCTGCGAGCGCATAATTAGCCTTGCTTCCCTCCAAAAAGACAACTGCAATGTCCCCTGGGTGAACCGTTGGATGATCATGCCGAATAGAATCAATAATGCTGATTATAGCCTCTTCTAGTTCTTCGCTATCGCTGCTTATAACTTCTATACTATTAAGACTTGATGTATCTAAATCTTCAAATCGTCTTAATGGAACTCGCGATAGAATAAAATTGGAATTTTCACGTTTTATTTTGTAGCCACATGAAGACCACTCTTTGTCATCAAGCCAACGTATAACAGGAGTTTCATAAAGTCCCATTCCCACTGCATGTGCAAACATTAATGTTTTGGGATCCGTGCGATAGCATTTGTTTAGGAGATAATCGCTCTGAACTGATTGATTAATCGTTCTGTCGTAAATATCTTGGAATATATCCCCTGCCACATAAACGGTATGTTTAGTTACTAACTCACATAGTTTAAAAAAGCTTTGAGGGAAATCTTGACTTTCATCAATTAGCACATAATCAAAACAGGGTTCAATCCCCCCTTTTGCTTGTAATTCTTCAGTTGCGAGTTTACAGACTGCATCAAATTGCCATTGGTAAGAATATGAATGAAACTCTAATTTGTAGTTTGAACAAATATAACTGTAGACCCCAGTATTTGGTTGCCCCCTAGATCCCCAACTAGGCATAACCCAAAGACGCTCATCCCACTTAATTTGCTCTTCGACTTTCAGAAAGTTGAAGAAGTTAGGGATGCGAATTTTCATACTTTTTGCAAGAATTTTATTATAACAAGTGAAAGCTATTTTTGAGGATTTATTCTTTGTATATAGGTCTTTCAACTTGTGCAATAGCAACTCAGTTTTTCCTGTACCAGCTAAGCCTTGAATGGTTATTCTTTTTTGAGCAGATGGTTGAGAATATATAAACCTACTTTGGTCGCCATCGAACAGAATAATTTTCTTTTTAACTTGATCTAATATAGTTGATGGGTTTTCGCCACCAATTCGACCAATATCATTTATACTGCCAATGAGTAACGATAACAAAAAATCTGCATGACGTTGCTGAGATGGACTATTTAGATTAGATTTATTCAAAATATCATTAACGCAGGAGATATCAGAAACCTGCATATATGTGGTAAGAGTACTTTTCCAGGCCCTCGGACGTCCTAATTGTTCACGATATTCAAATTTTTCTGACAAATACCCCAAGTCTTCTATAAAATCTTCGCAAAATTCATCAAATAAATCCTGATCATCACCTAAATTGACAAAACATATTTTCCGTTTTGGCATCAAGACAACGACGGCATCGTCAAACTCGTACTGAGATGATGCATCTATTCCCAATGGAGCATTAATCACATAAGTTTGAATTGAGTTTTTCTCAGAAAATTGCGAAAGCAATTCGATTAAGTTAGAGTTGCTTTCATTTCTCTCAATATTGCAGAAGAAAAGGCTGTGATCCATATTGTTAACCTCACTAATTGTTATAGTAATGATGCTATAAGAATATAATACGTAAAGAAAGCTTCTATATTACGTATATCTTATCAATTTCCTATGCTAACGATTTTAAAAGTGCTTGATTAGCAGCGTCTACTATGTAAAGCACGATATACGCTTATCATTTCAAAGCTATACTGGGAATAAGCCACTGTTTTAGAAAGAAACTATAATCGCTAATTTTTGCGTAATCCCTCTAACATGAATTATATTTTACCATTACCTTAAAAATATAGCAAACCTTTATTCTAAAAAAGATTGCGAAGAAGTCTGCTGAAATTGTCACATGTATAACTGATTGTAATGGCTAATTGGATAGCCAACTAACTGTGAGTTCCCGGTACAGATATTTTTGTTTCAGTATTACTATACCTTGGAAATACTATCGTGCTAAGAAATAAAACACCCGCATCCAATTTGTAAGTTTCATTAACTTACACGAAATGGGGACTGTACATCGTGCTCGTTTCAATATTCCTTTAGTGATTCGGTATTTACACAGAAGGATCCATAGCCTAACCGAGATTGTAATCAACTTGAAATTTGAGATCGTAATCAGTTGCCTGATTCCTCGCTTGCAGAAAGACTCAATTTCCACTGATTTTATGGAAGTGACCTTGTTCCAGATGCAGAAAATGGAGCAGATAGTCAGTGAGAAAGTAAGGCGGAAGCGGCCAAAACAAATGTGGTTTTTAGCTGTGATAAAAATTGACGCAGGGGCTTTTCAGTGCAGTACACAATATTTTCGCCTTGTTTGTTTTCCATCGTTGCTAATCTCGTACATCACATTAGCACCGAAGTCTTGCAAGTTTCCTCGCCTCATTTTCCGTGATATCCTAACCTAATAATAAAGGAGGATATTGCTATGAAATATTCAAACGAAGAAAAGCTATCCATTGTCGCACGTTGCCGGCAAGGGGAAAGTGTCGCCGCTCTTTCCAATGAGCTCGCTATCCCGCGCAGTACCTTATATCGTTGGATCAAATCTTTTCCTACGGACAGTGCTGGAAAGCTGTTGAAGTTTTCCTATCAAGAATACACATTGCTCCAGCGTAAAGTTGAAAAATTACAAAATGTCATCACGATTCTGAAGTCCGCCGATTGTTTGGTATCTGCGCCATTAAAGGAACGGCTGCATGCGCTGGAACCGTTTTATGGGAAGTATGAGGTCCACACAATATGCGAAGCACTGGATGTCGACCGTGGTACATTTTACAACCATATGATACGCAACAAACGTGAAAATGCCTGGTTTGAGAAACGCCGAGAAGAGTATTGCCAACTGATCCGTGATGTGTTCGATGAATATCAGCAGGTGCTGGGCGCGGAGAAAATTCAAACGATCCTTGTCCAGAGAGGTCATCAAGTCAGTAAGGAGTATGTTTCACGGCTCATGAGTGAAATGGGACTGCGCAGCGTTCGGATGACAGCAAAGAAGGAATATCTAAAGCTGCGTGAGCCGGAGAGAAAGAAAAATCTCCTGCAGCAGCAATTTACTGCTGACCAGCCAAATCAGAGGTGGGTCAGCGATGTTAGTTGCTTTAGACTCAGAGATCACTATCAGGCAACCGGTTTAATCTTTTTAGGACTTCAACCTCCTCGGCATTTGTCGCCAAATATACATATTTGTCCTCTCCACTTACAACCGTATCATAGGGAACATGAAAGACCGTTTTTTGAGAAAAATCAGCGTTACTCTGCGTAGTTGTAATTGTGACATTTTGGGGCTTAACCGCTGTTCTTTTTGCCTTTATAATGATGGTTTCCTGGAGAACACTTTCTTTTTCAAACACTTTGTCACGACTTACAAACAAATGGATATGTTCCAAAGCTCCCTCATCAAGAAATTTCTGCCGAAATTTTTTGAAATAAGCACCCGAAGTCCAAGAGCGCGGGATAATATAGACCATCTCGCCAGCGTCCTTCAGATTGAACAAGCTCATTGAGGCAAATAGAAAATACAGGTTAGGCGCTCCATAGCAGACATCTGGCATTGCTAAAGCTTCTGGTGCATCCTTCGGAATTTTCATGTAGGGAGGATTCCCAATAACACAATCAAATTTAGGAGGATTTGGAGATTCCCATAACATATGATTGTAGTCAGCGACTTGAGAGAGAATATAGTTATCCGATATGATTTTATATTTTATCTTCTTTGTAGCGTGGTCACAAACCCAGTCCAAATTTGAGCGAAGCAATTCCAAGATATTCGTGTCACTCTCGTAGCAAACCAATTCGATTTTAGTAATTGAAGCGACACGCTGCATCCGCTCAATCAAAGCGGTTGATAGAATGCCCGAACCAGCACCGGGGTCAAGAATTGAAACCGGCCCTAAAACGGATTGCAAATCAAACAGTTCCGCCATGAATACAGCCGTTTCTTTACTCGTAAAAAATTGACCGTACTTTTTTCGTTGTGCTTTTGGCATCTGTTCGATATATTTTGTTGTCGCTGTTGTGACATAATCAATCATGCTCATTGTTCGTAAACTCCATTATATCGCCAACATCACAGTTCAGTGCCGTACATACTTTATAAAGGCTTTCCATCGAAACAAACTCGTTCCGTCCCATTTTTGCGAGTATATTAAAGCTGATTCCCGCGTGTTCCTTCAAATCTGTACGATTCATCTTCTTATCTATCAGCATTTTCCATAACTTATCATAGCTAACCGGCATAACGAAATCTCCATTCGTTGTCGAATTCATTTTCATTCAAACTCCATCTTTTTGTTTTTCAATGTCCATATACACTTTTAACATTGTTTTCGTCACAAAAGTGATTCCATATTCCTTTTGACTGGACCTTGTTCTATCAAATTCAATATTAATAAGAATGCAAGAATCATCTGTGAATATTTCAGGTCTCTTTACAATGCTTGAAGGGTGGGAAGAGAGTATTTCGGTTGGAAGTTGGTCCTTGTCTATTTATATCTAGTCAATTGTGATTT
>ENA-OROD01002595-OROD01002595.1-human-gut-metagenome-genome-assembly--contig:-NODE-2595-length-12903-cov-3.276230_pt1 | contig 12903 bp, 7 predicted proteins | sample MGYA00242123_ERZ509038 | MGnify/ENA primary metagenome ERZ509038 (study PRJEB26280, sample SAMEA2338719) | human gut metagenome | biome: human gut; feature: human-associated habitat; material: faeces... | reverse complement strand
GCGGGACGCGCTCAAGGGCATGGGCAAGGGTCCCGCCTACGCCTATGGGCTCTTCCGGGAAGTCCTCGAAGCGCAGGCCGCATTCCAGCAAGGGCTGCAATGCCTGCGGCCGATACCAGAACATGGTCCCGCCGGAGAAAAATTGCTCGTTGCGGCCATAGGTTGCCGGCAGGCCCATACGTGCCAGCAATCCTGTGATCATGCGGTACTCTTCTTTAGATCCATACAGGGGAACGTCTACATAGTGCATGACTTCTCGCAAAGATTTGTACATAGCGGGGAAGGCGCAGCCCAGCAAAGCATCCCCGGCAAATGCTGCCAGAGTCGTTCGTACAGCATCTGGCCGCAGAAGGTTATCCAGCAGATAGGCGCGCCAGGAGGGGCCAAAATCCGTCTGGACGGATTCTTTGGCATGGACATGGCAGCACAGGTCATATCTCTGGAGCTCTTGCCCGACACCTGACAGCCAGGGAGCGACATCACGTCCCCTGTTAGGGGTCTGTACTATGGTGACAGCATTCGCCAGAGGCAGGACATCCCGATTGAACAATGCCTGAAGATGGCTGCGATCCGCAGTCTTCACATGCGTCACGAATACATCGAACGGAACCGGGAACTGCTGCAGATAACGGGCAAATTCCTGTGCAAGAGCTCCATTGTAGATATGGATATGCAGGCCTAGCCGCGGCAGATCCTGACATGAAGGGCAGGAAAGCGAGGACAGGGGCAGGACATTGGCGGCATCGTCGAAGCCCGTGGCGGTAAAGACCGTGGCGTGGGCGAGGTGGCTGTCCAGTTTGTCTTCCAACGACAGAAGCCGATCACAATAGACCGGGTCAGGAAAAATGATATCGCGAAGTACAGCGCGATTGCTCAAAGGCTTTTTCTGGAACCACTGGCGGAATATCTCCAGTGCGCCATCCGCACGGGCACTTGCCAGAAGCGGGCTGTACTGGCCGAATCTGTCGATTATGGCCTGGGCATACTCCAGACAGCTCGTATGCGCAGCGTCGAGGGCCTTACGCATGGAAGGGGCCGGCATAAAGATTTCATGGCAGGGATGTCCCTGCTCGTCAAAGTCGACCACTCCGCCGCTGCAAGGGGAGAACATCTCTTCGAGGATGAGGTGGTACGGTACATAGTCTTCCTTCTGCATGAGGAGGAACGTCTTCGTACCATATTGTGCATCTGCGGCCTGATTTGCTTCGTTTTGCCAGCAGTAGAGCTTGTCGAAGGGTTTGCCCGCGATGGTCGAGAGTGCTGTAGATATGGATCCGGAATACCCCATGTCAAAAACGAGGAAGCGGTTTGCAGCAGACGGGAAGACAGAGGCGTAGTACCGCCGCGCCCGCTCCCTGCGGGCTTCCATAAGGTTCGAGAGCGGTCCGCTGATGCGCTCCAGGATGCCAAGACATCTTTGCTGCTGTTTGCAAAACGGGATATCCAGCTCTTCTTTTGTCAGCAGGGCCAGCAGCTGGTCGGCTTCCGAAGAAAAGTGCCCGCGCAGCAAGTCCTCCAGAGTATAGCTGTCCAGATCAGCGGCCAGCTTGCGGGTGCGGGCATATTCGATAAAGGAATCTGCCATGAAGGGGAAATATGCCCGGCGGCCGGCATGGAAATAGACTCCTTCCGGTCCCCCCAGTTTCTCCTGCAGCACGGCATGGACGCGGGAAGGCAGCCAGCCATCGCGAGAAGCGTAATGGACACACGGATAGCCTTCATGCATGGCGATGTCCCGTGCCTTGAGGCACAGGGCGGTCACCAGCGGTCCCAGAGCAAGGCGGGAGATGGCGGCAGTGTCCGGGCAGCGATCCAGCGTTTCGGGTGAATGCTCCGGCCTGGCAAAGATGCGGTCGATGGCCTGCCCCAGCAGCAGGCCCCACAGGGGATCTTGCCGGGCGGTCTCAATCAGTACGGCAGCCATATCTCCACCGCGTGCGCGCAGCATCTGCCGGACAGAAGGGATATGTACGGCAGCCATGCCTTTGCTCAGCGGGACAGCCACATCGCTGCGGGTGTGGTCCCCCATATGCAGAACATTTGCTGCGTCTACCTGTTCCTTGCGCAGCATGATGTCGAAAAGGGCGCCGGAGTCGCTTTTGCGGGCCTTGTGTTCTGCCGAGACATAGACAGCCTCCACAGCAGCGAAGCCTTTTTCATGCAGGACTTCGAGCAGGAACGACGAAGGGAGGTACATGTCACTGACAGCAATGATGCGTTTACCGGCGGCCTGGGCTGCGCGGCACAGTTCCAGCATGTCAGGGCGTGGCTGCAGCAGGGTTCGCTCGCACAGCATTTCTTCTTTTTTCAGACGTGCAGCCAGCTCAGGAGAAAGCCCGTGCCTGCGCTGGATATGGGCATAGATATCGTCCAGCGTGGCATAAGGATCCCCCAGCTCTTTTTCCGCATGCCAGCGCAGGGCTACAAAATCCAGATCGAACGCGTCATCGACTTTGGCGGCGACGAGGTGAAAGATGTCGCGCGGGTCATCGACGACCGGACGGGTCAGCAGGGTATCGAATATGTCGAGGCTCAGGACATGTACTGAGGGCGCCTGCACCATACGGACGAGAGATTCCAGGCTCAGGGGCGGCAGGGGAGGGGCTGGCGGCAAGGCACAGGACGGATCGACGGCGGGGACAGCTACGGAGGAGATGCCGAGCTGGCGCTCTACTGGCCGCAGACAGACCCGCAGGGCGGCGCGCACTACAAACTTGAGGTCCTTGCGGTGCACGATCTCGATGCCGGCCCGCATGGGATAGAAGACGAGCAGATTGAACAGCCTGCTGCGTTTTCTGACAAGCTGGGGACCGGCCTTGATGACCTTGCCGAAAAAATACCAGGGGCCTAAACGCAGAGAGGAGAACCATTCCCGTCCAAAAACGACGAAGGATGCGGGCAGGAGGAAAAAGGCTGCGATGATGCGATGCAACATGGTGTAGCTCTGTATGGGCTTATTCTGTCTGCCTGTCGTTGCAGGACAGACGGAAGCAGATTTTATCTCAGTCCGGGGTTTTCCTGGCCGATGTTGAAGTAGAAACGGGCCCGGGCGCTGTGATAGTCCGCCAGTGCCCGGCTGGCATCCCGTTCGGCCTCTGTCAGACGTACCTGGGCATCCACAAGATCCGTGATGGTACCGATATTGGTCATATAGCGCTTTTGGGACATGGCATAATTTTCCCGGGCGGAATCGACACCGTAGCGTGTCGTGGTGATGAGCTCCCGGGCAGCGTCCATGTCGAGCATGGCCTTGATGACGTCCGTCCTGGCGCCGGCCATGGCGTCCTCATAGTCTTTTTGCAGGGCCCTGGCCCTGTTCCGCTCGGCCAGAGTGTTGAACACGGCGCTGCCGCCACTGAAGATATCCCAGGAAAAGTTGAGGCCGATGGCCCAGTAGCTGCGGGTATAGTCATTATACCGCCTGTCGTCATAATCTTTGCTGAAGCGGGTATCCTCGTAGCTGGCATCCACTCTGGGGGCGAATTCCCCCATGGCGATATGGGTGTCCTTGTAAGCTACAGCCACGCTTTTCTGAGCGACGATCAGGTCCGGGCGGCTGTAGAGTGCCGTTTTTATGGCCTGGTCTTCCGTGTAGGAGACGACACCATGAAAATCCTGCAGCCTGCCGGCATAGGTGATGCGCTCATGGGGTGAAAATCCCAGATAGCGGTTGAGCTGTACTTCGGCATTACGGATATCGTTTTTGCAGCGGATGACTTCCTGCTGGGCACGAGAAAGCTCCACCCGGTTCTGCAGCACGTTGGCGTACGGAGCCATGTCCACCCTTACGAACGCCTCGGAAGCCTCCAGCTGTTTCCGGATGCGTTTGACCGACTCTTCAGCAGTAGCAAGATCTTCACGGGCTTGCAGCAGGGCCAGGAACTGCAGTTGCACATTGGTGATAAGCTCCAGACGTGCCTGCCGGTGCCGGGCTTTTTCCACATCCACTTGCAGCAGGGATTTCTGCACGTTGTTCAGGTGGGCGAAGCCGGCAAAGAGAGAAAGTGTCAGCCGCCAGCCCTGGGACCAGCTTTTGCTGCTCAGGTCATCACTGCTGTAGGTCTGGACTTCCGAGCGGTTCTGAAGCTCGTTGTAAGAAGCTACGATCGATACACGCGGCCAGAAATAGCTCTGGGCCACGCCGACGTTCATGCGTGCCTGTTCCAGTACCAGAAGCTTGGACTGGATGGTGGGATTGACGTCCAGTGCGCGGCGGACTGCCTGCTCCATGGTGAAGCTGGCTGCCCGGACACTACCGGAATAGAGGCAAACAAAGACGGCCAGCAGAATAAAACAGCGTTTCATTCGATCTCCTGTATCGATACAGAGCGGTCAACGTTCGTTTACTTCAAGGATGCAGAGAATGTCGCGCTCGTCTTCGAGTGCAAGGACCCGGTCATGGACGCTCCAGTGACGGGTCTTGTCCAATACGCTGGCCAGGGCCTCCATACCCAGGGCCATGAGCATCTCCCTGTCCTCTGGCCGCAGGGCAAAGCCCAGTTCCCGTGCCTGTGCCGCATAGGGCACCTGCAGGAAAATCCCCCGGGCGGAAGCGTCCATGATACCTGTGGCAGGAGACGAGGGAGCAAAGCTGCAGGACAGCGTACTTCCATCCTCAAGCCCCAGACGCCAGTGTTTTTTGCCGACGGCAGCATGAAAGTCGGGAGCAGCATCGCTGCCGGGCAAACGGGTGGAGCTGGCACGTACGCTGACGATCCTGAGCGTGTCACGATGCATCTGGCAGTCCGCTTCAATGAATACCGGGAGCGGCCTCTGAAGCAGTTCTTGCAGCGCGGGGGAATCCTCCAAAGCAAAATCCAGCCCGGATCCTCCTTCATGCAGGATCGGCACCCCTTCACGGCTCTCCAGCACGCCCATGACCTGTACAGGAGCGCTGTCAGGGGCATCGAGGTAAAAGCGTACCCCCAGGCTGGGACGCCCGCCTTTCAGAGGCATGTCTGCATACAGGGTCCGGGCCCGTCCCAGGTTCAGCAGGCGCGACAGGCCATAATGGTTATGCAGCAACAGCATGCCTCCCTGCCGGATCGGCAGCCAGCGCCCGTTACTCTTTCGCCGTAATTCCGGTTCGCCCCGCATCATGATGATCTCCGACAGTTCGAAGAAATGGCGATCCAGCAGCCGCAGACGGGCTGTATAGGAAAGGTCGTCGTTCTTGCAGACCGCACTGTAGACCTGTCCGGCCTGCAGGCGGGGAAAGGAAGCCGCCACGGCCTGCCCCGTCAGCAGCAGGAGCAGACAGGCGATGAAAAAAAAGCCTGTCCCTGAGCCTGCGGGCAGAGGTGCTCCCCGTGTATCGTCCGGGCAGGGGCGTAGCCGTATCCGGCGCGGGTGCCATAGAGAAAAACACATGGCAGCCTCACTCCCGCAGGGCACGATCCCAGCTTTTGAGCAGGGGCTCGAACATGTAGTAGAGCACGGTACGCTTTTTGGTGGTGATGAACACCGTGGCCGGCATGCCGGGAGAAAGATAGAGCTGGGCCTCCTTCAGGGCCTGCGGGTCGATGACCACATAACAAAGGTAGTAGGGCATGGTCCCGGCGGAAGTTTTGTCCTCCAGACGGTCGGCCGAGATATAGGTCACTTTGGCCGGGATATGGGGGATGATGCGGGTATCGAAGGCATCCAGCTGCACCAGGGCGTCCTGACCGATATAGACTTCAGTAATCTTGTTGATGGGCACCTGGGTCTCCACGATAAGCGGGGTATCGTGGGGCACGATGTCCATCAGGGGCTCGCCCGGGCGGACCACACCGCCACGGGAATGGACCTTGAGGTCGACCACCTTGCCGCTGACGGGCGCCTTGACCTGCAGGCGCTTTTTGGCGTCGCGCAGGGGACGGATACGTTCACGGGTCTGGATGATGTCGTTCTCCAGTTTCCCGGCTTCACTGGTGGCCTCTTCCACAAAGCGGTTGCGCAGGTCTTCCATGCGCAGGCGCAATTCGGCATCCCGCTGTTTGGTTTCGGCGATGGCCTGGCGCAGTCGTCCCCGCTCGCCCATGTGGCTGGCCAAATTGCGTTCCAGCTCCAGGATCTGGGATTTTTCCAGATAGCGTTCCTTGTAAAGCTGGCGTTTGGCCCGCAGCTCTTCATTGAGGGTACCGATGATGGTGGTCTCGGCCCTGACCTGGTCCTCAAAACCGCTTACCTGGGCCTGCAGCTGGGCTATCTGGGTCTCCAGCAGGGAAAGCTGGCCGCGCAGGGCTTCCCGGCGGGCAAGAAAGATCTTCTGCTCATTGTCCAGCACGTCAGTGCTGTTCACCACATGGGCGAGTTCCACCAGGCCATCGGGCCAGACAAGATCATCTTTGAAAGACTTTTCGGCCAGGGCACGGGAATGCGCGGCCCACTGGGCTACCAGCTGTTTTTGCAGCATGTTTTCCGAGGCATCCACCTGCACCGATTCCAGCTCCACCAGCACCTGGCCCTCTGCCACCTCCTGTCCTTCCCGCACCAGGATGGCGTCCACGATGCCGCCTTCCAGATGCTGGACGGTCTTGCGCTCGCTTTCCACCTTGATCTTGCCGGGAGCGACCACGGCACCGCTTATCTCGCCCCAGAAGGCCCAGGCGCCAAGTACGCCAAAGAAGAGCAGGATCACTGCCATCCCCTGGCGTATGATGCTGCGGGGATCTTCTATGGCGCCGTTTTTCCTGCTGCCGGGGGCCTGATCTTCACTGTGGCCGCTGCTGGCCTTGCCGGCCGGGGCTTTTACCGGGGCGATGCGGGCGATGGTGCGCCCTGTGGTCTCCAGGGGCGTATTCTCTTTGGGGGACGTATCAGGCATTGCCGCCAGCCTCCTGCGTTTTTTGCAGGGCTTCCTGCTGTTTCTGCAATGCCTGTTGCTGGCGGGCTATCTTTTCCTGCTGCACGCGGGCCTGCGCGGCCTGTTCCTGCTGGTGGCGCATGGCGGCCAGCTTTTCCAGCACGGCCTGCCTGGGGCCGGAAAGGGCTATCTGTCCTTCCTGCATGACGATGATGTTGTCCACGATATTGAGGATGCTGGGCTTGTGGGTGACCAGCACCACGGTGGCATTGCGCTGCTTGAGGTTCAGTACGGCGCGGGCCAGCTGCTGTTCGCCTTCTTCATCCAGATTGGAGTTGGGTTCGTCCAGGACCACGAGGCGGGGATCGCCGTACAGGGCGCGGGCCAGCCCGATGCGCTGGCGCTGGCCGCCGGAAAGGGCCGCGCCGTGTTCGCCTATCTGGGTGTCGTAGCCTTTGGGCAGGCCCAGCACCATACTGTGGACGCCGGCCATCTGCGCGGCAGCGATGACCTTCTGGCTGTCCACGTCACCCATGCGGGCGATGTTCTCGGCCACAGATCCTGCAAAAAGTTCCACATCCTGCGGCAGATAGCCGATGTAGGGGCCCAGTTTTTCTGAATCCCAGCTGTGGATGTCGGCACGGTCGATGCGCACCTTGCCGGCCGTAGGTGCCCAGATGCTGAGCAGCAGCTTGCACAGGGTGGATTTGCCGGCAGCACTGGGGCCGATGATGGCCAGGCTCTGCCCGGCAGGCAGGCGGAACGAGACGCCCCGGACGAGGGGACGGCCGTTGATGGTCAGGAAAAGGTTTTCGGCCGTCAGCTCGCCGGCAGGGGCGGGCAGATCCATGGAAGGTGGGGCCGGAGGAGTATCCAGCAGCTCTTTCAGATGGTTGTAGGAACTGCGGGCGTCAAGCGATTGCTTGTAGGTGGCCATGGCCTGGTCGATGGGAGCCAGTGCCCGGCCCATGACGATGGAGGCCGCGATCATGACACCGGCCGTGGACTCGTGCATGACGGTCAGGTAGGCGCCCACGGCATAGATGGCCACCTGCAGGCCGGTCCGCAGGGATTTGCTCACGGCCCGCAACAGACCTGCCTTGTGGCTGGCGCGGGTCTGCAGGCCGATGACCGCGTCATTGAGCCTGCGCCAGCGCGCGGTCACATGGCCAACCATGCCCATGGCGCGCACGATGCTGGCGTTGCGCAGGGCCGCACCGGTGAATCCGGCAGCCATGGCATTGAGGCGGGTGGCATTCTCCAGCCGGGTACGGGTCAGGCGCTCCGTAAGGACGCCGAGGATGAAGACGATGATCCCGCCCCCGACGGCCACCCAGCCCAGGGCCGGATGCAGCACGAAGATCAGGGCAAAGTAGATGGGCATCCACGGCAGGTCGAAAAAGGCAAAGACAGCATTGCCGCCCAGAAAGTTGCGCAGCTGCTGCACGTCGCGCAGGTTGCCCCGGCTGCCTGCCCCGCCCGGAACTGCGGCGGCATGCTTGAGGTTCATGCTGAGCACGGTGGCGCTGAGCATGTTGTCGAAGGCGATGCCCGCACGCACCAGAAGGCGGGAGCGTATCCATTCCAGCAGGGCCAGCACGACAAGACAGATGACGGCGGCAAGGGTGATGACGGCGAGTGTGGAGAGATTGTAGCTGGTCAGGACCTTGTCATAGACCTGCAGCATGTAGATGGAGAAAGTCAGTTGCAGGATGTTGACGAACATGCTGAAAAAAAAGGCATATCCGAAAAAATACCTGCACGAGCGCAAAAATTCTTGCATGTGGGGGCATATCCGGCGGTAATGCCGCCCCCTTGGGGAAGGACGCCTGTGGCAGCGTGGGGACCATGGATATCTGGCAGAAATGTCCCCGGGCGACGGTTTGCAGGGGGCACTATACGCACGAAGCCCTTTCTTGTCCAGAAGGCAAACCAACGCCAAAAAGACCACAAGAAAAAATACTTGCGGCCGCAAAAAAATCATGGCATCAAAAAAAATTTAAAAAAGTTGCTAGGTTATCTTTTTTCGTTTCTCCTGGAACAGGTTGCCGGAGCATTCCGGACAGTGCAAACCGTCGGTTCTGCCTGCCAGAGCAGATCCCGTCTCAGTGGGGTACAGCCCATTGAGGCAGGCATACGACTGCACTGTCTTGCAAAAAGCACGATAACTTGCAGAAAATACAAGAAGATTTACAGCTTTTGAAACGGGTATCACGTGAACATTGGATATATTCGTGTCAGCAGCGGCGGCCAGCGTACGGACAGACAGCTGGAAGGGATCAGCCTGGACAGGATCTTTATGGACAAAACAAGCGGCAAGGATATGGACAGACCGGAGTTCCAGGCCTGTTTGCGTACTTTGCAGGCAGGTGACATGCTGCATGTCCACAGCATCGACCGTCTTACACGCAGCCTGCAGGATCTGCTGACCATATTGGAAGACATGGCAAACAGGAATGTGACTGTTAAATTCTACAAGGAAAACCTAATATTTAGTGGTGAAAGTTCACCATTTCAGCGCCTGCATCTGCAGATCATCGGTGCCGTGGCCGAATTCGAGCGCGCCCTCATCCGGGAGCGCCAGCGAGAAGGCATCGCCCTTGCCAAACAGCGGGGCAAATATAAAGGAAGGAAAAAACGCCTTACGGAAGAGGAGATAAACGCCCTGGTGACACGGGCCCTCAAGAACAAGGAGAACGTTATGGGCCTGGCGCGGGAGTTCGGCATCTCGCGCCAGACTGCTTACCGTTACCTGCAATACGCACGCTGCCGGAGCTCATCCTGTACAGCCGGGGTGTTGCCTGATATGGAAGACATCATCTAACATGCTGGATTGCCATTATTATTTTAACGACGCAAAAAGGATTGACAATCGTTCGCAACGTAGGATAATTAATTCAACTCGTCCGGGTTGTCTCAATGGGCTGTACCCCACTGAGACAGCCCCGCAGTTATGCATTCATGGTGTGTCATGCCTGCTACAGCAGCCTTTGCCGCACCTGTCCATATCTGCGGATGGCACTCCCGCTTGCGGCACAAGGCCGGATATCCGGGAGGGAAGGGAGGCATACCCTGTGTCATCCGTACCGGTGCCGTGCACCGGAGGAGGGACGTCCCCGCCGTGCGGCCGGACAACAGTCCGGGACCGACGTGGCTAGGTACCTCCATGCTGGTGACGAGGCCGCACACTGCCGCCGGGACCCGGGCGGCCAGCGGTTCGTCCCTTCTGGGCCGCATCCGCACAGGGCGGATGCGACGTGTGCCACAAGGCACAAGAACCTTTTTGTTATCCTCCGGAGGATACAGCAATGGAAAAATGGTTTGATCCCACTGTCTACATGCAGAACAAGCTGGCCTAGATGCAGGCCACGGATCCTGCCTACACCATGACGCAGCTGGTCGCTGATTTTGCGGCTGCCGGTTTCGTGGGTGAAGAAGGCTACTTCAACCACTTCATGCAGTTTGGCGCTGCCGAAGAAGTGGCCCCCAATGCCTACTTCAATGCCAATGAGTACTATGCCGCCAAGGCTGCCCAGTTCTATGGCGAAGCTTTTACCGGCAGCGAACTCCAGATTGCCCAGGTGAAGACCCTCATCAATAAAGAGGGCATGAACGCCTGGACCCACTACCAGCAGTTCGGCTCCGCCGAAGGCGTGAACCCCTCCAACGCCTTTGATGCTGCCGACTACTGCGCCGCCAAGGCTGACGCCATGAATGCCGCCGGGCTGAAAGATGCCGCCGGCAATGCCTGGACCGCCGAAAGCATCAAAACGGCCATCGACCAGGCCGGCATGAGCGTGCTGGAACACTACCTGACCTACGCCGGCACCGGCGAAGGCGAAGTGTCCATCGATGCCACCTATCCCGTGCCCGACGACGACCAGGTGGTGGTGCCCAGCGGCGAGACGATCGTGATTGATGGGCTTGATTCCACTATCGCCTACACCGGGAGCGCCGGGGACGACAAGTTCTATCTGAAAAATGCTGGCACTGACCTTCATCCGTACAATACGCTTGACGGCGGCGAGGGCAATGACACCCTCATCCTGGACGGTAAGGGTCTGGGCGGAGCGACCATCCGGAACATCGAGAACCTGGTGGTCAACAATGGCAATCTCCAGGACGCGCAAGGTGGTCAAATTCGATATGATATGAGCCAGTTTGCCTCCTCCTTCACCCTGAATGGCGGCAATGCCGGGTTGACGAATGTGAGCAGCCAGAAACTGACCACTGACGGTGCCACGAGTCTTAATGTCGCGATGGCTGCCGGCCAGACCTCCGTGGACCTGACCATCCTGAACCGTGCCCTCAACGCGGATGTTACGCTGCAGGGTGACAGCCTGAGCAGCGTGAAGCTGGCCGTGGACGAAGGTGTTAATGGGCTTGACCTCAAGACTGCTGGTGCCGACACCAAGGTGACCGACCTGGCCATCACGGCGACCGTTTCTGAAGCTGAAAATGACGTTGCCAATGTCAATGCAGAGGATCTGGACGAACTGGCCAATGTCACTGTGGCCGGTGACGGTGCCGTGGAGCTGACCGTTGCCGATGGTGACAAGCTGAAAGCCGTGGACGCCACTGCCAACACCGGCGGTGTGGCCGTTGACCTGAGCAACGCTGAGAATGCCGTCTTCTCCGGTGGTGCCGGGGATGACACGCTCGCGGTCAATGGCTCCAAGGTTGCCCATACCCTGGGCGCCGGCGATGACACCGTGGTGATAGGTGATGCTGCCTTTGCCAATCTTGCGAAGGGCTTCTCCGTGGACGGCGGCGAAGGTACCGATACGCTGGCGATGTCCGCTGATCTTGCCACTACTTTCAAGACCGCTGATGTGGCCACCAACTTCGAGATTCTGATGCTGACCGGCAATGATCAGGCCACTCAGGTTGACATGGACAACTTTGGTGACATCAATCATGTTATCGTGAGTGATCCGGCGGCTGCTGGGAGCGACTGGGCGGGTGCGCTCACTCTCAACAACATGGATAACGGCGGCATCCTTGAATACGCGACTGACTTCGCTGCGGATGTGACAGTCAACGTAAAGGGCGCTGGCACCGGCGCCACTGATGTGCTGAACGTCACGATCGCTGATGATTTCGATGTCGATGCCACCGGCACGCTGACCGTCGACGATGTGGAAACCATCAACATCACGGCTGATGATACGGACCTGGGTGAAGATGAGCTTCCTGTCGAGCATTCCATGAAACTGGCTGCCACCAACACCACCGAAAATAATGCTATCACCGTGAACGTCAGCGGCGATGCTGGACTGGTTCTGGACCTGGCGGGCTCTGCCAACATCACGAAGATCGACGCTTCCGGCAACACCGGCGGCCTGACTGTGAGTTTGGCGACCTTTAACGGCGTCACCCTGACCGGCTCTTCCGCTGACGATAACATCCTCATGGGTATCGGTAACTTCATCACCGGCGGTGAAGGCGATGATACCTTTACCGCGACTGGGGCGGCAAATACCGTCGCCGCCGAGTCCTTCTCCACCATCATGGACTTCAAGGTGGGTGACACTCTGGCGATTGCCGGCATGGAGAGCTTGGATAAGGTCACTGTGACTGCAGAAATGACGTTTGACGCTGCTGTTGAAAAGGCTCTTGCGGCATCTACTGATAATACCAAGGCCGCGTGGTTCGAGTATCAGGGCAACACCTATGTTGTTCTGGATGATGCTGAGGTCGAGGACGGCCCCAATAATGTCTTTGCCGCTGGCGACTACATCGTCAAGCTCAACGGCATCGTCGATCTGAGCGACGCTGTCGTTGCTGACGACGCTCTGTCCCTGCCCGAAGGCGCCTAGTCCCCTTCCTTTCCATTGACTGATACAGGCGCCCTCCCGCCTTCGGGAGGGCGCCTTCACAAAGCGGCACCCGTGCGTCCCGCCGGGGCGGACAGGTGCCGCCACATATTTCGCGAGATAGTGCGCCATGTCCCATCCTGCTGTCAGTATCATCGTGGCCAGCTACAATTATGCGCACTGGCTGCCCCAGGCCCTGCAGAGCGCCCTGGACCAGCAGTGCGCGGATTTCGAGCTGCTGGTGGTGGACGACGGTTCTACGGACGGATCCCTGGCCGTGGCGCGGGACTTTGCCGCACG
>ENA-OROD01002587-OROD01002587.1-human-gut-metagenome-genome-assembly--contig:-NODE-2587-length-12931-cov-5.590556_pt1 | contig 12931 bp, 12 predicted proteins | sample MGYA00242123_ERZ509038 | MGnify/ENA primary metagenome ERZ509038 (study PRJEB26280, sample SAMEA2338719) | human gut metagenome | biome: human gut; feature: human-associated habitat; material: faeces... | reverse complement strand
TTACGATGCCCGCATCTGCCGTTACGGTCAAGGCAACGTTCATGGATGACAACACGATGCTGAACTTCTTCGTGGATGTTTCCGCGAGCGACTACTACTATGACGCGGTGCTGTGGGCGGTCGGCAAGGGCATTACCGGCGGCACGAGCGCCACGACCTTCGACCCGAGCGGCAACTGCACCCGCGCGCAGGCGGTGACCTTCCTGTGGAGAGCTGCCGGTTCTCCGGCCCCCAAGACCAAGGCTATGCCCTTTACCGACGTTCCTGCTGGCAGCTACTACCATGATGCTGTCCTGTGGGCCATGGAGCAGGGCATTACCAAGGGCACCAGCGACACCGCTTTCAGTCCCAACGCCACCTGCACCCGTGCGCAGATCGTTACCTTCCTGTGGCGTGCAGGCGGCAGCCCCGCTGTCAGCGGCAGCACAGCCTTTACCGATGTGGCCACTGACGCTTACTACGCGGCGGCAGTTGCCTGGGCAGAGAAGAACGGTGTCACCGGCGGTATCGGCGGTGGCCTGTTCGGCACCGACAACACCTGCACGAGAGCGCAGATCGTGACGTTCCTGTACCGCGCGATGAAGTAAAGCGCGCCTCCTTCGCGGGAATACGATCGACCTGAGAAAAGAAAATAGAAGCGCAGATGAACCCGATGCTGCGATTCAAGAAAAGAGCGGTGCCCTTACACGATTTGTTCGTGTAGGGGCACTGCTTTTTGCGTTTTCAGCAGGGACATCAGCGAATGGATCAGGAGGTTTAAGGCCATACTACTACTGCGAAACGGAGGAATTCTATGGCAGTAAAAATGAGCAGGACCATTGCCCCGGAACAGCAGAAGAAAGCGGCCTTTGAGGAAGCGTGGCTGAAATACTACAACAATGTGCTGTTCGAGAAGGGACTGATCACAGAGCGGGAGCGCAACCTGATGATCAACAAGATCAATGCCAGAACCGCAAGGAGTCTGTCGAGATAAACGCAGTGCAGGAGGCATATGTGTTTCGTAGGCCTCTTGCTTTTCTTTTTCTGCTTATGTATAATGTAGATGATGATTTTACGAAACTTAGGAGAACGATATGGATATACACACCGTGCGGCAGCAGCTTCGCACAAAAAGCCTCTATGACATTCCGCTGCGGGTGACGTATTATGCCCGCGTGTCCTCTGAATCGGATGAACAGCGAAACTCGCTGGAAAACCAGATTCGCTACTATGAAGATTTGATCCGCAAGAATAACGCCTGGACATTCGTGCCCGGCTACATCGACGAAGGACTTTCCGGCATCTCCACCAAGCACCGCGAGAACTTCAACCGCATGGTGGACGACGCGCAGTTCGATAAATTCGATCTGATCATCACGAAGGAGATCTCCCGTTTTGCCAGAAATACGCTCGACTCGATCCAATACACAAGGCAGCTCCTGAACGATGGCGTGGGAGTCTTTTTCCAGAATGACAACATCAACACGCTGGACGAGGATTCTGAGCTTCGCCTTTCCATCATGTCCTCCATCGCGCAGGACGAGCTGCGCAAGCTCTCCTCCCGCGTGAAGTTCGGGCATCAGCAGGCCATCAGGCAAAACGTGGTGCTGGGCAACAGCCGGATCTTCGGCTACCGAAAGGACCAGAAGCGGCTGGTGATCGACGAAACGGAAGCCCCGATGGTGAGAGAACTGTTTGAGCGCTACGCCACCGACCGGTATTCCATGAAGCAGTTGGAAACGCTCTTTTGGGAAAAGGGGTATCGCAACCTCAACGGCAACAAGATCGCGCATTCCACCATGTCAGGCATGATCTCCAACCCCAAGTACAAAGGCTACTATGTGGGCAACAAGGTCAAGGTGGTGGATATGTTCACCAAGAAGCAGAAATTCCTTCCGCCGGAGGAATGGGTGATGTTCAAGGACGAGACCGGCGAGATCGTACCGGCGATCGTCAGCGAAGAGCTATGGAACAAAGCAAACGGGATCCTCAAGCGCCGCAGCGAGGATGTAAAGAACCGTCAGGGCATCTGCAACCACGCAAACCTCCTGACCGGAAAGCTCTGGTGTACGCATTGCGGCCAGCCCTACTATCGGCGGGAATCCAAAGACCGAAGCGGCAGGAAGAACAGCAAATGGCTTTGCTCCGGCAAGATCAAAAACGGCGCGGACTCCTGCGCCTCGTTTGCGATCTATGAAGAAGAGATCAAGCCTGTGCTCTACGAAGTGTTCCGCGACACCAAAGCCGACGCCGACGCCATGATCGCAGAGTATGTGCGGATGTACAACGAGCTGACGAGAAACGGCGCGCTGCCGCAAAAAATCGAGGAGCAGCAGAAGATCATCGATCTTGCCAACCGAAAGAAGAACAAGCTTTTGCAGCTGGTCGCAGACGACAGCGTGACCCATGCCGACTTCAAGTCCATGACCGCCGCCTGCAACGAGGAGATCCGGGCGGCAGAGGCAGAGATCGCAGAATTGGAGCGGGATGCCCTGGAGGGGGAGGAATTCCGCAAAAAGATCGAGGAGATCCGGAGGGTGCTTGCCAACGCCCAGCGGGACGCGGCGAGCGGGATCATCACCAAGGAGTTCGTGGACAAGTATATCGACAAGATCTTTGTCACTCCTACAGAGGACAATACGCTCCTGCTCCAGATCAAGATATTCACCGGCGAAACCACGGAAAAGTACCTGCGGAAGTTCAAAAGTCGCGCAGGTATCATCACCGGGGATGTGGCCGAACAGGGCAAAAAGCAAGGAGACACAATACCCTTGGAAGAGGCGGTTCCTGCGGGTCACATGTTCAAGAAGATGATCGAGAGCTACGAGAAGAGCCTGTAAGGACTTCTTCCCGGCATAAAAAGGGCGCGGCCAACAGGCCGCGCCCTTTTCATGCGCTGCGGCAGGGGAAATGGTAGAACGATCAAGGCGGCAGTTCAGGCCTTCAACTTGTTGTCATCTGACAAACTTCTGACAAATTTGTCAGATCACCCTTGCGCCGCGCGGCGCTGTGCGGTATAATCATAAAGAAAAGAAAGATTGATTATTCGAAAAAACGATGATTTCTGATGCTGAGAAAGGAAAAATCATGTCTGCTCTGAAAGATATCCGCCCGTCGGTCGAACGCTTTGTCACGGCGGTGAGCAATTCGATGCGATTGGAGGTTGCCGTGTTCGACAGCGACAGCCAGCTTTTTTACTCCACGCCGACGTATGTGAAGAAAAAGGGCCGCACCGTCCATGCCCCGTCGCTGCGCGAGGTCATGGAAAACGGGAGCGTGCTGGTCAACAAGCCCGGTGAGATGGCCTCGTGCATCGGCTGCCGCTTCAAAACGCACTGCCCCTCGACGATCGAGATCCTCTGCTGCATCCGCGCGGATACATGCATTGCCGGCGTGCTGGCCTTTACCTCCTTTACCAAGGAGGGGCAGAAGCGCATCACGGAAAATACGACTGTTTACCTCAACGCGATCACCGAGCTCGCCAATATGATCGGCAGCCTGCTCATCTCGCACAGCGGCGGGACAAGCCCGGTCAATCTGGACGCGAACCTGCTCACATCGATGGAGCTGTGCAGCCAGCCGATGCTTCTTACCGACGCGCACGGCGTCATTTTGCAGTACAACCAGCTGGCTGAGAACCTCTTTAACGTCTGCAACATCTCCTCGACCTCGCTCTGGCAGATCTTCCCCCAGTCGGTCGTCAAGCGCATCATGGAGGGCAACAATTTATATGAGAAGAGCGTCAACATCGGCGATGCGACCACGAAGATATCCACCCGTGCCATCGTGGTCGACGACCAGGTGACGGGCTTTTTCATCCGCCTGTCCGATAACCTTTACAAGCCCTCGAAGGATACGAGCTATTTTGAGGGGATCATCGGCTCGAGTCCAGCCATCACCCATGTGCAGAAGGTCATCAAGCGCATCGCCGACAGCCCCACGCCTGTGCTCATCACGGGTGAGACGGGTACCGGTAAGGAGCTCATCGCCCGTGCCATCCACGAGCAGAGCAGCCGCAACAAGTATCCGTTCGTCGCCATCAACTGCTCGAGCATCCCCGACAATCTCTTTGAAAGCGAACTCTTCGGCTATGAGGAGGGCTCGTTCACGGGCGCGAAAAAGGGCGGCAAGATCGGTAAGATCGAGATGGCGCAGGGCGGCACGCTTTTTTTGGACGAGATCGGCGAGATGCCGCTCTTTGCTCAGCCCAAGCTGCTGCGCATTTTGCAGGAATACGAGCTCGAGCGCATTGGCTCGAGCAAGAAGATACACCTTGACATCCGCATCATCGCCGCGACGAACCGCGACCTTGCCGACATGGTCGACGAGGGCAAGTTCCGCAGCGACCTCTATTACCGCATCAATGTCATCAACCTTGAGCTGCCGCCGCTGCGCGCCCGCAAGGATGATATCGTCCCGCTGGCGGAGAACTATCTCAAAAAGCTCAAGATGAAAATGAACACGCCCCTTACATCCATCTCGCCCGAGGCGTGCGAGGAGCTGCTGGACTACGACTGGCCGGGCAACATCCGCCAGCTGCAAAACGTCGTCGAATATGCGGCGAACCTCTGCGAATCCGATACGCTGATGCCCTCCGACCTCCCGGAGACTGTCCGCGAACGCGAACGCGCGCAGACCCGCCCATCCGTGTATTCCGCGCCGGGCGGCTCGCGCGACGAGGATGTGCTGTTGCTTCTTGAAAAGTACGGCTACACGCTCGAGGGGAAAAGGAAGATCGCTGAGGAGCTTGGGATCAGCCTGCGCACGCTTTACCGCCGCATCAGCCATTTGCAGGATGCCGGCGAGCGCAGATGAGCGCCCGCACTTTGCCACAAAATGGCACAGCCACATCAGGCTGTGCCATTTTTGTCATTGATATGGCAAGCAAGTGTCGCTTTACAGAAAAATCATCATTTCGTTAAAATGGTCAAATGAATTATTCTGAACGGAAAAAGGGAGATTTTACTCTGTAATTCCGGACGAATTTCGACATTTTTCTGATATAGACAAAAAAATCTGAAATGCGGCGGGTTTTTTGGCACATTGCTTGCTTTACTACAGTGCAGAACGCCTTCGTCTCACGCTTTTGTGATCCGGGGAATAGCCGGTTAAATTTCCCGGAGTGTGGCGGGAGACAAGGACTATTTTAGGAGGATAAAAAATGGACGTTAACTATGGCCTGTTGGCTCTGCTCCCCCCTGTGGTTGCAATTACTCTTTGCTTTGCGACCAAGCAGGTACTTGTCTCCATGTTCGCCGGTATTTTTGTCGGCGCACTGGTCATCTCCGGCTGGAATCCGCTCGGCGCTGTTGCCCTGTCGCTGCAGACTCTCGCTGAAAACATGGCGGATAACGTGATCCTGCTCCTGTTCACCCTGTTCATGGGCGTCGGCATTTCCTTCATCTGGAAACTCGGCGGCAGCTTCGCTCTGGCGGAAGCGGCCAAGAAGAAATTCAAGAAGAGACGTTCGGTGTGCCTCGGCACCTGGCTCCTCGGTATGCTGTGCTCCGTAAACGACTGCCTGGTCGCCGCGGTCGACGGCAACGTGTTCCGCGATATCTGCAAGGAATACCGCATTTCTTCCGAGAAGTTCTCCTACGTGCTCGACTCCACTGCGGCTCCCGCGGCTGCGCTGTTCATCTCTGACTGGATCGCTTACCAGATCAGTATGATCGGTCAGGGTCTCGACGCCGCCGGCATCACCGGTACTACCGCCGTCAGCGCGTACATCAACGGCCTTCCCTTCAACATGTACTCCATCCTGACCCTCATCTTTGTGGGCATCATGATGTACACCGGCCGCGACTACGGCCCGATGCTCAAGGCGGAGGTCCGCGCGCTCACCAAGGGAGAGTTCAACGGCCCCGAGGCAAAGCCCATGCTGGACGTTGGCTCTGAGCTTGGCGAGGCCAAGCGTACCAAGCCCATGATCCGCAGCTTTGTTCTCCCCATCGCCGCTGCCTTCGTCGTCATCATCAGCGGCATTCTTTACACCGGCATCACCAACCCCGACCGCACCGGTGCCGATCTGATGGCCATCCTCGATGCCTGCGATGCGCAGCTCGCCCTCTATTGGGGCGCCTTCGCCATGGCGCTCATGGGCATTATCATCGCGCTTACCTCCAAGATCATGTCCTTTGAAGAGACCATGACCACCATCGTCGACGGCTTCAAGCTCATGAGCATGACCGGTGCGATCCTCGTTCTTGCCTGGTCCCTCGGCGCCATCACCAAGAGCATGGGCCTCGGCAACTTCGTGGCGACCTATGTCGGCGGCAACATTCCCACCGGCCTGCTCCCGCTGCTGGTTCTGGTTTGCTCCTGCCTCGTCGCGTTCGCTACCGGCACCTCCTGGGGCACCATGGCCATCATGACCCCGCTCGCCATCCAGCTCGGCTACGCCATCACCGGCGATGCCATCTTTGCCACCGGTATGACCGGCGCCGTTCTTTCCGGCGCGATCTTCGGCGACCACTGCTCCCCCGTGTCCGACACCACTGTTATGGCTTCCATCTTCTCCGGCGCTGATCACATCGATCACGTCGGTACGCAGGTGCCTTATGCCGCCACCGTCATCAGTGTTATCGCCGTTCTGTATGTGATCTTTGGTTTTACCGAGTTGTCCCCGTTCATTCTGCTTGCCATCGGTATTGTTGCGCTGTACTTCCTGCAGATCATTCTGCACAAGTTCTCCATGAAGAAGTACAACATCGACCCGAACTACACCAAGTTCATGACGGAAGATCACAAGAAGTAAGCTTTCTTGTGACAAGCTGACGTTGACCGGAAACGTTGCATCGAAAGAGCCGCTGATTTCAGCGGCTCTTTCTTTTTGCCAAAGGGCGCGAGTGACGGCAGACAGAAAAGTGCTGCAATGCATATTTTTGCACTTGCGGCGCGCACTGTTTTATGATAAAATCTTACTCTAATCCAGTTTTGGAGGGATATTGTGAAAAGAGGACCTTATTCCAAAGGAATATTAATGAAAAGAAAGATCCTGAGCGCATCGGCCAAGGTATTTCTGGAAAAGGGTTACGCCGGTACATCGAGCAAGATGGTCTCCGAGCTTGTGGGCGTGTCGAACGGTTCGCCGTTCTTCCATTACGGCAACAAGGAGGGCGTGCTGCTCGAGCTGGTCAAGTGGATGTTCTCCGGACAATTCCGCACGGCGGAAAATATGATCGGCAAAGTGACCGACCCGCTGCTGCTCTATGGATTGGAAACGTCGCTGCAAATGCACATCGCCGAGCTTTCCGAGCCGCTGCGTGAGCTGTACATTACGGCCTACACGCTGCCGACGACCTCGGACTACATCTACGATGAGATGACGGAAAAGCTTGCGGGTATTTTCGGCGAGTTTCTGCCCGGCGCGGAGCGGAAGGACTGGCTTGCGCGCGAACTGGCGACCGGCGGCATCACACGCAGTTATACGGCCGTGGCCTGCACGGCGGATTACCCGATGGAGCGGAAGCTGCGCGACTATCTTTCCTGCTGCTACAAGATCTTAGACGTGCCGAAGGAACGCTACGAGCCGATCATCGACAGTGTCGCTCGTATCGACCTGACGGAGACGGCGCGCAGCATCATTGCCGAGACCATCCGGCAGGTGGACGCGGGCTACGAGGCCGCCATGGCGGGTCTCGACGTGCCGAACACGGTCGGCCTTTGATGGGCAAAAACGAACAGAAATACGACGGGAGCCGGGATGAATGTCCCGGCTCCCGCTGCGCAGCGGAGGCCGCCCGCGCGAGAAAAAGCAGGCTGTCTTTCAAAAAAGCAGCCTGCACGGAGGAAAGAACGGGCACGCTCGCTGCGCGCGGCGCGGCAGCTCCCCGCCGCGCGCAGGAGACAAAAGGGCAGGGGAAATGCCGCCCTTGCGGGCAGTTTGCGCAGAAATTGCTTAAAAATACATGATTGATTTTTTGTATTATTGCGATATAATCTATTGATATATGCGCGCCCGCGCTGCAAAGCGGCGGGCGCATCTGCATGAACACGAGGAGGGACGACCATGCGCGCCTTGGCGCACTTCAAGACCATCACGCACCACCGCCATCTGGTGTGCAGATACTGCTTTCGTCTGGGGCTTTACCGCCAGGGGCTTACGCACGATCTGAGCAAGTACAGTCCGCAGGAGTTCTGGCGCGGCGTGAAATACTATCAGGGCGACCGCAGCCCGAACGACGCCGAGCGCCGCGAAAACGGCGTGAGCCTTGCCTGGCTCCACCACAAGGGGCGCAACCGCCACCACTTTGAGTACTGGATCGACTATTGCATCGCCCCCGATGGCAAGGTCTACATGGGCGGGTGCAGGATGCCCGTCAAATATGTTGCCGAAATGTTTTGCGACCGCATCGCCGCCTGCAAGGTCTATCAGGGTGCGGCGTACACGGACGCTTCACCCTACGATTACTACATCCGCTCGCAAAAGCACATTCTCATCCACCCCGAAACCGGGGCGCTCATCGAGCAGATGCTGCTCGTACTCAAGGAGCAGGGGGAAGAGGCGGCCTTCGCCCATGTGCGCGCGCTGCTTGCGCAGGAACGGAACATAAAGTGACGACTTCCCCCGTTTGACTTGCAATTTGCTACTTTTAAGAGTAAAATACTTCTATCATTTTTCATCATTCTTTTAAGAGGACGGACAAGTATCAATGACTCATCCCTATAAGACGCGCGAAGGAGGCGCCACGGTCACGGTTTTTGTGCCGTATGACTGCCGCAACCACTGCCCCTTCTGCGTAAACAAACAGGAGTATGCCAATGCCGATGGCTTCAGCGTGGAGGCGATCCTCGAGAGCATCGCCGTGATGGACAAGATCACCCCGTACTGCGACTTTGTCTTCACCGGCGGCGAGCCGTTTGCGGAGCTGGACGATTTGCAGCGGATGCTCGACGCAGTGCCCGCGACGCATAAGGTGTATATCAACACGACCTTCCCCGTGCAGCCGGGCTGCAGCGCCGAGGAGATGATCGCCTTCACCGAGCGCAACCGCGACAAGATCACCTGCATCAATGTCTCCCGCCACCTGACGAAATATGTCGAGGAATCGCCCGACGAGGTCGTGGCGAGAATCGCCACGAAAAAGCGCGTGAACTGCGTGCTCTACATGGACTATCCCGCCGACGAACTGGAGGAGTATGCCGATCGTTGGCGCAAGTACGACATTCCTGTGCAGTTCCGCTACGACTACACCGAGACCACGCCCGAGAATCTCTATCAGGAGGAGGGCGACCGCATCCTGGCCGATCTCAAAAAGCACTTTGCCTACAAGGGCCTTGACGGCTGCCGGATGCGCAACGGTTATCACTTTGACTACAAGGGTTTGCACATGACCTACCACAAGACCCTGCCCTACTCTACCATCGCGGAGACGGACGAAAACGGCGTCACCTACGATATCCTCTACGATATCCTCATCAAGCAGAACGGCGAGATCCACTCCGACTGGACGGGCGTGAAGCTCGATGTGGAAAAGTACCGCGCTGTCACCTTTGAGCCTTACGATCTGCGCGTTTTAGAGGGCAGCGTCGATTTCTGAGAAGCGGAGGGGCGAGCATGAGCTACCGTGCGGCAGTCATTACTGTCAGCGACCGTGCGTTTGCGGGCGTGTACGAGGACAAAAGCGGCCCCGCCCTGTGCGCGATGCTGCGCGAGGCGGGCTATGAGATCGCACATACGGCCATCGTGCCGGACGAGCAGGAGCGCATCTCGGATGCGCTCATCCGCTGCGCGGACGATGAGAGGATCGACCTCATCCTCACGACCGGCGGCACGGGCCTTTCCCCGCGCGATGTGACGCCCGAGGCGACGCGCGCGGTGCTTGCGCGCGAGATCCCCGCGATCACGCAGGCGATGCTCTATTATAGCCTCCCCATCACGCCGCACGCCATGCTCTCGCGCGCGGCGGCGGGTACACGCGGCGCTAGCCTGATCGTCAATCTGCCGGGCTCTGAAAAGGGCGCGCGTGAAAATCTCACTGCCATCCTCGGCGCGCTGGGCCACGGGCTCAGGATGCTCGCCGGCGAAGGCCACTGAACAAAAATAGAAGACGAACCGCTCCGGCGCTGTGCGCCGGAGCGGTTTTGCATCCTGTACGGCGGAATAATCCATGGAAAAAACCAATATCGACAAAAAGAGCTGAAAATCTGTCAGTCGGGCTTTCAAAAAGTATTGCGGCAAAGCGTTATTTTTGTTAAAATATAACCACTTCAAAAAAGGCGGGGGAAAGCGATGCTGGACAGCTTTGCAAGAGAAATTACATATCTGCGCATCAGCATCACGGACCGCTGCAACTACCGCTGCCGCTACTGTATGCCGGAAGAGGGCGTGGAAAAGCGTGCGCACGGAGATATTTGTTCGCTCGAGGAGCTGCGGGATATGGCCGCCGCGGCTGTGCGCTGCGGCGTCAAGAAGATCCGCGTCACGGGCGGCGAGCCGCTCGTGCGGCGCGGCGCGGTTGATTTCTGCCGGATGCTTTCGGAAATTCCGGGCGCTGAAGAGCTGTGCCTGACGACGAACGGCAGTCTGCTTGCAGAGCAGGCAGCGGCGCTGCGGGAAGCGGGCGTCACGCACCTCAACATCAGCCTCGACACGCTGAACGAGGAGCGCTTTCGCGCCATCACGCGCGCGGGGGCGCTTTCCGATGTGCTGCATGGATTGGAAAGCGCCGAGCGCGCGGGCTTTGAAAAAATCAAGCTCAACTGCGTGCTGCTCGGCGGCGTCAACGACGATGAGATCGCCGATTTTGCCGCCCTGACGCGCGCACACGACTGGCAGGTGCGCTTCATCGAGCGCATGCCGATGGGCTGCGGCAGAGATTTTGGCGCCTATCTCCCCGCGCAGACGGTTCTGGAGCGCTGTCCGGAGCTGGAAGCCGTTTCGCACGACGGCGTGGCCGCGTGCTGCCGCTTCCCCGGCGCGAAGGGGACAGTCGGGCTGATCGCGCCGATGAGCCACGCCTTTTGCAGCGAATGCAGCCGCATCCGCATCACGGCGGACGGGAAATTGAAGCCCTGCCTGCATTCAGGAGCGGAGATCCCGCTGCGGGGCTTATCCGGCGAAGCGCTGGAGGCAGCCATCCGCCGCGGCATTCTGATGAAGCCGGAGCGCCATCATATGAATGCGACCGGAGAAACGGAAACGCAGCGGGGCATGTTTGAGATCGGAGGGTGAGCGCACATGGAACTGACGCATTTTAACGAACAGGGCCGCGCCCGTATGGTGGATGTGAGCGAAAAGGCGCAGACCTTTCGCGTCGCGCGCGCCGAGGCGACGGTCTGCATGGCGAAAGCGACGATGGACAAAATCAAGGAAGGCACCATCGGCAAGGGCGACGTGCTGGCGGTCGCGCAGGTCGCGGGCATCATGGCCGCAAAGAAGAACAGCGAGCTCATCCCAATGTGCCACCCGCTGCTGCTGACAAAGGTGGACATCTCATTTTCGATCGAGGATACCGCGCTGCACATTTTCAGCGAGGTGCGCTGCCGCGGCGAAACAGGTGTTGAGATGGAAGCGCTCACGGCGGTGAGCGTGGCGGCGCTCACGGTGTACGATATGTGCAAAGCCGTGCAGCGCGATATGAGGATAGACAACGTTCATCTTCTCTATAAAGAGGGCGGGAAGAGCGGCGTTTACGAAGCGGAGGGAGAAACATGGCGGAAGTGACCGCGGTCAACATCAGCAGAGAAAAGGGCGTGCGCAAGGAGAGCGTACCCTATATCGACTTAAAGCTGCGCCACGGTATCGTGGGCGACGCCCACGCGGGCGACTGGCACCGCCAGATCAGCCTCCTTGCCGACGAAAGCGTGGATACGATGCGAAAGGCCTGTCCCATTGAACTGGACGCGGGCATTTTCGCAGAGAACATCAACACGCGCGGCATTACGCTCAAAACGCTGCCCGTCGGCACGCGCCTGCGCGTGGGCGAAACGGAGCTTGAGGTCACGCAGATCGGCAAGCAGTGCCACAACGACTGCGCGATCAAGAAGGCGACGGGAAAATGCGTCATGCCGACCGAGGGCATCTTTGCCGTCGTGGTCAAAGAGGGCCGCGTGCGCCCCGGTGACGAGATCGAGGTGCTGAAATGAAGCTCATCAAAGCAGAAGACGCGGTGGGGCATGTGCTCTGCCACGACCTGACGCAGATCATCAAGGATGAATACAAGGACGCGCGCTTCCGCAAGGGCCATGTCGTGACGGAAGAGGATATCCCGGTGCTGCTCCGCATGGGAAAGGAGCACCTCTACGTCTGGGAGATGACAAGCGGCATGGTGCACGAAAACGACGCGGCGGAAAGGCTCCTCGCCCTCTGCGGGCAGGAGAATATGCTCCGCAGCGAGGTGAAAGAGGGCAAGATCGAGCTGGAAGCCGCCTGCGACGGCGTGTTTCTCGTCGACTCTTCGCGCCTTATCGCCGTGAACAGCCAGGACGAGGTGATGATCGCTACGCGCAAGGGCGGCACGGCCGTGCACGAGGGCGACAAGCTCGCGGGGATGCGCGTCATCCCGCTCATCATCGAGGAAGAAAAGCTCCGAAAGGCCGAGCAGGCCGCGGGCGATAAGCCGCTGCTGTCTCTCAAGCCCTATGTTCGTAAGACCGCCTGCATCGTCGCCACCGGCAGCGAGGTGAAAAAGGGCCTCATTCAGGATACCTTCACGCCCGTTGTCATCGACAAGCTCAAGACCTACGGCATCGAAACGCTTGAGGTCGTCTACTCCGGAGACGGGGTGGAGAACGTGCGCGACGCGGTGCTCACGATGCGCGGGAAAAAGCCCGACATGATCCTCTGCACCGGCGGCATGAGCGTCGATCCCGACGACAACACGCCCGGCGCCATCAAAAAGAGCGGCGCGAACATCATTTCCTACGGCGCGCCGGTGCTTCCCGGAGCCATGTTCCTGCTCGGCTATTTTGATGACGGCCAGCCCATCATGGGCCTGCCCGGCTGCGT
>ENA-OROD01002585-OROD01002585.1-human-gut-metagenome-genome-assembly--contig:-NODE-2585-length-12936-cov-2.674792_pt1 | contig 12936 bp, 12 predicted proteins | sample MGYA00242123_ERZ509038 | MGnify/ENA primary metagenome ERZ509038 (study PRJEB26280, sample SAMEA2338719) | human gut metagenome | biome: human gut; feature: human-associated habitat; material: faeces... | reverse complement strand
TGTGGACATGCTGGTCATCGACCCGAATTACGATATCTTTACGCTCACGTCAAACGGCTACGGCAAGCGTAGCAGCATCGACGACTACCCGATTCAAAACAGAGCGGGCAAGGGCGTAAAAGCCGGCACGTTCAACGACAAGACGGGTACGCTGGTAAGCCTCAAAGTTATCCCTGCCGACACCGACGTTATGATGATCACCGACAGCGGCGTTATCATCAGAGTGCAAGCGGACGAAATCAGCAAGATAGGCAGAGCTACGCAAGGCGTGCGCATCATGAAACTCAAAGACGACAAATTCAAGGTTATGGCAATCGCGCTCACACCTCACGAGGATGAGGAAGAGGTCGAATACGACGAGGACGGCAACGTCATAGTCGGAAGCGACGAAGAGAGTGAAAATCAGACTGTCGAAACCGAAAACGTCGAAACGTCGGAAAACGACGAAACAAGCGAAAACTAACGTTTATAATTGCAAAAACGAGGCATAAAACCTCGTTTTTGCATATTGGGAGATTATTATGGAAGAAAGAAAATGGTTTAAAGAGATGTCCGTTTATCAGATTTGGCCACGCTCTTTTTGCGACGGAAACAACGACGGTATAGGCGATTTGAAAGGCGTGCTTTCAAAGCTCGAATACATCAAGAGTTTGGGCAGCGACGCAATTTGGTTTTCGCCTTTGTACGTTTCTCCGCAAGCGGATTACGGCTACGATATAGCGGACTACAAGAATATCAATCCCGAATACGGCACACTCGACGATTTCAAAGCAGTGCTCGAAAAAGCGCACGCACTCGGAATGAGAGTGATTATGGACTTGGTTATCAACCACACCTCCGATCAACACGAATGGTTTAAAAAGAGTTGCGCGCGAGTCGAGCCTTACACCGATTTCTACATTTGGCGCAAGGGCAAAGGTAAGGACGGAAAGAAAGTGCCGAACAACTGGATGTCCACTTTCCCCGGTTCTGCATGGGAGTACAACGAGCAAAGAGGAGAGTTTTATCTGCACCTTTACGCAAAGGAGCAACCCGACCTCAATCACGACAATCCCAAGGTCAGAGAAGCGGTGAAAGACGTGATGAGATACTGGCTGGATATGGGCGTCGACGGTTTCCGCGAGGACGTCATTACACAAATCAGCAAGGTTGAGGGTTTGCCCAACGGCAACTGGCTCATGCCTGCCTCAAGAGGTATGGAGCATTACAACAACGGCCCGCATATCCACGAATATTTGCAAGAATATCGCAAGGTTATCGAACAATACGACGCATTCCAAGTGGGCGAAGCTCCGCTTATGAACACCAAAACTGCGCTCACGTACGTCAACGAGAACAAAAAAGAGTTGGATATGATGATTTCTTTCCAGCATATGAATGCGGATTGCATAATCATCGAGTGGGTGCACACTCCTTTCAGCTTGCCCAAACTCAAAAAGACGTTCAACGATTGGCAAACGAAACTTTACCACAGAGCGTGGAACGCAAACTATCTTGAAAATCACGACCACGCGCGTATTATTTCGAGATACGGCAGCGAGGAATATCGCGTGGAGAGCGGCAAGGCTCTTTGCATGGCGTACACTTTCCTTTCGGGCACGCACTTTGTGTATCAGGGACAGGAAATCGGCATGACTGCGCTTTATTTCGACAAATATCCGAAGGGCAGCGACCCGTGGGCGCAATTCAAGGACGTGTCCACTTTCTGCGTGCGCGATCTTATGAGAAAATTCGGTTTCAGCGACAAGCATATTCTCAAAGTGGCTCACACCGCCGCGCGCGACTGCGCTCGCACTCCGGTGCAATGGAACGGCACGAAAAACGCAGGATTCTCAACTGTCGAGCCGTGGTACACCGTCAATCCCAATTATCCCGAAGTCAACGTCGAAAAGGCTATGCAGGACGAAAATTCCGTTTGGTATTTCTATCAAAAGGCAATGGCACTCCGCAAAGAATACAAGGATACGGCGGTTTACGGCGAGTTTAAGTTGTATTTGCCAAAAGACAAACAACTTTTCGTTTACGACAAGATTGCGGAGGACGGAAAATCCAAACTTACCGTTGTAATCAACCTCAGCAAAAAGACCGTCAAGGCGTCGAAAATCAAAAAGTATATTCCGCAAGGCGCAACCGAGTTGATTTCCGTTTACGACGAGCCGTTCAGAGATACGCTCAAACCCTACGCCGGCAAAGTGTTCTACACGCCGCTTGCAAAATAATTCGATATAAGCAAAACCAAAAAAAAAGAAAGCTTTGCAAACGCAAGGCTTTCTTTTTATCGTATAAAGCGGAGTTAATCCTCTTCGTCCTCTTCGTCGCCCGGCAATATGCGGCGGTAAGGAGCGGTGTCGTACTTCGAGGGGTGCGGAAGGGGAATGTGTGCCGCAATCATCGCTTTTTTGAGGGCAAAAGTAAAAGGCATGCCTAAAATTATGCAGGTTATTATTTGTGTCGCTAAAATTTCAAACATCGAAATATAATACACCGTAGACGCGTCGTTGAGCACGAAAATGAGCGGAACAAGCAGCGTGTTGGCGATTATCGGGGGAAGAGTCGCAAGTATGGGGCGGCGGCGCAAAAGGTACGTGCCGATTGCGCCGATAAGCGTTGCAAGCGTTCCGAGAACCATGTCGAATACTCCGAACGGCGAAAAGAAAAAGTTGGTAAAAAAGCATCCGATTGTGAGTCCCGGAATCGCTTCGGGGAAAATGATCGGAAGCAATACGAGAATTTCGGATATGCGAAACTGCACGGGGCCGAATGCTATTGCGTTGAGTGCTACGGACAGGGCAAAATACAAAGCGGCAATCACAGCCGCTCTTGCCAGATAAACAAGAGATTTTTTCAAAATACACCTCGGTTTTTTTTACTGATGGGTATTGCCGACACCATCGAAAGTATGGTATCATACAAAAATAGAAAACGCAATCGAAAAGCAAATATAACAATGATTAAAAATGCAAAAAACGCTTGAAAAACTTGAAAGCATTCAATCTTTTTCGAGATTGAGGTTTGCGTTGACTTGCAACGAGAGTTTTGCATATAATAGATTTCAAAAGGAGAAAAGTATGCACAGATTCGACAATTTGTCTTGCCTTGACACTGCGTTGAACACGGGCGCGTTTTTGTGCTCGGGCGACAACGTGATGGTGATAAGCTGGGGTATGATAGGCGTGATGTGGGGCAAAAAAGTTTTTGTCGCACCCGTGAGAGAAAGCAGATACACCAAGGAATTTATCGACCGCCTCGGCACTTTTACGGTGAGCGTTCCGCCTATGCGCGAGATGTCGGCTGCGGTGAAGTTTTGCGGCACGAAAAGCGGACGCGAGTACGACAAATGGGCGGAGTGCGCGCTTGAAAAAGTCAAAGCCAAAAGCGTTGACGGCTACGTCGTGGGCGGCTGTCAAAGATACTTCGAATGTAAGGTTGTAGGCGCTGTTCCCATGGGGGATATGGATTTGAAAGACGTTGAAAAGTGGTATCCGCAAAAGGATTTACACACTTTCTATTTTGGAGAAATAATCGAGGAATACTGATGAAAATTTGGGCAAAAGTTATGAAAGGCGACAAGATTTTGCGCGACGTCATATATGAAAGCGAGCTTTCTTTGACGCCGTCAAATTTCACGAGAATGTTGCAAGATATATCCTACAAAGTGGACGTGGCAACGCCCGTTACGCTCCCCACACACTTCAAGCATTTTGAAAAATTCAACCGCGTAAAATACCTTCCTCGCGATTTCATAGAAGAGGTCGAATTCACTTCTTTCGTGCTTGAAAGGGTTATCGAAAAGCCGAAACCCAAGCAGTTTTATATCTGATTTCAATCAAACGCAAATCAAATTCGATTGACAAAACACAATGTTTATCATATCAAAACGCACGCATAAAGCGTGCGTTTTGCAACTTATTTAAAAATATCGAGCGCAAGGAATATAAGCGAAAGTTTGACGAATACTAGCATAAAACGGAGGCTTTATGGCAGTTGGAATCGTAAGAAGAATAGACGAGCTCGGACGTATAGTTATCCCCAAAGAAATGCGAAAAACCATGCGCTTGCAAGTGGGGGACGAAATGGAAATATCCGCAAACGACGAAGGTTTGACGCTAAAAAGATATACGGGGTTTCAAAGCGTGTTGCCCTCTTTGAAGGCATTGGCAAAAACGCTTGCGAGCGCGACGGGCAAAGACGTTTTGATTTTGAGCGCAAGCGAAGTCGTGCTTTGCGAGGGAAAAAACAAGAAGAAGTTTGTCGGAGCGCGCCTTACGGGCGACTTTTCCGATCTGATAAGAAAGCGCAATCGCGAGAGCGTGTCGGGAGATTTTTCCAAAGCGTTTGAAAACGTGGACGGACAAGGATATATTCTTTGCGAACCCGTGGTGTCGGGCGGCGATTTTTTCGGCTGTGTCGCGCTTGTTTCAGAGGTTGAAATAGCGGACGAGCAAAAGACCTATCTCAATTTTTGCGCCGAGATGATATCGGCAACGCTTTGCCAATGAAAGGGGCAAAGGCGCATAGCAAAAACTCAAAACGCATCGCGTCGGGCGCAGGCGTGTTGCTTATAGGCAGCGTCGTTGCAAAAATGCTCGGCGCGCTTTATCGCATACCGCTCACGAACATACTCGGCGCAGAGGGTATGGGCATGTATCAGCTCGTGTTTCCCGTGTACGCGCTTTTTATGGTGCTTGCAACGGCGGGGATTCCCACCGCACTTTCGCGTATGGTTGCCGAAAAGCGAGCAATCGGCGAGGACACCAAAAAATATTTGGGCGTTGCAATGCTCTCGCTTTTCGTTTTGGGGCTTGCGTTTGCCGCCGTTATGGCGGGCGCGTCGGAGTTTTTTGCGGCAAGACAGGGCAACGCCGACACATATCCCGGATTTTTGGTTATTGCCCCCGCAATCGTGTGTGTGTGCGTGATTTCGGGGTTCAGAGGCTGGTTCCAAGGCGAAATGTATATGCTCCCCACCGCGCTTTCAAACGTTGTGGAGCAGGTTGTAAAACTGTCGGTGGGGCTTGCGCTTTCGTACGCACTGATAAGAAAAGGCGTGATTTATGCCGTGTGCGGTGCGCTTTTTGGTGTGACAATAAGCGAAATCGTAACCGTGATATATATGCTTGCAACCTATTTTGTGCGCTCGAAAAAGCAAAAAAGCGGCGAAAAATTCAAATTGAACGTAACGAGACAAGACGTCAAAGACGTGTTACACGTTGCGCTTCCCATTGCGGCGGTTGCCATGCTTATGCCGCTGTCGAGTTTCTTTGACAGCGTGATAATCGTCAACATGCTCAAAGCGTTCGGGCTTGAAAAGAACGTTGCTACGGCGCAGTACGGCATTATATCCGGGCCCGTCAACTCGCTTATCAACATGCCCGTGGTTGCGATAATGTCGCTTGCGGTTGCAATCGTGCCGTCGGTGTCGGCGTCGAGAGTTACGAGGGATATAGACGGCGTTATGCTCAAAAGCAGTCTTTGCGTGCGTCTTGCCTATCTTTTCGGAATACCGTGCGCGTTTTTTCTTGCAGTGTTTTCAAAAAATATTATAGGAGCGATTTATCCGTCGTTATCCGCACAAGACGCGCAAGTTGCGCAAAACGTACTTCTCATATCTTCGGCAAACGTGGTGTTTTTGTCTGTGATGCAAATTTACGTTTCTTTGCTGCAAGCGCTCGACAAAACCAAATACGCCGTTTTGAGCCTCGCCGTCGCAATAATCGTCAAGATTGCGCTTGACGTCTTGCTTACGAAATACATCGGCATAAACGGTGCTGCGGTTGCGTCGCTTGCCTTGCCTACGACGGCTTGTTTTTGCACGCTTATATCCTATTATAAAATATGTGGGCTTCGTCTTGAAAAAAACGTTGGTCTAAATCTCGTTTCGGGTGTTATAATGGCGTTGTGCGGAATTGCGATACAATCCTTTGTGAAAAACGACGTCGTTGCGCTCGCCGTCGGATTTACGGTATGCGCGCTCGTTTACGTGTGGCTCGCGTTTTTGCTAAACCTCGTGAGCAAGGACGACATTCCGCATCTTCCGCTCAAAAAACTTCTTTGGGCACTGCACAGAACAATCAGATTTTGGGAGTATAACAATGAAACTCGATGACGTATTGAAAGGCTCGTATCAACGTTACATAGCCGCGGATTTTTTGTCTACGGTTTTTTTCAACAAGCGCATACCGCTGATGATAGACGGCGTTGAAAAGAGCAACGCAAACGATATAAAACAAAAACTTCTCGACGTGTACGGCGATATCGAACTCACCGTCGAAAAGGACGGCGAGGACAAATGCGTTTTAACGTCGCAAATAAGCGGTGACGAGGACGTTATTATTGCGCCGAGCGTCGCGCTTGTGGATTGCAAACGTTTTGATTTTTCCGACCTCGAACAAATTATGCACCGTTTGCGCGCCGACGACGGCTGCGAATGGGACAGAGCGCAAACCCACGAGAGTATAAGAATCAACCTCATCGAAGAGGCATACGAACTTGTCGACGCAATCGACAGAAAGGACGCCGACGATATGAAAGAGGAGTGCGGCGACGTGCTTATGCAAGCGGTGTTCCATGCCGAGATTGCGCAAAAAGAGGGCGATTTCGGTTATATGGATATGATAACGGGACTTTGTAGAAAACTCATCGACCGCCATACCCACATTTTCGGAAGCAACCACGCAAACAATGCCGACGAGGCTCTTGTGTTCTGGGAGGCAGCAAAAAAGAAAGAAAAACACTATAAATCCGCATCCGACCAAATGGAAAGAGTGCCGAAGAATTTCCCGGCATTGCTTTATGCCGAGAAGATACAAAAATACGCAAAGAAAGCGGGATTCGATTGGGACGACGTGAGCGGTGCGTATCAAAAGATTGCCGAGGAAACCGAGGAACTCAAAGCCGCAGACGACGCACACAGAGTCGAAGAGGGCGGCGATTTGCTTTTTGCCGTCGTCAACGCCTTGCGCTTTTACAAGGTTGAACCCGAACTTGCTTTGAGCGAAGCAAACAAGAAATTCGTGCGCAGATTCACCGCCGTCGAAAACGCCGTCAAAGCAAGCGGCAAGGACATGAAAGATTGTTCGCTCGACGAGCTTGACGCAATCTGGAATCGGGTAAAACAACAAGAAAAACGAAACGATAAACAATAATCTATATTACACAAAATGCACATTAAGCTGTCGTTTTAGATATATAAACCACTTGTTATGCAACTTAAAATAGGCAACGTACAACTTGACAACAACGTGTTGTTCGCACCGATCGCGGGATTTTCCGAGGTCGGTTTTCGGCATATGTGTTCAAAGTACGGAGCCGGACTTACGTACACCGAACTTGTCAGCGCAAAGGGTCTTTGCTACGGCAACAAGGGCACGGAGGAGTTGCTTGCAAGAGAAGATTTTTCAACGCCTTGCGCCGTTCAGCTTTTCGGCAGCGATCCCGAATTTATGTACAAAGCCGCAAAGGACGAAAGACTTGCAAATTTTGAAATCGTGGATATAAACATGGGCTGTCCCGTCAAAAAGGTTTTCAACAACGGTGACGGAAGCGCGCTTATGAAAAATCCCGATTTGATTTGCGAAATCGTGCAGGCGGTGCGCGAGGGCGCAAAACGTCCCGTAACCGTAAAAATGCGCGCAGGCGTAGAAAGCGGAAAACCTAACGCCGTGGAGTGCGCGTTGGCGGCGCAAAAAGGCGGAGCGAGCGCAGTGTGCGTGCACCCGAGATACAGAGAACAGTTTTACAGCGGTGTTGCCGACCACACTATAACGAAAGCGGTTAAAGAGGCACTCGATATTCCCGTCATCGCGAACGGCGACATAGTCGATTTGCAAAGTCTTGAAAGGGTGCGCGATATTACCGGCGCGGACGGTTTTATGATTGCGAGAGGCGCACTCGGCAGACCGTGGATTTTTGCCGAGCTTCAAGGCAAGGACGCATCTCACGACACAAAGAGCGACATATACGAACACATCTCGGTTTTGCAAAAATATATGAGCGATTTTACGGTTGCAAACGTGATGAAGCTTCAACTTTGCTATTATGCAAAAGGCGGCCGCGACGCAAAAGCCGTGCGTGTCGAAATCGGCAAAGCAAAGGCAATCGAGGACATTTTTGCAATCGTAGAAAAGTACTTTTTTTGAGAATTTTGTCGAAAAAAGTCGATATGGATTATTTTTATTTTACGAGTGTTTGATAAATATATTTTTTTATTGGTGAAATAAAAAACAAATTGACGATTTTAGATACATAAGTGTAACATAAATATAGTTTTTGTACGGTGGTGCCGCTCGTGGACGTTTTTAAATTCAATTTAATATTAAGACAATGCGAGCGCGACAACCAGGCATTCAAAACGCTGTTCGATTTTTATTATCCGAGAATAAAACTGCATATTCACAAAAAATTTCCCGACGCATGCGCCGACGACGTTGCGCAGGAATTCTTTTTGCAACTTATGAAATCACACGGATTCAAATACGTGCAAAATCCGACGGCGTGGGTTTTTGCGTGCTGCGACAATATCGCAAAGCGCATGCTTATAGGCGAAAGCGCAACGCTTCCGCTGTTGGTGTCCGAAAACTATTCGGTGTCCGAGGATCTTGTCGAAACGGAGATTTTGAACGATCAGGCAAAACGCGTTTTCGACGCTTTGGGTGACGATTGCACGAAAAAGATATTCTACTTGTATTATTGGGAAGGTTACAATCTGCGAGAAATCGCGCAACTTCTCTCACTCAATATAAGCACGATAAAACAGCGTCACGCAAGGGGCATAAAGAAAGTAAAAAACTTGCTTTGAGATGTAACCAAATCGCAAAGACCGTCACTCTTATAATGTGACTAAAAAATCACGAAGGTGGGAAAATGAAAACACAACTCAAAGTGTCAATCGTCGTTTTCGCCGCGGTATTTTTTGCGGCAACGCTCTTTGCGATGCTCTATGTAGGTGGAGTGGCAGAGGCATTTACGCAAGAAGAACTTGACGAATGCGACAGACTTTTCGTTGAAACGGTGGGCGAAACCATCGATCAAAACGGTGAAACCGGCAGCTTTGCCGCAAACAAGAGGATGATATACGACGTCGCTCTTCACGAGTTGGGCTTTGTGTATTCGTACACGAACGCGCAAGGGGACGGTTATGCGGTCATACTCGTGCTCGAACAACCGGTTGTAAGCGAGATCGTCGAAGGCAAAGATCCTTATGCAAATCTTCAAGGGCTGCCTATATACGTCAATCATTTTACATATGCAGGCTACCAAGACGGTGAATACACGTTTGCGAACGGTGCGGTGATGACAAAAGAAGAAGTCGATTGTCTGAACGGCGTGCGCGGCGTGGGCGGTCTCACGGAATCCGAATCGGTGGTGAACTACGTTTCAAAAACCGACAACAAGCAAACCGCGATAAAAAATCATCCGGGCTACTATCAACCCGAGTCTAGTTTGCCGTCCGGATGCACGGCGGTGGCGGCTGCGAACGTCATCGGATATTACGATAGGCTTATCCCCGATCTGATCCCCGATTATGCCGCATCTATATCGATTGGCTCAACCTACGCGTATAAATCGCAAAACAGCACCATCGTTTCGCTTATGACAACGATGTACACTTTTATCGGCGTAGACGCAACGACGGGTGCAACCGTGAGTAAGTTCAAATACGGACTGCGCGGATATTGCGCGAGTACGGGAACGAACGTGACCTTTGCGGGCGTCATGTCGGGAAGTACCCTCGACTACGGCGCGGCGGCGCAAATCTTCCTTGCGGAAAAGCCGGTTGTTATTTTTGTGCAAGGCTTCCAGTTCGCGACGATCAGAAACGAAGAGAATGCGGACACGTATAAAACTTATACCGGCAACGGTTCGCACGCCGTGGTGGCGTTCGAACTTCGAGAAATCGTTTATACTTTGGCAAACGGCTCAACAACGACCAATCGCCTTGTAAAAGTAGCCACGGGCTATAGAGACGTGACGAAAGCATATTTGAATTTGTCTTCAACCGCAATATACGATGCCTTCGTTGTCAACATTATGTGAAGGAGAAACATGAAACGCAACGAGAAATTTGCACAAATTGCAAACGACAGTTTGAAACAATATGAAAACAACGACGTCAAGCGTGCGCTTTTGGCAAAAAACCAAAAGCGCATCGACGTGCGCAAAAACGAGCATATAGCCCAAAACAAAAAGGCTTTCGGTTCAAAGTATTTCGCGCTTTCTCTGACGTCCGTCGCATGTGTTTTGCTTGCGGTGGTTTCTCTCGTTTGCGTTTATCTCAATCCGACCAACACGCCCGACAACAAACCGGGATTTGCGGATGACAATTGGTATCCGCACGTGCCCGTGTCTCTTGAAGAGATGAACGACGCGATATTCGATTACAAAATAGCGCCGCCTTTTTACAACAGCGCAAGTTTACTGAAAGACTTCGACAATGTCACGCCTCTTATGTACGTCGTGGATTTTTCCGATGGTGAAGAGGAAGATCCCGAGTATTATACGGGGATGCTTAAATTGTCGGTAAACTCGTATTTGTTTGAACAATGCTCACTCGAAACGAGCAAAAAAGCGGAGTTGCCGTTCGGCTCATTCTGCTACAACGAAGAAATCGAAGAAAACCCGCAAGACGATGGGTTCAGCTCTTACAGCTATCGCGTCACGGCGTGGGGCGTGTGGAAAAACAGAATGTTGGAGTTTGAGTTCGAGTGCATCACAATCTACGAAGACCATTGCAATCCGGCATATCTAATCAACCAAGTGATGCGCGAGAAAACGTCCGAAGAAAAGGCGCGTCAGCTTGCTCCGCTCGAAAGCGTGGAAAAATGGATACCGTTCAAATCGGACAAGTCCGAATATAAAACAACACAAACAATCAACAAACAATCCCGCCTTTACGACGGTGGTGTTTTGTTTTTGACCAATTTATACAAAAAAGTACAAAAAACACAATATTTTTTCAAAAATATGTAACCAAATCCAAATTTTCCCTACTCTAACTCATATACGCGCAAAACGCAAGGTTTTTTAGTTCCGTACCTTTTCTCCAAAAATTTTACGGCTTACCGTGTTTGCGCGTAATTATGCGGGGAGAGCGCGTCCAAAGAGGACTTGTCCCCTTTAGACGCGCTTAAAATGTTTTTTATTGGGCGCGTTTTGCGTCCTTTTTTTATTACTAAAAGCGAGATTTTGAGATTGATTATAATATATCTATGTGCTAAAATAGCGGTATGAACACACAAAAATTCGACGTTATCATTATAGGCGGCGGCGCAAGCGGATTGTTTTTGGCAAGCCAACTTCCCCCGTCGATGAGAGTTGCCGTTGTCGAAAGCAACGAGCGCGTGGGCAAAAAACTGCTCGCCACGGGAAACGGCAAGTGCAACCTCACAAACCTCGACATGAACATCGTGCACTATAACAAGCCGAGTTTCGTCGAGAGTTTTCTCGACCGTTTCGACGCGCACGACACCATCGCTACGTTTGAAAAAATGGGACTTGTCACAAAGGTTATCGACAAGCGCGTTTATCCGTACAGCGAATGTGCGTCAACCGTCCTTGACGTGTTGAGAAAGGCGTTGGAGCGTAATGCAACGCAAGTGTTTACATCGCACTTCGTCAACTCCGTCGAAAGTTTCAACGACGCCTTTACGGTGAGCGGAATAGTCAAGGTCGAGGGCAAACCCAATCAATCGTTTGCTTACGACTCCGACGTCGTGGTGCTTGCCACCGGCTCGCCTGCGACGTTCGGCAAGGACAGTACGGCTCTTTACGTCGCGCTCGGACATCACGCAAGAGCGATGACGCCGTCCCTCGTGCCTATAAAGACGAACAAAGAACCTCTCAAAAACTTGCAGGGCGTTCGTGTGAAAGCGGGCGTGCGCATAGGCTATCGCTATGAAACCGGCGAGGTGCTTTTCAAAGATTTCGGCGTGAGCGGAATTGCGGCGTTCAATCTTTCAAGCGAGATCGCAAGGGGCAGGGCAAAGATCGGAGATATGCTCACGATCGACTTTATGCCGGAGTATTCAAAAGCGGAAGTCGAGGACATTCTGACAAAGCGCAACAACAACGGCACGGTTGCAGAATTGTTGCTGGGCACCTTTCACAGCAAGGTGCAAGAGCGCATAATTCGGGCTGCCGGATGCGACGCAAACGATCCTGCTCAAAGCAAAATCGGCGCAATCGCAAACGCTATCAAAAACTACAAATTCACCATCGAAGGTCTTGGCGACGCGTCGCTTGCGCAAGCGATGTCGGGAGGTCTCGATCCACGTGAATTCGATGACAATCTTATGTCGCTCAAAGTTAAAAACGCATACGCGACGGGCGAAGCTCTCGATATCGACGGCGACTCGGGCGGATACAATTTGCAATGGGCGTTTTCAAGCGCAAAAGCCGTTGCAAGCGCGATACTCAAAAACAGATTTTGACACAAACGGCATTTTATCAATGCAAAATATATAGATAAAGAGGTGTTTTATGGCATATACACAAACAAACGAAGTTACGAATACCGTTGAAATCGAAATGGCGGACGGCGGCAAAATCGTTGTCGAACTCGACGAAAAATCCGCACCTATCACGGTCAAGAATTTTCAAAAACTCGTGTCGCAACACTTTTACGACGGACTTATTTTTCACAGAGTCATATCCGGATTTATGATTCAAGGCGGCGATCCGCAAGGCACGGGTATGGGCGGCAGCAAGGAAACCATAAAAGGCGAATTTAGAATCAACGGCGTTGCAAATCCCGTTTCGCACGAAAGGGGAGTTATCTCCATGGCGCGTTCTCAATTTTACAATTCCGCATCGTCGCAATTTTTCATTTGCCATGCGGACGCAAAGTTTTTGGACGGACAATATGCCGCGTTTGGCAAAGTCGTCGAAGGTATGGACGTTGTGGACCGCATCGCAGACACTCCGACAAACAGAGACGAC
>ENA-OROD01002581-OROD01002581.1-human-gut-metagenome-genome-assembly--contig:-NODE-2581-length-12951-cov-3.827001_pt1 | contig 12951 bp, 9 predicted proteins | sample MGYA00242123_ERZ509038 | MGnify/ENA primary metagenome ERZ509038 (study PRJEB26280, sample SAMEA2338719) | human gut metagenome | biome: human gut; feature: human-associated habitat; material: faeces... | reverse complement strand
GCGATTCCGATCGCGCTCGGCGCGGTTCTGCTGGCGGTGACCATGGGATATCGCGTCGCGCTGTGCGCGGGGTTCTTCATCGCGTCGATCGCGGCGATGATGCTGCTGCCGGAGCGTTCCTTCGATCTCGCGGTCAAGGGAATGGTGATCTGTTCGCTGGCGGCGCTGGCGGTGCGGTCGGCGACGAATTACCGGTCGTATTTCATCCGGATTCTGCTGTCGGTGTTCCCGCTGGTCTGGGTGTTGAATTTGAACCTGCTGAACTACCATTCGCCGAATTTCATCATGCTGCTCGGGCAGTCGGCGGTGATCGCATTTGCGAATGCGGCGGCGACGGCGATTCTGGCGCTGATCCTGATTTTCACATTCGAGATCGTCCTCAACGTCAGCACGAACATGTCGCTGATGGTGCTCTGCGATTACAACCACCCGCTGCTTGAACGGCTGAAGCGCGAGGCTCCCGGGACCTTCTTCCACAGCCTCATGGTCGCCACGCTGGTCGAGGACGCGGCGCGGGCGATCGGGGAGGGGTTGTTCCGCAGCGCTGTCTGCGCGCGGGTAAACGGCGCGCTCGTCGATCTGTCCCATCCGCTCGCCGAGGGGGACGCGCTGGAGATCGTCACCCTGAAAGAGAAGGAGGGACTGGACGTCTACCGCCACACCTGCGCACATATTCTGGCGCAGGCGGTGAAGACCATTTATCCGACCAGTAAGCTGGCGATCGGCCCGGTGGTGGAAAACGGGTTTTATTACGACGTGGAGTTCAAAACGCCCATCTCGCGGGACGATCTCGCGAAGATCGAGGCGGAGATGAACAACATCATCAAGAGCGACCTTCCCGTCGAGCGGTTCACGCTCCCCAAGAAGGACGCGATCAAACTGATGAAAAATTACGACGAGCCCTATAAAGTGGAGCTCATCACCGAGCTGGACAACAAGGAGACGCTCTCCTTTTACAAGCAGGGCGCGTTTGTGGATTTCTGCAGAGGGCCGCATCTTCCCTCCACGGGGAGGGTCAAGGCGTTCCGCCTGACTTCCGTGACGGGCGCCTACTGGCGCGGAAACGAGAAAAACAAGATGCTCACCCGCATCTACGGGACGGCGTTCGAGAAGAAAGCGCAGCTCGAAGAGTACCTTCAGATGGTGGAGGAGGCGAAGAAGCGCGACCACAACAAGCTGGGGAGGGAGCTGGGAATCTTCCTCACCGAAGAGGTCGTGGGGCAGGGGCTGCCCCTGCTCGCGCCCAAGGGCGCCAAGATCATGCAGACGCTGATCCGCTTCGTGGAGGACGAGGAGGAGCGCCGCGGCTTCATGCTGACGAGAACGCCCTCCATGGCGAAGAGCGATCTCTATAAAATTTCCGGTCACTGGGATCACTACCGGGATAAGATGTTCGTCATCGGCGCGGAGGACGATCCGGACGTGCTTGCGCTCCGCCCCATGACATGTCCCTTCCAATACTATATCTATAAGAGCGGATTAAAGAGCTACCGCGACCTTCCCTGCCGCTATGCGGAGACGGCAAATCTCTTCCGCAAGGAGGCGTCCGGCGAAATGCACGGGCTGATCCGCGTCCGCCAGTTCACGCTGTCCGACGGGCATATCGTCTGCCGCCCCGATCAGATCGAGGACGAGTTCAAGCGCTGCCTGGATCTCTCCACCTATCTCTTAAAGTGCATGGGAATGGAGAACGACGTCACGTACCGCTTCTCCAAGCGCGGCAAGGATAAGACAAAGTACATCGACAACGACGCCGCATGGGAAAACACCGAGCGCCGCATGAAGGAGATTCTCGACGACATCGGCATCGATTACTACGAAGCGGAGGATGAGGCGGCGTTTTACGGGCCGAAGCTGGACGTGCAGACCAAGAACGTCTACGGCAAAGAGGATACCATCATCACCCTGCAGCTGGACTTTGCCGCCGGCGAGCGGTTCGGCATGAGCTATATCGACGAGAACGGCGAAAAGCAGGTTCCCTTTGTCATCCACAGGAGCTCGATCGGCTGCTATGAGCGCACGCTCGCGCTGCTCATCGAAAAGTACGCGGGGGCCTTCCCGCTGTGGATCGCGCCCGTTCAGGTGAAGATTTTGCCGGTCACGGACCGCGCGAGCGGATATGCCGCGAAATTGCTGGAACAGCTCGCCGCGGCGGGACTCAGAGGCGAGGCGGATTACCGCAACGAGAAGATCGGCTACAAGATCCGCGAGGCACAGCTGCAGAAAGTCCCCTACATGTTCATCGTAGGCGACAAGGAGGCGGAAGAGGGAACCGTATCGCTCAGAAGCCGCAAGGAAGGCGACCTCGGCGGCATGCCCGCGGCGGATGCGATCGCAAGACTCAAGCGGGAAGATGCCGAAAAGACGGTTTAAACAGAGCAGCCCGGGCGGCGGAACAAAATTCCGCCGCCTTTTTATGAAAGCGATTCCGCAGGGCTGAAACACCGTAAGGGAAAACAAAAAAAATTGCGGCAGATTTCTTATACAGAAAGCGTATTAAATTGCTCGTTAAAATAAAAATTCATCCGATTATCTCTTCATTTGCCCGGTCGATTTGCACGTCCGGGCGTTTATTTTGCCGTTCGGCGGGACAAAACCGCCCTTTTTGTCGTTTTATAAATTGAAAAACCCCCTTGACAGCGGAACGGATCGCGGTTATAATGAAACATGGCAAAGGAAGCGCTCTTCCGGATTGCCTTGCCGGCCGTAACCGTCCGACCGGGGGAGTGCGGCGCCCAATCTGCGCCGTAACGATCGGGAGGGAAAAATGAAAAAGAAAATCGCCGTTTTGATTGTCCTCGCTGCGCTCCTTGCGACCGCGGTTCCGACCGCCGCCTACGCGGATATGGGGCCGAAACCGTCCGTCCGCATCGCCTTTGCGCAGATGGGGGAGGAGCCCTGCTACGCCACGCTGCTCAGCAAGACGCCTTCCACCGGACCGGCCTCCGCTTGGAACGGAGAGGAAGAGGATATCCGCTACGGCGATCTGGAACCGGAGATCTGGCGCGCGTTCGTCGAGTACCGCGACGAAGACGGCTTCTACTTTTTGCAGACGGCACGGCGCTGCGACGAGACAAAGAGTTTCGCCTGGACGTACTATCCGCCGCAGACCTTCAAAGTGCTCCTCTATTATCCCGAGACGGAAACCTTCGCCGTGAGCGGCATCTGCGAGCGCTATGCGTTCCACAGCTATTTTACGGTAAATGTGGAGCGTACGGAAGCCTCCGCTCCCCTGAAAGCGGTAAAGAGCTATGATTACACGTGGGAGATCCTCTCCCTGATCTGCCGCATCGTCCTCACGGCGGCGATCGAGATCGGGCTCGCGTTCCTGTTCGGATTCCGCGGCAAAAAGCTGATGAAGTTGATTATCGGCGTCAACGTCGCGACGCAGGGGATCCTCAACATCATCCTGACCGTAATCGACTATGCGTCGGGCTGGATGATGTTTCTGCTCTTTTATTTTTTGCTGGAGTTTGTCGTTTTCGCGCTGGAAGCGGTTGTCTATGCGCTGTTCTTCAACCGGCTGAGCGAAAAGCGGATTCATCCGCTGATCGCCGTTCTTTACGCGCTGGCCGCGAACGTCTTGTCGTTTGCGGCGGGGCTGGGGCTGGCGATACTGATTCCCGGAATTTTTTAAATCGAACCAAATAAGGAGAGAGAAGTGCTGGAATTAAATAACGTTACAAAGGTGTATGCCGCGAAAGGCGGCGCAAGCGTCAGGGCGCTGGACGGCGTATCCGTGCGGTTCGGCGAGAAAGGGCTGGTGTTTTTACTGGGAAAGAGCGGCAGCGGCAAGTCCACGCTTTTAAACGTCGCGGGCGGGCTGGACCGCCCGACGGAGGGGGAGATCATCGTCGGCGATAAGCGCTCCTCCGATTTTACGCCCTCTGATTTTGACAGCTACCGCAATACCTACGTCGGGTTCGTCTTTCAGGAATACAATCTTCTGGACGAGTTTTCCGTGCGCGAAAATATTTCCCTCGCGCTCGAATTGCAGGGGAAGGCGCAGGCGCGGCAGGACGTCGACCGGATCCTGGAGGAAGTGGATCTTTCCGGCTACGGCAGCCGGCGGCCGAACACGCTTTCGGGCGGGCAGAAACAGCGCGTCGCCATCGCGCGCGCTCTGGTCAAGGATCCGCGCATCATCATGGCGGACGAGCCGACGGGCGCGCTCGACTCTGAGACGGGCAGACAGGTCTTTGAAATGCTGAAAAAGCTCTCCCGCGAGCGGCTGGTCATCGTCGTCTCCCACGACCGCGAGTTCGCGGAGTGCTACGGGGACCGCATCATCGAGCTGGCGGACGGGAAAATCATCTCGGACGTCACCCGTTCCGCCGGGGCGGATGCGGAAAAGCCGCTGCATCTTAGGGCGGGAGATGCGCTCACGGGCGAACAGCTTGCCCGCTTGAAAGATTTATTGACCGAAGGCGGCGAACTGAACATAGCGGAGGAGCAAAAAGGGCTCAGCCTCTCGAGAAAGAACGCGGTAAAGGGCACGCGCGGCACGTTTGAAAAGACGGGGGAAATTCCGCCCGCCGCAGCCCAGGAAAAGACGATGATCCGCTCTCGCATGCCCCTCAAAAAGGCGGTAAAAATGGGCGTGAAGAGCATGAAGACCAAGCCCTTCCGCCTGGCCTTTACGATTTTTCTGTCTACGATCGCCTTTACCGTCTTCGGGCTGATGTCTTCCTTTATGCTATACAGCCCCGTACAGGCGGGGATCAACGCAGTGAAAGAGCAGGATTATCAGGCGATAATCCTCAAAAAGCAATACGAATATTATCCTTCCGGAGAGGATTCTCCATCTTACAGTGAAACGCCATCAACCGAAGCAGAGGTGTCTGCGCTTTCCGCCGCGTTTGGCAGATCCGTGTACGGCGTCGTAACGTTTTACGACGAGCTGAATACGGAGGTGGATATGGCGGGAAGATATGCAGCGCTCAAGGGACTTGTCCCGATGTCTGAAGAGGAATTTAAGGAGAACGGCTTTTCCGTGCTTTACGGAACGTATCCGCAGAACCTAGGCGAAGTTGCAATCACGGCTTATCAGTTTGAGCTGATCCGCGCAGGCGGATGGAAGCAATTGGGAGAAGACGGCTGGGTAATCCGCGATGAATTCGGAAATGAAGTAATCGATGCGGTCGATCGCTATGAAGATATCATCGGGAAACGGCAAACAGTTTTAGACAGGAAGCATTGGGTAACCATTACCGCCGTCGTCGACTGCGGGGAGATTCCGGAACGGATCAGAGCGTACGGCAGATCGTCCGAAAGCGAAGAAAAATCGTACTTTTCCGACTGGATGAACAATTCCTTCCACGGCTGCTTTTTCACGTCGGAAAATTTTATTTCGGAATATACCAGCGGAAACGGTCCTCTTTATCTCGAAAACTTAGAAAGCGCCTCTGTTCAGAGCAATCTGGAAGGGGATTACGGGCGGCTTCATTCCTTCTCTGAGTTGGGCTCATACTTCAATATTATTTGGGACGGAGAAAAACAGACGTCGCTGAAAAAAGACGAGATCGTGATCGAAAAGGACTATTTCGATCGGCTGAGTTCTGTGTTGTTCCTCGCAATCAGCAATGTGTCAAATATGCAGTGGGCAGATCTGCGGGAGAGCGAGGATTTTCAGAGATTTCAGAAAATCTGCGGGTTTTCCGAACCGCAGGACGGGACTCCTGCCGCCGAAGATCTGAAATTCGCTTTGCATTTTCTGAACGAAAACTATCAGGCGCTGACGGGAGGAAAGATCTGTTCTTTACAGGCCGCTTCGGACAGCTCCGTCCGGGCGGATTTCCGCATCGTCGGACTGATCGATCGCCAGTTCTCGGTCTATCATGAAAATTTGTTTTTGACTGCTGATTCAGTCTTTGCGCTGTTTTATCAGGCAGAGGATCATAAAATAGAAACTTCCTACCGCCATTCCGCAGACGATTGCTATGATTCCTTTCTTATGCCGTTGGAGGGACCGGACGATGCGATATTGGAGGACGTGTTTGCGTTGTTCGACGTCGTGGGGGAAAACGGCGCGCGATATACGGCAGACAGCATGGTAAAATCCAACGCGGATTATTTAAGCAATGTAATGAAGACCATCGCAAACGTATTTTTGTACGGAGGTCTTGTGTTTGCATTATTTTCCGCCCTGCTGCTGTTCAACTTTATCTCCGCGACGGTTTCCTGCAAACGGAGGGAGATCGGGGTGCTGCGCGCGGTGGGCGCGCGGCGGGCAGACGTCTTTTTCATCTTCTTTGCGGAGTCTTTCGTCGTCATGCTGATCTGCGTCCTGCTGTCCTGTATTGGCGGAGCGGTTTTGACGACCGTCATGAACGGATATCTGCTGGCGGGGATCAGTATCGAGATATCTTTCCGGGCAATTACGTTCGGCATCGTCAATATCCTCATGATATTGGGAATCTCGCTTGTCGTCGCGTTTTTGGGAACTTTCCTTCCCGTTTACCGCGCGGCGATGAAAAATCCCGTCGAATCTATCCGTTCGATTTAAATTTCGGCTGAAAAACGCTTGACAACGGGCGCTTTTTCGTGTATGATAAATGCGCTAAGAAGAAGTGACCCTTCTCGCCCTGCTGCAATAGGCTTAACAGGGCTCGATCGGATTGAGAGCGCACTGCGTGTTTGCAGGCGCGTATAACGGCGGTTTTGCGGGTCACTGAAAGCGGTGGCCCGCTTTTTTTTCTGGCAATTCAAGTCGAGGTATAAAGCCATTAAAGAACAACATCAGATCAACGAGAGTATCAGGGACAGGGAGATTCGCCTGATCGGAGAGGACGGCGCGCAGCTCGGCATCATGAGCGCTTACGAGGCGCAGCGCCTGGCGGACGAAAAGGAGCTTGATTTGGTCAAGATTTCGCCCAACGCTCAACCGCCCGTCTGCAAAATCATGGATTACGGCAAGTACATGTTCGAGCTTTCCAAGAAGGAAAAGGAAGCGCGCAGGAACCAGAAAACCGTCGAAATCAAGGAGGTTCAGCTTTCCATGACCATCGACGTAGGGGATCTGAACGTAAAAGCCCGCGCCGCGCAGAAATTTCTGACGCAGGGGAACAAGGTCAAGGTGACCATTCGCCTGCGGGGGCGCCAGAACGCCCATGCGAATCTCGGCGTAGATGTGATGAACCGCTTTTACGAAATGATCAAAGACTTCGGCACATTGGAGAAAAAACCGCTTTTGGAGGGGCGCAACATCTGGATGATGGTCGTCCCCGTCAAAGCGTAACTTGAAAATTTAGGAGGAACTTATTATGCCAAAAATGAAGACGAAGAGCGGCGCGAAAAAGAGATTCAGAGTAACCGCTACCGGAAAGATCAAACGCGCTCATCAGGGCAAGAATCACATTCTGACCAAAAAACCGAGAAAGAGAAAGAACAACCTGAGAAAGGGCGCATTCGTGGATGCAGGGCAGCAGAAGACCATGAAAACCCTCATCTACAATAAATAAGGAGAAACGGCTATGCGTATTAAAAGAGGAGTGAACGCTGTCAAAAAGCGGAGAAAGATTTTAAAACTGGCGAAGGGCTACTTCGGCAGAAGGAGCACCTGCTACCGCGTGGCGCGCCAGGCGGTGATGAAGTCGCAGATGTACGCCTACATCGGCAGAAAACGGAGAAAGAGAGATTTCAGATCGCTGTGGATCGCGCGTATCAACGCCGCCGCGCGGATGAACGGGCTTTCTTACAGCAAGTTTATGTTCGGTCTGAAGACCGCCGGCGTCAATCTGAACCGCAAGGTTCTCGCCGATATCGCCGTGAACGACGCGGCTACCTTTACCACCCTCGCGGAGACCGCGAAGGCGAATCTGAAATAAGACGATTGAAAAGAGCTTACCTTATTTTACGGTAGGCTCTCTTTGGGTATCATGATTTCCGCGAAGAGCAACGAAAAAGTGAAGGCGCTCCGCGCCCTGGCGCAGAAGAAATGCCGCAGAGAGCGCGGGGAATATCTGGTCGAGGGCGTCAAGATGGTGCGCGAGGCGATTCTTTCCGGGCAGACGATCAGCCTGATCGCCGGCCTGCCGGAGACGCTGGCGCTGCTCCCGGAGACGGCGGCCCAACGAATTGCCGTCACGCGCGCGGTATACGACAGTATTACGGACGAGAGGAACCCGCAGGGCGTCGCCGCCGCTGTGAAGATGCCGGTCTGTCCGCTTGCCGCGCCGCGGGGAAACGCCCTCTTTCTGGACGGGATCTCCGATCCCGGCAATTTGGGGACGATGATCCGCACGGCGGTCGCCGCGGGGTTTTGCGAAATTTACCTGGCCGACTGCGCGGATCCGTATAATCCCAAGGCGGTGCGCGCCAGCATGAGCGGCATTTATTTCGCCGCTTTATACGAGGGGAGCGCGGAAGCGCTGCTGAAAACCGTCGATATCCCGCTGATCGCCGCCGACATGAGAGGGGAAGACCTCTTTTCCTTTTCCCCGCCCGCCCGCTATGCGGTCGCGGTGGGAAACGAAGGCAGGGGACTGTCGGACGCGGTGCGCGCACGCGCCGCCTATACCGTGGGCATTCCCATGCGAAAGGAAGCGGAAAGCCTGAACGCGGCGGTTTCCGCGGCAATCATGATGTACGAATTATCCAACAGGAGGTAAGAAAATGTCCGGCCACAGCAAATGGGCAAATATCAAGAATAAAAAGGCGAAGACGGACGCGGTGAGAGGCCGGGTCTTCACCAAGATCGGCAGGGAGATCGCGGTCGCGGCGAAGCAGGGCTCCGATCCCTCCACCAACTCCAAACTTGCTGACGTCATCGCCAAGGCGAAAGCCGCCAACATGCCGAACGACAATATCATGCGCAGCATCAAGAAGGCGGCGGGAGAGCTTTCGGGCGTCAATTACGAATCGCTCACGTACGAGGGGTACGGCCCCGGCGGTTCGGCGATCATCGTCACGACGCTGACGGATAACAAAAACCGTACGGTCGGCGACGTGCGCCACGCGTTCGACAAGCACGGCGGCCAGATGGGAAACACCGGCTGCGTCTCCTTTACGTTTGACAACAAGGGCGTCATCGTCGTGGAACGCACGGTGGAGATGACCGAAGACAAGATGATGGAGCTCGCCATCGAGGCGGGGGCGGACGACGTCGTCACCGAGGAAGATTCTTTCGTGATTTACACCGCGCCGAACGACTTCTCTGCCGTGAGAACGTATCTGGAAAACGCGGGCGTCACGTTCATCGAGGCGGAAGTCAGCATGATCCCGCAGAACAAGATCACGCTGGACGAGGCGAATCTCGTCAAGTTCAACAAATTGGTGGATATGCTCGAGGATCTCGACGACGTGCAGGACGTCTACCACAACGTCGAACTGCCCGAAGAGGACGAAGAGGCGTAAGAAAGCAAAGAGAGGCGGTTCCGCCTCTTTTTTCTGCGGCGGCAGGCGGCTGTAAGATCGCTTTAAGGGCGACGGGCGGCAGACCGCCGGCGAATAAGCCGCTCAATCGTTGACAGCCCGGCAGAAGTTCGGTATAATAGGGTAAAATCAAAGGGAGTGCGAAAATGAAGATCACGTCTCGTTTCACCGTAGCGGTGCACACGCTGCTCGCCATCCATATTTTGGGAAAGGAACGGAAAATGACGTCGGAAGAGATCGCTGCGAGCGTAAACGTGAATCCCGTCGTCATCCGCAGAACGCTGCAGAGTCTGAAAGCGGCGGGGCTTGTTTCTGTCCGTGCGGGAAGCGGCGGCACCGTCCTGACAAAAGCGCCTGCTGAGATTTCGCTGTACGACGTCTATTCGGCGATGGACTGCGTGGAGGGCGAAAATCTGTTTCATTTTCACGATCACCCCAATCCCGCCTGTCCGGTGGGCAGGAGAATTCACGCCTTGCTGGACGGGCATCTCGTCCGCGCCCAGCGCGCGATGGAGGACGAGCTCAGGGGCGTATCGCTCGCAGACCTGGCGGAGCGGTACGAAACCATCGATTGACGGAACTCTCCGCTGCGGCGGAGAAATTTTTTAAAACTTTGTTGTAACTGTTGACATTACATCAATGATGTGATATACTTTCGTTGTAACAGATTTAGTTACAATAAAAAATACGGAGGAATCATATCATGAAAGTTGCAATTTTATGTGCAAACGGCAGAGCGGGTGCTCTGATCACGGGGGAGGCTGTCTCCAGGGGGCTCGATGTCACCGCGTTTATCCGCAGCGGAGAGAACCGCACGGCGGCGCCGCGGGCAGTGCGGAAAGATCTGTTCGATCTGACGGCGGAAGACCTGAAAGGCTACGATGTCGTGGTGGACGCGTTCGGCGCCTGGGAGGGCGATGCCGTGGACGGAATCGCCCGTGCGGCGGAGCATCTCTGTGACATTCTCAGCGGAAGCGATGCGCGGCTTTTGATCGTGGGCGGCGCCGGAAGCCTCTACACCGATCCCGAGCACACCGCCTGCGTGGCGGACGCGCCGGACTTTCCCGCCTCCTTCCGCCCCGTCGCGCGCGCACACGCCGCGGCTTTGGAGGGGCTGAGAAAGCGCAGAGACGTCAAGTGGACTTACGTCAGCCCCGCCTGCGATTTCCGCGCGGACGGCCCCAGGACGGGACGGTATCTGCTCGGCGGAGAGGAGCTCGTTCTGAATGAAAAAATGGAAAGCGTCGTCAGCTATGCGGACTACGCGATCGCCATGGTAGACGAAATCCTGTCGGGCAACCACGTCTGCGAGCGCATCGGCGTCGCGGGGGCGTAAAGGAGCGCCGGAGCGCTTTGCGCGAAGAGGAAAAAACTCCCATTTGTTTTTTTACATAATCCCGGCCCCGTTGCAGATACTTTGAATGTCGGCAACGGGGCTGAATATTTTTGGCGGAAGTCAAAAAGATAGGATCGCCGTACCGTTTAAGATAGCTTGTTTTTTGTCAGAAGTAGGTACGCCTGCTTTTGTGAAAGCAGGCGTAAGGGGCGATCCGGCATTGCCGGATCGCCCCTCTTAATACGGCGCGCTCGCCGGACCAGGCATTCGGTACAACCGGGAAAAAGAGGTATTATAAAAAAAGCGGTTTTTTCAAAAGGGACCAAAATCAGAGGGGCAGCGCGGCAGGCGGGAGCGGTTGCCTGTGCAGGGCGTCCTTATGAAAAGAGAGGCCGCCGCTTTATCCTTCTGTTTTTCCGTTCTGCAAAATACGCCCCGGGCTGTATGCGGGCTCGGAAGCGCCGGTGCGTACAGCGGACAGAAGCGAAAAAAGGGGGCGGCTGAAATCATTGGCGCAAGGGGCGTATGAAAACGCCGCCGAGCGGAGCCGGGGGATCCTTTCATATCACATCATGATAACTGTTCTCCTGTCAAGCGCGCCGCCGGCAAAATTCGCGGGAAAAATATCATTATAAAAAAATTTGCGCTGAAATCGCGCCGCTTCTTTGGAAAATATGCGTAAAACGCCGTTATGACGGGCGTTTTTTTGTTTTTTACGAAATGCGATTCTTCTCTTTTTTGAACTAGGTCTTTCAAAAGATTGACATTGTTTTGTAATAGTGATAAGATTATTGTAATATAAAATAATGACAACAAGCTATAAAGCTGTTACATTTTGGGAGGAATTATGAAGACGAGGCGAATTCTCGCGACCATTTTAACCGTTCTGCTCTTTCTGTCGGGCGGTTTCCTGCTTTCCTGTTCTGCATGTCAGGAGAATACGCTGCCCCCTAACCTGAAGTCTTATCAGGAGCTGCTGGATCAATATAAGCCTTCGGATGCAGATCTCGAAAAATCGCTGAGCGATTTCAGCGCCGACGCTTACGGCGCATATCGCCGCGCCTATTACCAGCTCCTGCTGTGCGACCGCTACAGCATCGATATTTCGGGGGCGACCGAAACGTTCGGGGTGACCGTCGAGATCGACAACCTGAAAAAGCGCGACGGCACGCATTTTTACATGCGTACGATCTCCACTGGCTCGAGCGGACTGCTGGGCGGTATGACGAATAACGACGTCGAGACGTATATCGATATTGAAAACGGATACGTCAAGACCCAGAACAATCGCAAAAACGACGGCTATAACGGACTGGAACAGCCGCTGGACGATTATCTCTCCCGCTGGGGCGTGCTGCAGTATGCGCTCTGCAATTACGTGATCGACGAGACCACCGTCGAAAACGCTTCCATGGAGATGAAAGACGGGCATGCGTACATCTCGTTCGCGCTCGATCCCGTGCCCGCAACGGTCAATCATGTCAAACAGACGAAGATGCTCTCCGGGACTTCCGCGGATTACGAGGGGGGATCGATTACATATACCGTCGAAATAGACGCGTCTTTCACCGTCCGTTCGATCAACGTCAGGGAATCCTACAAGGCCATGGGGTTCCAGTGCCAGTCTGAGATCACGGACGTCTACTCTTATGAGGGAGAATCCGGGTTCGTTCCGATGGAGGAATCCGAAAGCTATACCTATTCGGGAGACGGAACGGGCACGCCCGTCGTCCCCGTATACGACGCGACTTACCTTTTGAACGCGCTCGCGCCGCTGGGCGCGGGGACGGATGCGAAGGCGACCGTGACGTACGGCGATTTTACGCTCGATTTGGCGCTTTCCTTCTCGCTGGATCCCCTCGCGGTGAAAGTTGAAACGGAGCTTTCCGGAATCCCGCTGCAGCTGTTTGTCTGCGAGCGGGAGGGCAAGTACGATCTGTTTGTCACGGCGGACGAACTGACGCTTTACGGCGAAGCGGAATCTTTGGCGTCTTCGCTCTCCTCCCTCGCGGCGGCGCTCGGAGCCGAGCTGCCCGACGTCGACCTGTCCGGGATGTTGGAGGATTTCCAGCTGACCGCGCTCAAGAAGCTCATGCTGCTGACGGGGACAGAGACGGATACGGGCGTTGTCTACAACATAGCGCTTTCCGAACTTTTTTCGGGCGCGACGGGCGAACTTACCGCAGAGATCGGTGCGGACGGCGCATTGAAAGAGCTCTCTCTCGCCGGGCTGACGGCGGGAG
>ENA-OROD01002580-OROD01002580.1-human-gut-metagenome-genome-assembly--contig:-NODE-2580-length-12952-cov-8.580057_pt1 | contig 12952 bp, 13 predicted proteins | sample MGYA00242123_ERZ509038 | MGnify/ENA primary metagenome ERZ509038 (study PRJEB26280, sample SAMEA2338719) | human gut metagenome | biome: human gut; feature: human-associated habitat; material: faeces... | reverse complement strand
GGCTGGCCGAGCTGCTACGGCACGCGGTTGAAAAGAGTGTAATAAAACTTGACGACCTGTACGGGACTGAAGACGAAGTGATCGCCCGAATCACAGCCGACGACGGGCTGCACGCCGAGTGGGCGGCCTACCGCGCTCTGCATCGGATGCTCCGCCCCGACGAGGCCGTGCCCGACGCCGCGTGGCGTGTGATACCGGCAAAGAAGCGCTGCATAGACCCGCTCGTCGCTGGCAAGGGGCGGCTATCAGAGATCGACGCGGATTTTGCCGCGGAGCTTTCCTCCTTTATCGGCCAGCCGCTGGACGCGCCGGTGTGCGCAATATGATATGATAGTAAAACAGGCAGAGCCTTGAGGCTCTGCCCGTTTGATATTCTGTTGTGCCCGTTTCACTCACGCGGCAGCTTTGCCGTAACTATCGCCATCAAGCACAGCCCGAGGCACATGAGCTTGAACACTCTGCGATCCGTGAGACACATAGCGTTATTTATAAACATATCTATTATGAGAACCACCGCGACGGCGATCGCAAGGCCGATCGTCACATGCCGGATAATAAGCGCAACTTTCTGCATACTCCGCTTCACTCCTTTGGTATGTATATGATATCGCACACGGGTCGTCCGCCGCTGGCGGGCGAATTCACAAGCGAGCTGCCGCAGTCCCACGCCATCACGGACGAGCGGCCTCCGTCCAGATTGTATGCCGCCGCGCAGCCCAGCTCCTCAAACAGGGCGGAGAGCTGCGACATGGTGTACCCGCGGGAGCCTTCCGTGCCGCGGCCGTTGACAATCACGATGCAGTAGTGCCCCGGCTCGTAATAACCGATGGCTGTTCGCGGGTTCTCCTCGGCGACGGTCGTGTCAAACGACGTCTTTCTCCCGCCGTCCGCATCAAGCAGCGCGGGGCCGAATGACCACACGTTCCATATCCCCTTCGCCGCCTCCTCGCTCACCGCGAATTCATCCGCCGCGAATGTCTTCATCTCGCCGTTATTGTACAGAACCAGCACGTCACCAAAGCTCTTGTCCCTGACGAACATACCGTCGCGCACTATTGGCCCTCTTATGCGGCCGAATGAGAAGTCGCCGTTTATCGCAAGTATCGCGTTCTGCTTTGCAGCCATGGTCAGCACCGGCTCATAGCCCCTTGCGGGTATCGCCGTGCGGATATACTCCGGCGAGCGGACGTATATATCCGCGACGTAATAAACCACCAGCCGGCCGGTCGAGTTGTCCTCGTGCCGCGACAGCTCTATGCTTATTTTTTCGCTCCTGTACGAGCTGTCCGTCTGCTCGACACCGCTCGTCAGGAATTTTTCGTCATGAGTGTTCAGCCATACCGGCTGCTCATCGCGTACAGGCGCATCCGCCACGCTCGAGACCGGCACGGCGGAGGCCATATCCGCCTCAAGCTTGCCGAACAGATACGCGCGGCCATGGTGTATATATGCAAACACGAGGAGGATGACTGCCGCTATCAGGATATCCGCAAGCACGCCGATAAGCTCTGTCACCCATTTCGGCCGATTTCCGGCGCGGACATTTTGTCCGGACTCGCGCATATGCATCTCCCTCCCTTTCTTTCTATTTCACATTAAGATAGCATAAAACACCCTCTTTAATCAAGTGTAAAACAAAGTTAAATAGATTTTAAACTGGCCGGTACGGAGTTTTTCCTGCGGTATTAGAGCGATGAGCAGGAAAGCTCCCGTCGGTTAAATAAATCTAACTATTGTTTTGGGAGGTGATTTTATGCTGTTCAAAACACTTGGTGATAAATCCGCTCCCGCTGTGCTGTTCTTCCACGCCACGAGCGTGACTGGCGAGAGCAGCGGACCTGTGGCCTCAGCGCTTGCCGGCCGCTTCTTCTGCGTCATGCCGACGTCCACGGTGTACTGCGCCGGTCAGACCTACGCGGGCAAGGCGGACGAGGTGCGGCAGATCAAGGAATTCCTGCGTGGGCAGGGCGTGGAGCGTGGCGAGATGGTCGTCGCGTCGTCCATCGGTGCAGACCTCGCCATGGCGTTCCTGACGCGGACGCGGCTGCCGGTCGGGCACGTTTTCTTCGACGGCGGGCAAGGCGCTGAGCTATGGGAATATCCGCCGCCAGATGGCGGACAGTCTGGAGGACAAGCCCTTCCCGCCGCTGTCCAAGGAGCTGCAGAAGCGCTGCTTCTTTGAATTCGGCAGCGCAGAGGATCACTTCAAGTACCGCGTCGCCGTCATGCAGGCTTATCCCGCGGGCAATTTCCCCGTGTTCGACGGGTATAATCACATGCAGTATCAGATACGCGACCCGAAGGGCTTCGCGGCCATGATGGAGCTGCCGTTCCTTCAGAAAGAATAAAAATTATGGCACAGGCTTTTCAGCCTGTGCCTTTTTCGCGGTCTTTGGCCGTTCCTCGTGGAGAAATCTGCCTACCTGCCTGATGGTATTGATTTTTATTTTTAATGGTGCTAGAATAAATATTCACGATATTCGAATCTCAAGTCAGGGGTAAGCAATGGATCACATACAAGACAGAATGACGGAAGGCTCCATCGCGGGGAAGCTTGTGCGTTTCGCGGTGCCGCTCTTCATAGGCAACCTCTTCCAGCAGCTGTACAACACGGCTGACGCGCTGATAGTCGGCAACATGCTCGGCAACGACGCACTCGCCGCCGTCAGCTCCACGGGTACGCTCGTGTTCCTGCTGGTCAGCTTTTTCGCCGGCATCTCCGCGGGCGCGGGCGTTGCGATATCGCGCTACTACGGCGCGCGCGAGCACGACAAGATGGAGCTTGCAGTACACACAAACATCGCCTTCAACATCGTTGCGGGCATACTGCTGACAATCGTCGGCGTATGCTTCACTCCGACGATACTCCGCTGGATGAGCACTCCGGAAGACGTTTTCGAGCAGGCTGCGCTCTATGTGCGCATCTACTTTGCGGGCAGTCTTGGCCTTGTCATGTATAACTCCTGCCGCGGCATCATGCAGGCCGTGGGCGACAGCAAGCACCCGCTCTACTACCTTATAATATCCTCCGTGCTGAACGTTATTCTCGACATCGTCTTTATAGGCGTATTCAAGACAGATGTTGACGGCGCGGCGCTGGCGACCATTCTTGCGCAGTTTATCAGCTTCTTCCTCTGCGCCGGCAGGCTGCTGACTACCAAGGAGGAATATCGCGTATCCATAAAGAAGATCGGCTTCAACTGGCCGATGCTCCGCCTCATCGTCAACTACGGTCTGCCCTCCGGCCTGCAGAACTCCGTCATCGCTATCGCGAACGTCGTCGTGCAGGCAAATATCAACTCCTTCGGCAAGATGGCCGTCGCGGGCTGCGGCGCCTACGCCAAGATAGAGGGCTTCGCGTTCCTGCCCATCACCAGCTTCACCATCGCGCTGACGACCTTCGTCGGTCAGAACCTCGGCGCGGGCGAATACGACCGCACCCGCAAGGGCGCGCGCTTCGGTCTCTGGAGCACGATAATCCTCGCGGAGCTTATCGCCGTCGTAACATTTTTCGGCGCTCCGGTGCTCGTCGGCGCGTTCACGCAGGAGCCGGAGGCCATCGCTTTCGGCGTGGCAAAGTGCCGCATCTGTGCGCCGTTCTTCTGCCTTCTCGCCGCATCGCACGGTTTCGCGTCGATACTGCGCGGCGCGGGCAAGTCCGTTATCCCGATGGTCGCAATGCTGACCTTCTGGTGCGTAGTCCGCGTGGCGTTCCTGTCGATCATGGTTCCGATCACGCAGAGCATCAATACCGTCAACTGGGTCTACCCGCTCACATGGTTCTGCAGCACGGTGTTCCTGCTGATATACTATCTCAAGGCTGACTGGATACACGCGTTTGAGCGCGAAAAACACAAGGCATAACGGAGGTAAAACGCTATGGCAATGGTCGTTATCGGCACGGTTTTCGTTGATATCAAGGGCTTCCCCGACGATCTGTATATCCCCGAGGGGCGCAACGCGGGACGCGTGGAGATAGTCCACGGCGGCGTGGGGCGCAACGTTGCGGAGGACATCGCAAACGTCGAGCTGCGGCCGCGCTTTGTCGGCATGGTGGATGACACCGCCGAGGGTGCGGAGGTGCTGCGGAAGCTGAAAAACCACAAGGTCAACACCGACTACGTCGCCGTGACGCAGGACGGCATGGGCATGTGGCTGGCCGTGTTCAATAACGGCGGCGACATTGCAGGCTCGATATCCAAGCGTCCGACCTCCGACGCGATGCTGCGCATGCTCGAAGAGAAAGGCGATGAGATATTTGCCGACGCCGACAGTATCGTCATCGAGATTGATCTCGACAAGGAGCTTATCAAAACCGTTTTCAGGTACGCCGAGAAGTACCATAAAAAGGTGTACGCCGTGGTCGCAAACATGTCCATCGCCTCGCAGCGGCGCGATTTTCTGCAATCGATCGACTGCTTCGTCTGCAACGAGCAGGAGGCGGGAATTCTGTTTGTATGCGATTTCAGCGGCCTGACTCCGGAAGAGCTGTGCGAGGAGCTGTCGCGGCGCGTCGTCAGCGCGCGGATCCCCTCTATGGTCGTCACGATGGGCAGCCGCGGCGCGGTGTATGCCGACATGAATGGCGACAAGGGCGTATACCCTGCACGCAAGGTCAAGGTACGCGACACTACCGGCGCTGGCGACGCGTTCTGCGCGGGCGTTGCGATTGGCCTGACCTACGGCAAGACGATGCGCGAAGCGGTCGAGATCGGCACGCGGCTCGCGTCCTCGGTCATCACCGTGTCCGAGAACGTCTGCCCCCGTTTCCTCCCGCAGGAGCTGGGTCTGGACGTGAAAATAGAAGAATAATCGGCACCAAACCGGCAGCTTCCCCGAATGCGGACGCTGCCGGTTTTGCATACTTGCCGTAAAGGGCGCTATGGTGTATAATCCGAGAAGGTGATGAAAATGCTTCAGGAAGCGATAATAACTAAAATCCGTGACGACGGCCTCGCAGAAGTCGTCGTTGAGCGTCTCGGCATCTGCGGCGGCGACTGCAATAATTGCCACGAGTGCAGATACGAGCATCTTATGAAATCCGTCGTACAGAACCCCATCGGCGCGCGGCGCGGCCAGCACGTTATGATCGATACGCCGACGATGGGCGTGTTCAAAGGCGCGCTGGCGATATATGTTCTCCCGCTCGTGACGCTGTTCTTGGGCTATTTTATAGCAGCCGCACTGGGGCTTGGAGAGTCGGCATGCATCATAGCGGCCTTCGCCGCGGCCGGTATAGGCATAGTCATTGCCGTCGTCATAAGCCGCGCACGTTACCGCGAGGATCCCACGCCGACAAAGATTGTGAGTGTGATAGAGCCTAATGCAGAATAAAACATTAAAGATAGACAGGGCGTTTTTCCTGCTGCTTGTATTGATATTCCTCGCCGGACTTTTGAGGACCGTGTTCCGCCCAAAGGAGATAAACGAATATGAAAACCGCTACGCCAACCAATTGGCGCCGCTGACTGCGGCCTCGTATGCCGACGGCAGCTTTCAGGACGGAATGGAGAGCGCGCTTTCGGATCAGGTGCAGTTCTCTCAGCTTGCGAAGAAGACCTATAACTTTGTCACCTCATACGCGGCGATGCCCCTGATTGTTCCGCTTGAAAACCTCACGCCCGGCTACGTTTCCGCCGGCGACGTGTCTTTTTATGAAAGCAAGATAGTATACCAGCCATGGACTTACTTGCAGCCGGAATGGCTGGAACCGAAGGCTGAAAACCTGAACGCCGCCATCGCTGCACATCCGGAGCTTGAGTTCTATGCGTACTACATAGAGAAGGATACCGATATCGATTTCACCACCGGGCAAAAGATAGACGCGTCAGAGTCTATGCTCTCCATGCTGAATCTTCCGGACTCGCACAAAGGCATATATGAGATAAACAGCTTTGAGGAGTTCAACGAGCGGTTTTACAACACGGATCATCACTGGAATTATATCGGCTCATATGAGGCATACAGGGATGTTCTTTCTGTCTTAGGCGGCGGCGAGCCACTTGAGCCGACCGGCGTTTATCACTCCGGAATTCACTTTTCCGGAGTCAAGTCTAAGCAGTTTTCGAGATTTTACAGCGATGAAATGACTATATACAGCTTTGACTTCCCGCCCATGGAAATACAAGTGGACAGAGTTGAGTCAGACTACGGTATGCAAGATGAGCTTCTGCGCGGCGAGCTTGGCTGGGTATCGTACGGCGGTGTGTACGGCGGGGATAACGGCGAAGTGATATTCGACACCGGCAAAGACGGCGACAATATACTCATCTTCGGCAACTCGTATGACAACGCGATACTCAAGCTTCTGGCAAGCCACTTTTCCAAAACTTACAGCATAGACCTCCGTAATTATGAGCACACATTCGGTGAAAAGTTCGATTTCGACAGCTATGTCCGCGAACATGACATCTCAAAGGTGCTCTTCATAGGCGACATCAGTTTCTATACTATGTCTGAATTTATGATCTGATCGGAGAATCAATATGCTGTTTTCAAGTCTGACTTTTTTATATTTCTTTCTGCCGATAGTCCTGATACTATACTTCGTCATAAACAACCGCACATGGCGCAACGCCGTGCTGCTCGTCTCGTCGCTCGTGTTCTATTCGTGGGGCGAGCCGAAGTACGTGTTTCTGATGCTGGCGTCTACGCTCGTCGCATGGCTGTGCGGTCTCGGCATAGACAGATTCAAAGAAAAGCGGCGGATATCGCGCGCGCGTTTCTGATAGCATCGCTCGTCCTCCTGCTCGGCAGTCTCGCAGTGTTCAAATATCTCAACTTCTTTGTTGAAAATCTCAACCGGATAGACGGTGTCGCGCTGAAGGTGCGGAATATTGCCCTGCCAATCGGCATAAGCTTCTACACCTTTCAGATACTTTCCTATCTTATCGACCTGTATTGGGAAAAGGTCAGCGTACAGAAGAGCTATTTCCGCTTCACGCTGTACGTCTGCCTGTTCCCGCAGCTCATAGCCGGGCCTATCGTCCGCTACGAGACTGTCGAGCGCGAGATATCGCTCAGGCGCGAGAGCTGGGAAGAAGCTGTCGGCGGGATGCGCCGGTTCATTCTGGGTCTTGCGAAAAAGGTGCTCATTGCGAACAACGTCGCCGCAGTTGCGGAGTATATCTATTCGTCGAGCAGCGCGGGGAGCGGAGCCTATTGGCTGGCCGCCGTATGCTACACGCTTCAGATATACTTCGATTTCTCCGGTTACAGCGACATGGCCATTGGCCTTGGCCGCATATTCGGCTTCCACTTCCTTGAAAACTTCAACTACCCGTACATCTCCCGCTCCGTTACGGAGTTCTGGCGGCGCTGGCACATAAGCCTTTCAAGCTGGTTCCGCGACTACGTATATATCCCGCTCGGCGGGAATCGGGTCAAGACCTCGCGCTGGATACTGAACATTCTCATCGTATGGGCGCTCACCGGCTTCTGGCACGGCGCGCAGTGGAACTTCATTCTCTGGGGTCTGTACTACGCAGTCCTGCTCCTGTGCGAAAAGCTTCTGTGGGGCGAGGCGCTCAAGAAGCTGCCCTCCGCCGTACAATGGATTTATACGATGCTGCTCGTGATCATCGGCTGGGTGCTGTTTGACAAGACGGACTTCGCTCAGCTCGGCCATGTGATAGGCGTGATGTTCAGCTTCGTGCCCACCGGCTGGACGACGCTTCTGGCCGGCGACGTGTCGAAGCTCTTTAATCTCGCGTTCATTATCCCCGGCATCCTGTTCTCCTTCCCCGTCGCCGGTAAACTGCACATCCAAGAGAAGGGCACGGTATCGGCCATAGCCGTGAATCTCATGTATATAGCGCTTCTCGCCGTGTGCATTGCATTTATCATAAGCTCCAGCTATAATCCGTTTATCTATTTCAGGTTCTGAAACCGTATTTTCCCCCGCCGAATTAAAATTGAACTGCACCCCGTTTGTTAGACAAGTATGGTAAAATACTTGTACTAAGAAATGGGGTGCAGTTCATGCGGAGCTTTGGGGCGTTTTTCGCGCAATTAAGAAAAGTTAAGTATACATACAGTCGCCTACATTATATAATAATGTCATCATTACATACGGAGGGACGACATATGGCGAAACGCTTTATGGCTCTGCTGCTAGCGCTTTTATTGCTTCTGTCGCTTTCGGCCTGCGCATCTGCTCCGGCTGGCAGTGTTGAAAGTCCCAGCCACTCCCCCGCCGTTGCTGCCGAGCCGTCAGACAGCCCCGCGCTGCCGGAAGATATCGAGCTTGGCGAGGTCTACGATAAAAGCACCGTGGAGCTTCCGGGCAATTCCGTATATCTTCAGGACGCCGTAACGACCGGGAGCCGTCTGTTTCTGTACGGGCTGGACGAATCGCAGACGCCCTGCTTTTACATAATGGACGCCGGGACGCGCAGCATCGAGCCGTACGCCATTGATGTTCCGGGCAGTATCGCCGCCGTCTGTCAGAGCCGCGATGACGTGCAGGCCGTGCTGGCAATCGACGAGGCCGGTCAAAGCGTTCTGCACATGTTCTCTGACGGTGCGGAGACCGGCAGCGTGACGCTCGCCCTTCCGAAAAACGCCGCAAGCGACGTAATACTCGGCGCGGCTCTGGTCGGCGAGCATCTTATAATCACCGGCGCCAACGAGCTTTTGCTGTACGGCATCGACGGCACACCGGAAAAGAGTCTCGGCGAATACTCGCGCTTCGCCGCCTGCATTCTCAACAATGACGGCACGGTGCTTATCTGCCACGGCGTCCCCGCCGCGCTCGGCGCGTATGAGACAAAAACATGCTTCACGCTTCTAGACAGCGGCATGAACGAGCTTGGGCGCTATGAGCTTCAGGAGGAATTCAGCAGCTTCCACAAGAGCGCCAAGCCCGGCCATGTGCTGGTACGCGGCGGCAATACGCTGTACAAGCTTGACTACGCCAGCGGCGAAAAAGCCGCCCTGATAGACTGCTTCACGAGCAGTATGCACACAAATACACTGATTTCTCTCGACGATGACAGCTATTTCGGCATCGAATCAGGCCGTCCGGTGCTGTGGTCTCTGCCCGACGGCAGCAGTGTGGTCACTCTGACGCTTGCGGCGTACAACGCGAATTATCCGCTGCTCTGCCTTATCGAGGAATACAACGCGCAGAGCACGGGGTACAAAATTTCCGTCATCGACTACGCCGAGTTTGACGCGCAGGGCGTGGCGGCCGGTATGACCCGGCTTCAGGCCGACATCGCGGCCGGTTTCGCCCCGGACATGTATGATCTGGCGAACCTGCCGGTCGAAAAATACGTGAAAGCCGGGCTGCTTGATGAGCTGTCGCCGTGGTTCGGCGAGGGCGAGGAAGTCAGTCTCGCCGACTTTGTCCCCAGCGCGGCACGCGCCATGGCGGCCGATGGGGAGCTTTATTACATCACGCCGTCGTTCAGTCTCCTGCTTATGGCCGCGCCGGATGAGCTTGTCGGCTCCCGCGAGCGCTGGACTCCCGGCGAATTTCTGGACATCACCGCCGGTCATTCGCCCGCCGAGCTGCTCGGCACGTCGATGACGCCGGAGGATTTCATCTCGTACGTGCTGCTCTTCAACGGCAGCGAGTATATCGACCGGGAGAGTCTGACCTGCCATTTTGCGGGCTCCGGCTTCGCCGAACTGCTTGAGTTTGCGGCACAGCTTCCGGACAGCAGCGCGAGTTCGGACAGCGGGGATTTCGGCCAGGTATACTTGGGCGATCAGCTTCTGCTGCCCGTGCAGCTTGGCACTGCCGCGCTCAAATTACTCTCCTTCATTGACGCGGCGTACCACGGGAACGCGCGCTGCATCGGCTTCCCGTCCGAGTCGGGCACAGGCATCGCCGTAACTCCGTCTGTCCCGGTCGGGGTATCCGTGTCGTCCCATCACAAGGACGGCACGCGGGACTTTCTGTATTATCTGCTGGGCAGCGGCGGGCAGTCCAGCCCCAATCTGCCGCATATTCCGGTCATACAGAGCGCGCTGGATGCCCGCATGGAGCGTTGGGTCGAGGAGTACAAGGAGTTCACTCCCGCTCTGGCCCAATATGTGGACGGCGAACCGCTCACGATTGAATGTACCGCCCCCGCTGAGGATATTTCCCGCGCGCTTTACGCGCTGATAGATCGCGCCTCGCTGGTCAACACGACCGACAGCGAGCTGCTGCAAATCGTGCTGCGCGAGAGCAAGGTGTACTTCGGCGGCGGAACGACCGCCCGGCAGGCCGCGCAGGCCATAGATGCGAAGGTGCAGCTATACCTCGCCGAGCAGTACGGATGATCTCAGAGAAGGAGCAGCTATGGAGATCAGTCAGTTTTTCATAAACGGCGACATAAAGGGCGCCATCGCGTACATGCGCGAGCACGAGGAATTCAAAGACATTCTTCCCGCGTACACCGCAATTTTTGAAAACTGCGAATACCGCAGCTATGACATACCGGATGCGCTCAACGACATTCTGCGCTTGTATCAGATATATTTCCGTGATGTCTTTTATTGCGGCTTGCCTGAGTCTGAGGCCGCGTACAAGCTGCTGACAGGGCTGAGATTGCTCCTGAATATGCCGGACGCGGACGAAGAGCTTCTGGCCGAGCGGCTTCAAGCGGCGTTTGAAGCAAATGGCTATCATGCGCTTTTTGGGAAAACGCAGGGCTACTACGGCCCATATGTCTGGCGGGAAACGGTTCCGTCTGTCTACCGCGTCGAGCTGCCGGACGGGACGGCGGAATATACGGTCAACATTCTCAAAGGCTTCGTATTCCGGAGCTGGATGGATTATCTGACCTTCGGCAGGTACGGTACGGGTGGCTGGGCTTCACCCGACGGCACGATCAACTGCGTCGAGCAGGCGTATGATTTTGAGAGCGAACGTTTCCTTGTTTCCCTGTTGAAGCATGAAGCGCAGCATGCCATGGATATGAAACGATTCCCGAAAATCACCCCCGCGGAGCTGGAATACCGCGCAAAGCTTGTGGAACTGCATTACTCCGGCGATCTTGGTCTGCTGCAAAAGTTTTTATCGGAAGCGGACGAGAGCAGAACAGGCGACAGTCACGCGGCAGCATCAGCGAGAATCGGACGCGAGTTTGTGGGTACTGATCAGGCAAATCTTCCCTCCATTCAAGCACTGGCACGCGAACTGCTCCACGCGCATACAAAAGAGCTGGAAGTAAAATACGGGCATTAAAAAACCGGCGTGACTTCAAGAGTCACGCCGGTTTTTTGCGTACACGCCGCCAGAATTCCGGCTCTTTTCATCAGCCCAGCAGGCCGTATTCGGCTTTGAGCTGCAATATGCGCAGGACGCTCTCGTCGATGCGCTCCTCGCTTATCTCTCCGGCACGAACCGCGTTCAGGACGCCGTCGAAGGACGCGGCGTAATCGTACGGCATGAGGATTATATCCGCTCCGGCCTTGACCGCAAGCACGGCGCTTTCGGCGGGGCTGTAATTCTTGGTTATTGCGCCCATGGCGAGCGAGTCTGTGATTATCACGCCATCATAACCCAGCTCCCCGCGCAGCCTCTGCGTGAGCAGTTCATACGACAGCGAGGCGGGCAATCCGTCGTCCGTGACCTGCGGCAGAGTTATGTGTGCCGCCATCAGCATATCCGTCCTGTCGAGCACGGATTCAAACGGGATAAGCTCGCAGTCCAGCATCTCCGCCCAGCTCTTGCCGAGCGAGACATAGCCGTTGTGCGAGTCGCCGGTCGTGTCGCCATGGCCTGGAAAATGCTTGACGCAGGTCATTATGCCCGCGCTGTGCAGCCCGTCCACCGCCGCCCCGACCATGACCGCGACCTGCTTCGGGTCACTGCCGAAAGCGCGGCTGCCGATTATGACGTTGTCGGGATTGGAATTTGTATCCGCCACCGGTGCAAAGTCGAGGTTGAAGCCATACTCTCGCAGATATTCCCCGATGGACGCGTACATATTGCGCACAGCGTCCTCGCCCGCGGCGGCCTCGGCCTGCGCCCCGTCATATCTGGGCACGTCAAAGGCCGCGGAACCGGCGACGCGGGATACGGCACCACCCTCCTCGTCGGTCGCAATGAACGGCGCAAAGTCGGATTCGTCCCGCAGCGCCGAGATGAACGCGTCGAGCTGATCTGGATCCTGAATATTTTTGCCGAACAGGACAAAGCCGCCCGCCGGACGGAGCGCAAGCTGCGACGCCATATCCCCGCTCAGCGCTGACACGCCGTACTGCGATGCGTCATGAACCTGCTCCGGCGTCAGGTCGGTGTCCAGCGATTCGGGGCGGATAATGAACAGCTGGCCGACCTTCTGTTCAAGAGTCATGCCGGCAAGCAGCGCGTGCACGGTGTCAGGCTCCGTATCTCCGCCGGAGACCTCCGGCGTGTCGCTCGGCTCTATTATTATCTCGGCGCTGCCAGGGTTCGGCTCGACCGTGGGTGCGGGCGCAGGATCAGCCGCGCCGCAGCCCATGAGGAGCATCAGCGAGAGCGCGGTAATGAATGCAGAGAGTTTTTTCAAGGCCATGCCTCCAGAATGCTAGAATGGATAGCATGTATGATAAGCCAATATCCCCCCGCTGTCAAGCCCCCATACCGCGCGGGCGGCGCAGCATGGCGTACTGCTTTATATCCGTATCGGGAATTGCTGAGACATAACGGTTTTTATTTCTGGATGTTCAAGGCTCCGATGAAGCAGGTTCTCGCAGAGAAATACGGGAAGCAGTACGCCGCAGAGATCATGAAAAAGAGCCATAAAGTCTATAAGGAGCTGGTCGCGCAAGCGGACGATATCGGGGACGACAACCCCATGGCGTATAACGAGCTGTTCGCGCTGGCCTTTGTTGCTCCGTATGTGGCAAGCGAGAAAAAGATCCCGCCGGAGACCGTGCAGGAGATGATGCGCCGCGCGCTGTATCATATCAAGTGGTACTTCAGCCGGAGACGGATTTGAACACGGCTAAGGGCAAGGCGGAGAACAAGAAG
>ENA-OROD01002578-OROD01002578.1-human-gut-metagenome-genome-assembly--contig:-NODE-2578-length-12961-cov-3.397180_pt1 | contig 12961 bp, 9 predicted proteins | sample MGYA00242123_ERZ509038 | MGnify/ENA primary metagenome ERZ509038 (study PRJEB26280, sample SAMEA2338719) | human gut metagenome | biome: human gut; feature: human-associated habitat; material: faeces... | reverse complement strand
TGAAATACCGCCTACCCTACTTTTTGTGCCCTCTATGTCATAAATATAAAACCGATTCAGCACACCGAAAAACGTGAGTTTTTCATCCGTGGTCTCGGAGTATCCTGTAAAATCAGGCCGAATTTTTTTTATCTCATCTGTCATGTTCCCTGTCCTCCTCGATCAGATTGATGGAACCGCTCCAACCGTGGGGGCTGTCAACGGTAATCATCATGTCAGCGGATACACCCTCCGTCTCTGGTGCAACCAGCAGGGTTAACGCCGCCGATGCGCACTCTCCCCCAACAGGCGAGACGCAAAGATGATTATTCCGCAGAGACAGCAGCTTTATCCCCGGCGTTTTTTCGCCGGGCTGGTGACACGCGCACCACCAAGACAATTTCGCCAACATGACCAACTGTGCGAAGGGATTTGTAAAGTCGCAGTAATGCTTTGCAAAGGTGTTTTTCATCTGAACACCAAGCACATAGTCGCACTCGGAATTCGTAAAACCGCAGGTATTTTTCAGACGGTACCGGAGATTTGTGCGGAAAATATCGGACTGATAATTTGTGAAGTCACTCTCTTTCGAGCCGTCCTTCTCATCAGGGATCGTCAATGTCACATGCTCAATGCCCATGGACTTCACCAGTTCCTTACAATATTTCTGCAGCGTGGATGGTGCATAGGGCTTCGGTGTTTCCGGAATAATTCCGTCTAAAAGATCCTCGGAGACGATGAAATAATCTGTCTCCCTCACTTTTGTTCCCAGGTCCTCCTCCAGCGACTGTATATGCCGGCAAAGCCTCTCCGCCAGAATAGGCACCACTGGAATACGCCGGTATTCTTCCGGGCGCTTTAGGGGACTCGGCGCAGCCCCGGCTTTGGTGACCTTCTGATAAACGAGGAACTGATAGCCCTCCGTATGGGGGATTACTATGAAATCCCGATAGCGCAGGGCGCAGACTTGTGTGGGCGACATGCCGGTGTACAGGCGGATCATTGCCCCAAGAGCGAGGGGCGAGTCATCCTCTTGGATAGCCGCCAAAAGCTGAAGTTCCTCATCCTGTGTAAACGTCTTCTTTGTCAGTGCGTCCCGGAGCTCTTGGAACTCAGAATGGCGGCTGCGAACACGGGAGATCAGGTCCTCCAGTGGATTGACCTTGTAGTATCCTTTTTCAACGGCTTTATCCAACAGGTCGCACAGGAAATCCCAGATATAAAGAAGAACCTCATCCCGGAGCTCATCACTGCTCACGACCGAGTTTTCCATGAACAGATCCACCGCTGCTGTATAGTCCTCTTTCAAAGATCTGCCGACCTTGAGTTTTTCAACCGCCGGACCTCGAATGAACCGATTTATTTCTTTGCCCCTCACATCTTTTGGGGAAATGCCAGTCGGGCTGCACATATACCAGAAGGTTCTGAGGCTGATCGGTGCATTTTGCTTGTACTGCTCACGAATCATAGTTACGGCAGTCTGGTAAACAGCTGGCGCAAAAATGGCTGTATACCCAATCCATGAGGGGATGTCGCCTTCAAGATAATTTGTTTTCCAAATATGGGCGTCCGGAATCTCTCTGCCCCGTTTCAGCAAATTGCGTTTTTGATTCTGCGTTGGATACTGACATATGTATGCTTTTACTTTCGGAGTCAGATGCGCGTCATCTTTCGGCGGATTCAATGTATACCAGACCGTTAATTCAGGTGAAAACTGATAGCTATTTGGCAGCTTTCGCTGCCGCTCCGGACGGGCGGCGATGATTCCCCCATTTCGGTAAACGGCGCGAATCGTATCCTCCCCGGATAACGTCTGATACGTCGTTTTGATGTCTTTTCCAATGGGGTACAAGACCATCTTCAAAGCGGGATCTTTTTTGCAGAGATACCCCGTCAGAGCTATGGGACCATCCGCTTTATCGGGAACGAACCGCAGGAAGACTTTCTTTTTCGGTTCTGATGTAAACACCTCAGTGGGCAGGATGTCCATGGCATCGATTTTTTCTCCGGCCTTGGACTTCTTCCATACATAAATACCGTTGATGATCTGTTTTGCCTTTTCATCGGGCAGCAGCCAAAAAAGCGCCTTACCGTAGAATAAGTCGATCAGCATATCTGCAAATTCCATGTGCCGTTGATTATCAATGTAATTTCTGTAAAAAAGCAAACAGGCGTCGTATTCTCCCGGCATATGGAAATCAGTTATGGAAACAAAATGGCACTGCGGATATTTTTTGGAAAACTCACTTTTCAAAATGGCCGCGCTGCTATCCCACTCCGTCATAAAAAATGTCTCCACGTCTGCCAACGCTTTGTCTTTGCACCACTTTCGGATAAATGGGATGGCGGGATTCGCAATCAGCACTTTTTTCGCGCCGACCACTGTTAAATAGTTTGTAAACTGGGAATATACATAGCTACACTCCGTCGCTGCATCCGGGATGTCATTTCTCCGCTTCCGATGCCGCGGCGTCAAAGAATCCAGTGACAGGACATCTGTCATAGAAGTCTTGGTCATTCGAGCCTCTGTCAGAAGGGTTTCCAAAAACTCGGAGGGTTTCACTGTGCGAAGCAGCTCAGCCGCCTCGTTGAAACGCTTTTCCAGTCCGGTCATGTTGTCAAACATGTAGGGATACGAGTCCGGTTTTTTCCGTATGTGTTGAAAAATATTGAAATCCTTCACATGTGGACGGGCTTCATAAATTGCTCGAAACAAATCGATTTGCAGATAACGGGGGATGGAAGCGTCAGTGAATATCCGGCTCGCTTGTGCCGCATTAGACAGCGAGCGTATGGGAAGAACGTCCGATAGGGAAAAACAGTTTACGGCCTTATATAGATACGCAAAATCTTCCCAGGGCACCGCCGCCAGTTCCAACCGCAGGGCAAGATCCTCATAAACGGCATAAGCCTGCTCCATGGATTCAGATTTTGACCGCCATGTGAAAATCAAATGAAGGCACTGTGTAAGGGGGGTAAAGTCTCCCTTCGTTTCACTCATCTTCAAAGACAGTATGCGGACGCATGCATTGGGATCCGTCACGAAATTTGGGCAGACATTCCGAATGAATGTTTCAGCCGGCATTTTGACCGCGGCATCGTAGGCATCCGCAAAGCTCTTCCAGTAGTCCGGCGATTCCAAATTCCTGTCGAACGCCTTCGTAGCCTCCGAGAATACACCTACTAGAAGCCTGTGGACATCTTCGTTTTTATAGGCGGCAAAGGGCAGTCTCCATTTTCGGAGACGAACGATGTGCTCCAGAAGCCGCAGGCAGCCATATCCACAGACCACCTCCGTATCATTACTGGGGTCGATCCCGATCCGTGACAAGCGGAAGCGAAGATCCTCTGGATGCTTAACAGGGAGAAACATATGCGCCCTCCTTCGAAAATCTCTTATACTGTTTTATATCACCATTATAGAGCATTATATAAGAGATATTCAAGCTAAATAATATAAAAAATAGCGGTTTTATATTCCACTTTTATTCCACCACAGGTCACGCTTTTCAAAAAAGTTGAGCTTAAAATATAGAAAAAAGTACCGGTTTTTAACCAAAATGGTTAAAAACCGGTACTTTTCTTGGTCCGAGTGGCGAGACTTGAACTCACGACCCCTTGACCCCCAGTCAAGTGCGCTACCAACTGCGCTACACCCGGATACGAGGTTGACTTCTTGAAGTCAGCTTATGTATAATAACATAGCTTTCCGCAAAAAGCAACCCTTTTTTCAAAAATCTTGAAAAATATTTTTGCAGGCCGTCAGACCTCTTCCGAGACCCCACCGATCCACTGGAAACGGGGGCCATGATAGCCGTCCCGGTCTACCGGCTCGCTCCACATGGCGGCAGGACGCACCCACACGCCCCGCTCTCCATACAAAGCCCGGTAGACCACCATCGGCTCCAGAGTCTCCGAGTGGCGGGCCACATACAGCAGTTCATATTCGTTGCCCTTAAAATGCCGGTAGCGGCCCGGGCGAAGTGCAAAAAGCTCCTCCATGCTTCCTCCCGTTTCAGCGCAGCGCATCCAGACAGGACAGTTCCAGTCCTGCACCGCCACGGGTCCGGATCAGCTCCAGCACCTCCGGCAGTGTGGGCAGGGACGGCATTGCTCCCAACCGCGAGACCGTGATGGCCGCAGTGTGGCTGGCAAAGGTCAGCGCCGCATCCTCGGGCAGGCCCACAGCCAGCGCGGTGGACAGCGCGCCCACAAAGGAATCGCCGGCAGCCGTGGGATCTGCCACATGCTCCATATGGACACAGGGAAAATACCGGGGGCCGCCGGTCTCCGCCACAGCGGAGCCGTAGCTGCCCAGCGTGATGATCACATGCTCCACGCCCTTACCTTGCAGCGTATCGGCAATGTTTCTCAGATCTTCATCCCAAGGGCCGGACTTATCAAAGCGCAGGGGCAGATGGGTCTCCTGAGATGCCTCCTGCTCGTTGGGGATCAGGTAGGAGACCAGGCTCAGCAGCTCATCGTCCAGTTCCGTGGCGGGGGCCGGGTTCAGAATCACAGGCACACCGGCCTCTCTGGCCCAGCGGGCCACGGCCCGGTTCACCTCGATGGGGACCTCCAATTGCAGCAGGACCATATCGAACCCGGAAACCGTCTGTTGGATCCAGGCCACTTCTTCCACCGTCAAGGTCCGGTTAGCGCCGGGGATCACTACGATGCGGTTCTGGGCGCTGTGTTCCGTGACTTCCAACACCACGTGTCCCACGCCGGAGTGAATTCCTTTTCGGACCACCACATGACTGACATCCATTCCGGCTTCCCGCAGAGGCTCCAGAAGCTGCTGTCCAAACAGATCGTCACCCACGCAGCCTACCATGGTCACTTCCGCGCCCAGACGGGCGCATTGAAGGGCCTGATTAGCGCCTTTTCCGCCGGGTGCCATGTGGAAGGACTTGCCGTAAACCGTCTGTCCAGCACCGGGAATCTGCTCTGTTGTTGCGATCACATCCATAACAAAGCTGCCAACAACTAAAATACGAGGTTTTCTATGTAACATGCTATGCTCCTGATCCGCAGAAACGACCATGCCGTTCCTGATGTATTTAATCGTTTATATTATACAACTTTGCAGGTCCAGATACAAGAGATTTAGGATAAGTTTCAGCAAATCGTTTACTCAATTTTTATAGGATGGGCCGTGCAAAAAAAGAGACAGCTTCAAAAGCTGTCTCTTTTAATACCTTAGCCCCGCTGGTTGCCGTTGGTGGTGTCCTTCAGCAACACGTCATGTGCGCCGCCCTCGACAATGGAGGTGGCGGAGACCAGCGTCAGCTTGGCCTTCTCACGCAGCTCCGGGATCGTCAGCGCACCGCAGTTGCACATGGTGGAACGGACCTTAGCCAGCGTGGTGGCCATGCCGTCTGCCAGAGCGCCAGCATAGGGCACATAGGAGTCCACGCCCTCCTCAAAGCTCAGCTTTGCGGCGCCGCCCAGATCGTAGCGCTGCCAGTTCCGGGCGCGGGCGCTACCCTCGCCCCAATATTCCTTCATATAGCTGCCGCCCACAAGGATCTTGCTGGTGGGAGACTCGTCAAACCGGGAGAAATACCGGCCCAGCATGCAGAAGTCAGCGCCCATGGCCAGCGCCAGCGTGATGTGATAGTCCTGCACGATGCCGCCGTCGGCGCAGATGGGCACATAGATGCCGGTCTCCTCAAAATACTTATCCCGCTCGGCGGCCACGTCGATAACTGCGGTAGCCTGTCCGCGACCGATGCCCTTGGTCTCACGGGTGATGCAGATGGAACCGCCGCCGATGCCGATCTTCACGAAGTCAGCTCCGGCATCGGCCAGGAAGCGGAAGCCCTCGCCGTCCACCACGTTGCCGGCGCCAACCTTCACGGTATCGCCGTACTTGGCGCGGATCCACTCCAGACAGTGCTTCTGCCAATAGGAATAGCCCTCAGAGGAGTCCATCACCAGCACGTCCACACCGGCCTCCACCAGTGCGGGGACACGCTCCTCGTAGTCACGGGTGTTGATGCCCGCGCCCACCACATAGCGCTTCTGGCTGTCCAGCAGCTCCAAGGGGTTGCCCTTGTGGGAATCATAGTCCTTGCGGAACACAAAGCTCACCAGATGGCCGTCCTCGGAAATAATGGGCAGGGCGTTGAGCTTGTGATCCCAGATGATGTCATTGGCCGTTTTCAGGCTGGTGCCCTCCGGTGCGTAGATGAGCTTCTCCACCGGCGTCATGAAATCCGCCACCTTGGCGTCGGGGTCCATGCGGCTGACCCGGTAATCCCGGCTGGTGACCAGACCCAGCATCTTGCCGGTGCCGGTGCCGTCATCCGTGACAGCCATGGTGGAGTGACCGGTGCGCTGCTTCAGAGCCAGCACATCCGCCAGGGTATCCGTCACCCGGAGGTTGGAGTCGCTGATGACGAAGCCCGCCTTGTAGTTCTTCACCCGGCGGACCATGGCCGCCTGAGACTCAATGGACTGGGAAACATAGATAAAAGCAATGCCGCCCTCCTTGGCCAGCGCAATGCCCATCTGCTCGCCGGACACGGCCTGCATGACGGCGGAGACCATGGGGACGTTCATGGTCAGGGGGCATTCCTCCCCCTTCTTGAAGCGGACCACCGGCGTCTTCAAAGACACGTTGGCGGGGATGCAGTGCTCAGAGGAATAACCGGGCACCAGCAGATATTCGCTGAAGGTATGGGAAGGCTCCTGGAAAAAATAGGCCATAGTAAGATACCCCTTTCTCATCGTTCGTTTATCATTTTACTTATTATAAATATTATTTTTAATAATATCGCAAATGTGCGGTACGGCCAAGCGGCGATGACCTGAATTTCAAAAGAGACCGGCACGGTCACGTCGGGCTGACGGTCCGCAGGTCACAGCTTTTTCCGCAGGACCGTATGGTGGAAGATGCCGTCGGCAAAATACTCGTTGGAGGCGAACACCGGCGCGCCCTCAATATCGTAGTCCACCTCGTCCATGTTCAGCAGCGGCGTTCCCTGTGGCACCTGAAAAACATCAGCCAGAGCAGCGTCCGCAGCCACAGGCCGCAGGTCCGTCAGGTCCAGATAGGACGAAATCCCGCAGACATTCTGGAGGAAATCAAAAATGGGCTGGCGCAGCTCCTCCGTTGTATAGGGCCGCTGGAGCTTTGCCTTTTCCACCACATCCTCACAGTAGATGGCAGGACGGCCGTCGGCGGTGCAGAGCCGGGAGATCCGAAGGATCGGCGTTCCGGTGGGGATGCCCAACTGGGCGGCCACCTTACTATCCGCCTTGTCATCGGCAGCCCGGACAAAGGCCACGCCGGGAGTGTGTCCGCTCTGGCGGATCATATCCAGAAACTCCACTTCAATGTCCATTCTGGCCGGTGCGCCTAAGACATGACGGTTGATAATGGTGCCAACTCCATGACGCCGGGTAATGAAGCCCTCCCGGTCCAGAGAAGCCAGAATGTCCCGCAGCTGTGTGCGGCTGATGCCCAGCATTTCCGACAATACGCTTTCCCGGGGAAGCCGGTCACAATGGGCATACTCCCCCACCTGCATAGCGGTGAGCAACTGCGCCCGGATGCTTTTGGACTGTCTTGGATTCTGACTCATTTCGGTCCTCCCTTCCGTTTCGCCGCCCGGTTCGATTACGGAGCGGTCAAAATAGGTATTACCATTTTTAGACATTGTACCGAATGGCCCACCATTTGACAATGCGCATATTCAACAGATTTCAACGGTGATTTTCGGGGCAGTCTTGTCCGCCCTGTCATGAAAGGTCGATCTTTCTTTGTCGAATTTTTTGTGTATTTTTACCATGTACATTTGTCCGTGTATCGCGTATAATAAAAACACTTTTACCACGGAGGCTCTGCCTATGAAAAATATTGTATTGATCGGTATGCCCGGCACAGGGAAAAGCACCGTCGGAAAGGCGCTGGCGGAGAGGTTTGGTTACGATTTTGTGGACGCGGACGATCTCATCGTCCAGACCACCGGCAAAACACTGCCGGAGATCCTGCGGCAGGACGGGCTGGAGGCCTTTTACGAAATTGAAAATAAAGTAGGTACGGATCTAAATCGGACCCACACCGTCATTGCCACCGGCGGCAGTATGGTGCTCTACCCGGAGGCTATGGCTCATTTGAAAGAAGGCAGCACGGTGATCTGGCTCCAGACGCCCTTTTCTCAGCTGGAAAAGCGGATGCCGGCGGATCTGTATGACCGGGGCATCGCCGTGCCGGCAGGAACGCCGCTGCGGGAGATCTATGAGGAGCGCTGCGTTCTCTACGCCCGGTATGCCGACCTCATCGTGGCCAGCCAAGACGGTGAGGCCGACACCGCCCGATTGGTAGAGGACGTGATGCGGACGGTGGGTCTGGAAACCTGATCGAACCTGATCGGACAAGAGGGCCGCGGGCAAGTCCGCGGCCTCAGCGTGTCGAAAAGTCTTTTCTCCCCGCTGAGCCAGCTTTCAGAGCTTTATAAAAGTTCTGAAAACTAATGATTTCAATGGCGAAGAAATACGTTGCCGATCTAACCGTTTTCCGGGCGCAAGACGCCCGAAAAACGGGAGCCTTCCTCGAAACAGGCTCGCTTCATCCGCCACTGGCGGCGCTTCGCCTGTTTCCCCGCACCATTGAAATCAAATATTTTCAGAACTTTAATAAAGTTCTGAAAATAAGAGCAGCGTGGCGAAAATATTTTCGCCACGCTGAACGCCGGGGGAGCTATGCTCCCCCGGCGTGTACTTTAGTCTTGATCCTCAGCGTCCGCAGTCTGAACGTTCTCCGGCTGTTCATGGGTTTTCTCCTCGAACACCGTCAGGAAGGCGTCCCGCTCCATGGTCTCGTGCTCCAGCAGGTACTGGGCCACCTGCTCCAGCTTATCCCGCTGCGCTTCCAGAATATCCTGGCAGCGGCGGTAGGCGCCGTCCACCAGATCCTTGACCTCCTGATCGATCTGGGCGGCCACAGCCTCGGAATAGCCCCGGCTGTGTCCCATGGTGCGGCCGATGAACACCTCGTCATTGCCGCTGTCAAAGGACACCGTGCCCAGCCGCTCGCTCATGCCATATACCGTCACCATCTTCCGGGCAATGGCGGTGGCACGCTGGATGTCGTTGCTGGCGCCGGTGGAAATATCGTTGAGACACAGCTTTTCAGCCACACGGCCGCCCAGCAGACCCACGATCTGATCTTCCATGTAGTGCTTGGAAAGGTATGAGCGGTCCTCCTCCGGCAGGGAAATGGTCATACCGCCGGCCATACCTCTGGGGACAATAGTGATCTGGCTCACCGGGTCCTGTCCCGGCAGCATATGCATGACCACCGCATGGCCCGCCTCGTGATAGGCTGTCAGTTCCCGCTCGTGCTGGGGGATCACCCGGCTCTTTTTCTCCGGACCGGCGATGACCTTGATCTCCGCATCCTTCAGATCCTGCATGGTGATGAAGTGCTGATCCTTCCGGGCTGCCAACAGTGCGCCCTCGTTGATGAGGTTCTCCAGATCCGCGCCGGTAAAGCCCGCAGTGCCCTGAGCCAGCTTACGGAGGCTCACATCCTCCGCAAGGGGTTTCCCCTTGGCGTGGACCTTCAGGATCTCCTCCCGGCCCTTGATGTCCGGCAGACCCACATACACCTGCCGGTCAAACCGGCCGGGCCGCAGCAATGCGGGGTCCAGCACGTCCGCCCGGTTGGTGGCGGCCAGGACCACCACGCCCTCGTTGGCGGCAAAGCCGTCCATCTCTACCAAAAGCTGGTTCAACGTCTGCTCACGTTCGTCATGACCGCCGCCCAGACCGGTGCCGCGCTGGCGCGGTGGAGCGCCGCGAAGCGCATCGTCGTGCCGCGGGTCGAGGGCGATGCGATGCGGTTTTACGACTATGCGCCCGGAGAACTTTGCCGGGGCGCTTTCGGAATCGCCGAGCCGTCGGTTGCGGAGCGGCCGTGCGATCCGGCGGAAATCGACTTCATCGTCGTTCCGGGAGTGGCTTTTACCGCCGCCGGAGCGCGTATGGGCCGCGGCCGCGGATATTATGACAAATATCTGTCGCAGTCCGGTTTCCGGGGTGTGAAAGCCGGCGTCTGCTATGCGCATCAGCTGGTCGTGGAACTGCCCGTCGAACTGCACGACGTTTTTATGGATTACGTTGTCACCAATGATTGAAGAGATATGGATGTGAAAGAATTTACCGCCGCCTACAGGGAGGCTTTCGGCGAACGGCCCGAACTGCCCCTGCTGTTCCGCTATACGGACAGTCCGTTGCGCCCGGTCGAAAAGGTCGGAGGCTGTTTCTTCAAGGCGCTGGCCGAAGCGCGCCGGGGGCTGCCCGTGAGTCTGAATGCCGGCAATATCGGCTGCGGGGGCGGGAAGTTCTACACGGGATTCAGCCCGATGCCCGAATTCGTTCCGCAGTTCGTGTCGCTCAAGGAGCGCTATAAGCGGACGCCCGAAATGGTGCTGGAGTTCATCGCCGCTCTCGACCTGCGTCCCGCGCCGAAGGCGTGGCTCGAATTCGTGCGGGCGGACGTTGCGGAGACGTTCGACGGAGCGGAGGGAGTCCTCTTTTTCGCGGCGCCCGATGCGCTGGCGGGACTGGTGACGTGGGCGACGTTCGACAACAATGCGGCGGACGCCGTGGCGTCGCCTTTCGGGTCAGGGTGCAGCTCGGTCGTGGCGCAGGCCGTGCAGGAGAACCGCAACGGCGGCAGGAGGTGTTTTCTGGGCCTTTTCGATCCGTCGGTACGCCCGTGGGTGGAACCGGATGTTTTGAGCTTCGTGGTTCCGATGTCCCGCTTTCGGGAGATGTGCGGCATGATGCGTGCAAGCTGTCTGTTCGATACGCATGCGTGGAGCAAAGTTCGCGAACGGATTAATAACGACAATTGATTTTATGGAAAAAAGAAGAGCGGCGCTGGTGCTGGCCGGCGGCGGAGCGCGTGGAGTGGCCCACATCGGGGCTATCGAGGAGTTGGAGAGTCAGGGATTCGAAGTGCATGCCGTGGCAGGCACTTCGATGGGGGCGCTGGTCGGCGGCATGTATGCTTCGGGACACCTCGAAGCATTCAAGGAGTGGATGTATACGCTCGATAAATACAAGGTTTTCAGTCTGGTCGATTTTGCGCTGAGCACCGAAGGTCTCGTGAAGGGAAACCGCGTGATCGGCGCCATGAAGGAGCTGGTGCCCGACGTGAAGATCGAACAGATGCCGCTGCCTTTTGCGGCGGTGGCGGCCGACCTGCTGACCGGGCGTGAGGTCGTGCTCGAACGGGGCGGGCTGTACGACGCCATCCGTGCTTCGATTTCGATTCCTTCGGTTTTCCGGCCCGTCCGCCGGGGCAACATGGTGCTGGTGGACGGCGGTACGGTCAATCCGCTTCCGCTGAACCGCGTTCGCCGCGAACCGGGCGATGTGCTGGTCGCCGTGGACGTGAGCGCGCCGTTTTCCGACGAGATGGCCGCGCGGGTCAGGTCCTCGCTGAATTATTATAAGGTGATTACCGCTTCGTCGGAGATCATGCAGCAGCATATCGCGCGTCTGATGTGCGAGATCTACAAACCCGACCTGCTGATCGAGCTGCCGGCGGACCGTTTCGGAATCTTCGAATTCTACCGTGCGCGGGAGATCGTCGAAGCCGGCCGTCTGGCGGCACGCGCCGCACTCGAACAGCACATGGTCGTCGCCGGATAGCGGATATCCTCTGCCGGAATGCAGGAAAAACCGGGCCGTTGTGGCATGATCTTTGTCTTGGGGAAGAAGAAAAGATTGCGACGGCCCGAATTTTGAAGAATTCAAAAGTAGTGACGCAACTTCACACAGATTTGAGGGCCGTCGCAATGGTTTTTATGACGCGGATATCTCCGGGGACGGACGCAGTTTTTGTCCTCCGGGGATTTTTATAGTACTCTGCACTACAAAGGTAAATAAAGTTTCTGGAATTGCAATGCCCTTGACCGAAAGTGGTATTCGTGCGCCTAAAATATGGAAACGGGCGGACTGTTTGGGCATCGGGGCTTGTTGTTTTCTCGTATATGGGCTGACTTTACGGCTTGTTTTGCCGGTTTTTTCCGCGGCTGTAAATAAAAACGTTCCGGCCTTGCCGCCGGAACGTTTTCGTGTAATCCGTTTTATGCGTGACTAACGTCTGTCCTTGCCGTAGACGTAGGCCGGGATGCGGTGGCTGCGTTTGCCGATCGGAACGCCGATGCCGAGCGTGACGTTCATGATGCTCTGTCTGACGGGTACGAACTGCGGCGTGTGTTTGGTTATCAGGACGTCCGTGCCGATGAAGAAGTTGATCCAGTTGGGGCAGAGGTTGAGTCCCAGCCCTACGGCGCCGCCGCGGTTGTCGATCACCGAGTAGCTTCCCGTGAGCGTGAACCAGCGGATCGGGTGGAAATTGACCGATCCGGTGATGTTGTGGAAGGTCTTGTATTCCCAGAAACGGGCCGAATACAACAGGCCGATGCCGATTTTGTGGCGCCATACTTCGTATTCGAGTCCGGCGTTGATCGTGGCGCGCAGCATGCGCGACACGCTTTGGGGCGCTCCTTTGTGAAATTCCAGCACGTCGATGTCGAAGTCGGGCGATTCGGTGCCGTCCTCCGTGACGTTGACGCCCGTGAACGAAAGCTCTTTCGACGAGAAGCCCGTGACGTTTTTCTTCTTGCTCCAGCCGATGAATCCCAGATCGTTTACGGCCAGCGACGCCTGCAGGTTGGGCAGGATGTCGTACGTGGCGCCCAGGTCGAGGGCAAAGCCGTATCCTGCGGGTTTGGTGGGTTTGAAGTCGAGATCGCCTATCTCGAAGGTCTCGCTGTCGGGGTCCGTTTCGACTTTGGCCCCGGCGGCCGTGAGGTCCAGCGTGCCCTGGGTGAGAACGGCCCAGCGGTCTTCGCGGAGCGAGATGTCGAAGCGGTCGTAGGTGACCTGCGCACGGGCGAGTCCGGCGAGGAACTTACCGCGGATGCCGATGTAGAGGCGGTCGTCCATCAGCGGG
>ENA-OROD01002576-OROD01002576.1-human-gut-metagenome-genome-assembly--contig:-NODE-2576-length-12966-cov-6.831616_pt1 | contig 12966 bp, 12 predicted proteins | sample MGYA00242123_ERZ509038 | MGnify/ENA primary metagenome ERZ509038 (study PRJEB26280, sample SAMEA2338719) | human gut metagenome | biome: human gut; feature: human-associated habitat; material: faeces... | reverse complement strand
AACCGGCGAAGCGCTCCACGATGGTGCCGGCGAACTCATACTCGCCGTTGAGGAAAATGTATTCGTTGGGGATAAAGACGTGATCCAGAACCACCAAAGCCTCCTGACCGCCGAACTTGGCGTTGCCCACGTCGATGCAGCCCTCCTCCATCTTACGGGTGTCGCAGGACTGGCGGCCGTAGATCATGTACAGTCCCTCGGCGTCGGTGGGGCAGGCGAAGGACACCGCGTAGTCCTTGTCGGCTTCGCCCATGGCGATGGTAGGCATGAAGATATGCCAGTGGGAGTTGATGGAGCCGGTCTGGTGGCACTTAGCGCCGCAGACCACGATGCCGTCGGGGCGGCGCTCCACCACATGGACGTACATGTCAGGGTCGGCCTGGTCGTGAGGTGCCTTGGAGCGGTCGCCCTTGGGGTCGGTCATGGCGCCGTCCACCGTCAGGTCGTTGTCCTGGACGTAGATGAGGAACTTTTTGAAATTCTCGTGATAGTGGGTGCCGTACTTCTCGTCGATCTCGTAGGTGGAGGAATAGACGGCGTTGAAGGCGTCCATACCCACGCAGCGCTGGAAGCAGGAAGCCGTTTTTTGACCCAGCAGGCGCTGCATCTTCACCTTTTTCACCAGGTCCTCGCTGGACTGGTGGAGGTGGGTGAAGCGGTTGATCTTGTGGCCCGTCAGGCTGGAGGTGGCGGTCATCAGCTCCTCGTACTGGGGATCCTGGGCCAGAGCGTAGGTCATGGCCACGCAGTTGATGGAGGGACGGATCATAGGGTGATCCACCCAGTTGTCGATCTTCTCGCCGAACATGTACACGCGGGTGTTCAGCTTTCGCAGGGAGTCGATATATTCTTTCGCGGTCATCATAGGGAGATTTCCTCCAACAATCAATTCTTTGTCAGTTTTTTTAGATTTAGATAAATTGAGCTTCTACCGTACCTAACTTTTCGTTGGTGCCGCAGTATTGACCACAATTCCGGATGGGAACCGCTCGTGTGGCAGAGCCCGTCATAACGATATTCCCTTCTTGTAATATTCTACCGTGGGCCAGCAACATATTGGAAATCCACACAAAAGAACGAAGAGGGGTTCCAAAAATGATAGACAGATTGCCGCTTTCAATTATTTCTCCATTTAAAAGCAGTTTTACTTCGCCGCGCTGCAAATCAGCAAGTGTTTCTCCAGATAATTTTTGCTCACCCAATACCGCAAATCGAGCTGCCGTACCATCGGCAATCAATGCGGTGGCATTTGGAGTGGTGCTATTCAGACGACCTGAAACCACCTCAAATGCAATACAGCCCTCTTGAATATATGAAATTGCATCTTTGACTGTAAAGATTGGTTCACGCACCGGCCTTTTTACAACAAGCGCTACCTCCACTTCCAACAGGGGATTGTTTAGACTGCTAAGAGAAATTTTTGTTCCGCTCCGCAGAATCATCCTATCATATAGTGTACCAAATACCGGCTGCAGTGTATCCATGCTACACTGTGCACTCTCAGCAATGACGCCAACTTTATAACCTGCAAGCTTCCAACCATCAGCAAGCCTCCGCTCCATATTATGGAATTGCAAGCAATAGGCATCTTCCATCGTGCAGTCTGGATATATTGCCTGAACAGGAGGAATGAGTGTTCCGTGTTGCATAGCAGCATCTGCGAGATCTGCATAGCAAAGAAATTCTTTCGTATATCTGTTTTCCATGTGTTGTTCCTTTTTTGACAAAATGCAGGAATTCTCTTCTGAGAATCCCTGCATTTTGTCGCGTTTATTATGTGGTGGCTTCACCGTATCGCATCTTACGAAGTCTGGACAGATGTTCCCGCTCCAGCTGGAAAGCACGCTCAGCATCTTGGCTGACAATCGCCTGATAAATCTGATAGTGTTCCTGATAGGATTCATGAGTACTTTCTGCTGAATAAGGGGAACTGCGAACCAATTGATTCAACATATCATTCATTGTGTTGTACAGAATAATGTACATTTGGTTGCCAGAGAGCTTAATAAGCTCTTTATGAAAATGATAGTTGGCACTTAAGAATTCCGTGCTGGTCTCCTCGCTGTCTTTGGTGCGTCGCATTTCCTCGAGGCTTGCGGTAAGGTCTCCTACGTTGTCTGATGTAATGTTCTTCGCTGCGAAGTAGGCCGCATAGCTCTCTATCGCAAGTCGAAAATCAAACAGGTCTTTGCTGTCAACTGAACCAATCAATAACAGAGCTGATGCCTGCGGCCCAAGAGATTCCGGAGGCACCGAGCATATAAACGAACCTTTTCCTGCTGCTGTCTCAACAATAGACATCTCTTGAAGTCGACGCAACGCCTCACGGATGACATGGCGTCCAACATTAAACCTCTCACATAACTGTCCCTCTGAAGGGAGCTTGTCTCCAAGTTTAAGCTCTTTGTTGCGAACAGACTCCAGTATTGCGTCTACTACATATTGGTTCAGTGGTATTTTTTCAATTGGTTTAGCTGTAGTCATTTCCATTTTATCACCTTTTCACCCTGTCTCATCAAAGCCTTCAAAACTCAATTTTAATTGTATTATATAAAAAAGCAAGTAAATACACAAGAGCAAAAAAATTATTTGTAAATGTTTCTGAATTTGCCAAACCATCTCAATCAGGCAACGATTCAAGTTGCAGGGCATATTAATTTTCAGTCAGTTTTCTCAGTCACAGATTAAGAAGGCCCTAATTGGAGAGGCTTCCATTCCGCGGAAAGGAATCGGGGCAACAATTAGCTGGGCTGTTTTCAAATCATCCGGTACAGCGTAATAGTTTGTTAGGCACTCAGCAATATAAATCCCGTTGGACAGCAGTGTTCTATGTGTATCCAAAACACCGCCACCATCAGTCTGCATATCCAGTGCCACCAAAACAAACCCTTTCTCAACAATCCATTTTGCCAGTTCACCGGAGACATAGGCCGTGTTTGAAAAGTAATCGGGCTTACCCCAATTGAGATTGTTATAGCCACACATCAGCAGCAGCCGCTTGCCTTTTGTCTCCACACCCTCTGGCATCCGAGGCTCCACCATATCCACCGTAATCGGGCCCTGTTCCACAATAGGAAGCTTGACAATGATACAATCGCCGCAAAGCGTCTCCAGTTTGGCATCGTCAATACAGCTGTCATAGCCAAAGTGCTTTGGCGTATCCATATGGGAACCGGTGTGGAGGTGCATTTTGATATGACCAGAGTAACGGGTTTTCATATAATCTGTCGCTGGTGTATACAAGAAAGTCAGCTCCGGCGGCAGATATTTGGGATCTGGGAAAATGCTGGCGTCCTTGTCAAGAGTCACGGTTAAATCGATGATTTTCATATCATATTCTCCCTGCTTTATCAGCAAATAATGTCTTTGGCAAATTTAAGGAATGCTTCTTCCGAGACAAGACTTTTGGTAACAAACGCTTCTGCAACGATACGATCGAGAATTTCCACAATTTGATCGTCTGTTGCTTTCAGATCATATTTATCCAAGAACAGACGCACAGAATTTTTTCCGCTACTCTTACCCAAGACGAATTCGACATCTTTGGTGCGGCCAATTACAGACGGATGCACAGGTGCCATATAATTACTCACAGCAACTATCTCGTTGTGAGCCAGCTTGTAGGCAATATCCATGGCAATTCCAGACTCAGATTGATACGGACGGTCGCCAACAATAGATTTGTTGGAATGCAGAGCAATTTTGGCAATTTTTGATACCAGTTCGCTAGTAGGCATAATTTCACGCAACTGGACACCCGTGTGGATTCCCTTGTGGATTTCCAGCACAACAGCCATTTCCTCCGTTGCCACGTTGCCGCCACGTTCACCAAGGCCGTTAATTGCGCCATGAATCACCTCTGCTCCACCGCGAATTGCTGCCAAGCAATTCGCATTGCCGCAACCAATATCATTGTGTCCGTGGAATTCAAGGTGCAGCCGCGGGAACCATTCCTTAAAACGCCGGAACATCCCCTCCACAGCATCCGGAGTAGCACAGCCATATGTATCAACCATAACCAGGCCATCCAACGCTGTTTTTTCATACAGCTCCGAAACAATCCATTTAGTAAACTCTACCGGGGTACGGAACCAGTCCCACCCCATGAAAGATGTATAGAGGCCATGCTCTTTAGCGTAGTTGATAGAGTTAGTCAATTTGTCAATCAACTTTTGAGGGGTATCCTTATAAGCGTATTTGATCGTATAAGGATTGACGCAATACTCAATAATAGTGCCATCACAGCCAATGTCCACCGCCAGTTCCACATCCTTCTGTACAGCTCTACAGAAGGCAAAAATCTTACTGTCAGGGTATTTCTTTGCCACCATGCGGCGCATGGCATTTTCCACCTGAGCAGATACCACAGGCATGCCTGCCTCGATACGGGGAATTTTCATCGCAGCCAGCGCATCTGCAATGCGTACCCGCTCATCCTCTAGTAGTACTACACCCGGCGTCTGATCACCATCACGCAACGTTACGTCATGAATCTGCACATACTCAGGCTTCAAATTTTTTTCTTCAAAATCAAAGTTAAATTTAGAAGTCCACTTTATGTTTTCCGCATAATAGGGTTCTTCCAGAGGAAAATCAGGAATTTCTTTTTTTTCCAAATAATTCATGTTTACAATCCTTTCTTACCTTTAGCTCCCTGCCAAATAACATTTGACAATAGAAGGATCTCTGCGTAATGTTTCGGATAAACCCTCCCTTGTGATTATACCGTTTTCCAACACATAAGCGCGATGCGCTACCTTGAACGCCATCTTTGCATTTTGCTCCACAATTATCATTGTGATGCCGTGCTCACGGTTCAGTAGTGGAAAGAATTCGAAGATTTCCTGTACCACTAGAGGAGCTAGTCCGAGTGAGGGTTCGTCAAACAGCATTACTTTTGGCTTTCCCATGACACCGCGACCGATGGCCAACATCTGCTGTTCACCGCCAGACAATGTACCGGCCCGTTGCTTTTCGCGTTCTTTCAACCTGGGGAACAGCGTGTATATCTCTTCAATGGATTGTTCAATTTCCGCATTAGGCCGCAGATATGCGCCTAAAATCAGGTTTTCTCGAACAGACAGCGATGGAAATACATGGCGCCCCTCTGGGACCAGGCAGATACCCTCTTTCGCCACTTTGTTTGCCATATGTGGCAGAGCCTTCTGATTGTATAGGATTTCTCCTTCTGTAGGGGTAATTAATCCGGCAATCGCTTTGAGCATGGTGGATTTTCCTGCGCCATTTGCCCCAATGATCGTGACGATCTCTCCGTCATTAACGCAGATGCTTGCATCGCGCAGTGCGGAAATGTGGCCGTAGTCCACACTCAGATGTTTGACTTCAAGCATCTTCTTCCTCCGTTCCTAAGTATGCCTCAATAACCCTTGGGTTTTTCTGAATTTCCGCAGGGGTTCCATTAGCGATCTCCTTACCAAATGACACAACGTATACCTTGTCGCACAGTCCCATGATGACTTCCAGTCTGTGTTCAATGATAATGATACCCACATGATATTTCTCACGAATCAGGCGGATATACTGCATCAAGTCCTGAATTTCATTAGGATTCAACCCCGCAGCTGGCTCATCCAGCATTAGGATCTTAGGCTGTAGGGCCATAGCGCGGATTAACTCAATGCGGCGCTGCTGCCCATAGGGCAAGTTGCTGGGACTGATATCTGTAGGCCCAGTCCAACCAAATTCCTGCAACAAAATTTCTGCCTGTTTTCGCAGTTGGGTATAGCTTTTCTTTTCCTTATTTGCCAGAATAACCGCAATGTTATCAATAATATCCAAGCTGGGAAATAGCCGTATATTCTGAAATGTGCGGGAGATTCCGTTGCGTGCAATTTGCCATTTTTGCCGATGGTTCAGTGTTTTATCATCCAGTATAATTTCGCCAGAATCCGCTGGTGTGATGCCAGAAATCAAATTTAGAATTGTGGTCTTGCCTGCTCCGTTTGGTCCAATGATGCCAACGATCTCGCCTTCATTGACCTGACAGTTGAAGGAGTCCACAGCCTGCACACCCCCGAAGTTTTTGGAAAGGTTTTTAACCTGCAGCATCTGTCCCATCCTCCTTTCCGGCACTTACTATACTGTGCTTGTTGTGCTTCCCTATCCATCTTACCATTCCTTTGATGGACAACTCCTTATCCCCCATTATGCCATTTGGGCGATAGCTCAGGATAATGATTACGGTGATGCAATAGATGATGGTTCTCCACTCATCGGCAAACCGCAGTAATTCCGGAAGGCTGAGCAAAACCAGACTAGAGAGAACGGCGCCAGTAATACTGCCTCGACCGCCAAAGAACACCATGATAATCCATTCGGCAGATTTCAGCCAGCCAAACATACTCGGTTCAACGTAAGAAGTATAAAATACAAACAGGCAACCAGCAAACGCAGCAAACAGAGATCCAATCACGAAGGCGGTTAGCTTGTGGTAGTATGCGGCAACACCCAGCGTTTCAGCGGCCAACTCATTGTCGCGAATGGCAAGAGATCTTCGTCCGAAGTTGGAGTTTTTCAGCGTGGCCACAACAAAAATCACTGCAATCAGGCTTACGACAACTATGGGAAAAGTGATTTTGATGGGAACGCCAAGTAAGCCTGTAGCGCCACCGGTCAGTTTTACACTGATATTCAGCACTGCGCGAATGGCTTCGCCAAAACCGAAAGTGACCAAAGAGAAAAAATCTTGACGAAGTCGAAGTGCTACAGCGCCGATCAAAAATGACAGGACGCCTGTCATCAACATTGCGAAAAGAAAGGCCATCCAAATTGGAAAACCCAACTTCAGTACGGCTATGCCAGAGCAATAAGCGCCAACTGCCATCAGTGCTCCTTGGCCGAGGGAGAACATCCCGGTTAAACCTGTGACAATGTAAGTCCCAAGCACACCAATGATAGAAATGCCAACAAACGTAAAAACAGACAGATAGTAACTCATTCTCGTCTCCTTCTTCCTCTGTCAGACCTTTTGCTCAGCAGAAATGCCAGCAATGCCGCGCGGTCTAAAAATCAGGAACGCAATGATGACCAGAAACGTTCCAATGGGCGTTGCACTTGCTCCAAAGAAAAACGTTACTAGCATTTCTACGACACCCAAAGCAAAGGAGCCGGCAATTGCTCCATTTAAGGACCCTAACCCTCCGATGACAGAGGCCATAAAGCCCTTTACCACCAAAAGGCCCATCTGAGGATAGACCGTGTAGTTAATACCGAGAAAAATACCTGCAATACCGCCAATCACACCGGCTATAAAGAAGGCAACCGAAATTACCCAGTTTACCTGAATTCCCATTAGAGCGCAGGTAGTCAAATCCGTTGCGGCTGCGCGGATGGCAATTCCCAGTTTCGTCTTCTGAAGGAAAATATTAAGAAGAATTAATAGGCCAATGCTTACCACAAACATAAGAATATATGTCTTTGGTACTACCGCACCGAGGATAGAAACCGTACTATTTTTGAACAGCTGTGGAAACCCAAAAACATTTTTTCCAAACTTGATAGCTAAAATGTTCTGAATCAGCGTCAGGACGGTGATGGACGCCACAAAAAGGTAAATTAGCGGGCCATTATTGATGCGTATCTTCCGAAAGGCGAAAAATTCCACACCAACATCCAATATGCCACAGAGAATAGCGGTCAACACAAAGGTCACAATCCAAGAGCATCCAGCGGTTTTCAGGAAATAGCCGATGAAGCCGCCGCATGCCATAATGACACCGTGGGCAAAATTGCTAAAATTCAAAATACTGTAAATCATTGCAAAGCCCACAGCAATCAGCGAGTATACGGCACCAATCGCCAGGCCAGTTACTAGATATTGCATACTATTACCTCCAATTTACCGAACACTCTTATATTTCAGGTTGGATGCTCTTGTCCGACCAGTGATATTAATTTCTCGTCCGGCGTACTCTCATTTAGGAGATGGTTTCACACAATTCGACCGTGCAGGGCTTACCATCGACAACATTCAGAATCGCCATAGGTAGGCCAACAGGCATGTGCGTATCGGCAGACAGAGTAAAATTGCCCATCCATCCCTTTACCTGAATGCCAGACAGCGCATCAGTTAAATCTTCTGAGTTGATGCTGTTGCACTTCTCCACAGCGGCCACGATACAAGACAGAGCATCCATGGCAACATAGGTTTGGGCGTTGGTTTCAAAACCGTGCTTTGCCACAAACTCATTATTATAGGTGAGGATAGCATCATCATCGTAAGCAATATTGTATGGGAAATAGGTGTTATTCTCAGCTGCCTCACCAGCCAGATATACATTGGGAATAAAGCCGTTTCCGCCCAAAATATCACATGTCAGGCCAACTTCACGAGACTGCTGTACGCAAAGGGGAATCTGCGCAGGATAATTGGGGAAGTAAATGGCATCGGGTTTAGTCGACAGGATCTTGGTCAGCTGTGTACGGTAGTCAGTATCCGAATCGGCGAAACTTTCAGCGGCGACAATCTTGCACCCTTTGGCCTCTACATATTCCATGAAGGGTGTAACGTGGGAAATGGCGTATGAGTTTCCAGAGTTATAGAGCACAGCGAAGTTTTTTGCCCCAAGTGTTTCCATGGCAAAGTTGGCAATCAAAGTAGCCTGCTGGCTGGCGCTGGGTTGGGAAATGTACATGTAGCGGTAAGCCTCACCAGCATCATTCAGGACGCAGGAATCGTCGACATAAGCACCAACAATGGGAACCTTATAGATATCAGACAGAGGCGCCAAAGCAATGCCGATGTTAGAGATGTGAGGTCCAATTACCACATTCGCTTTATCTTGTTCACACAGGCGCTTATAGGCATTAATGGATTCTGTTACATCGCCCTTGATATCATACTCTACCAGACGAATCTTGATTTTGCCGCCGATTCCGCCAGATTCATTAATTTCGGCAGCCATATCCTCAATACCTTTTTGGGCACCAGTGCCCTGCTGACCGGTACTGCCTGTAATATCCTCCATCACGCCGATTACGATTTCCGTAGTTCCTTCATTGGAGGCGGAGTTATTCGAAGGTGTGGGAGTGCTGTTTTCGCCGCACGCAACCAAGGCAACGACCATGGTGAGTGAGAGCAGCAACGCAAGTATCTTTTTCATTTTGGTTGTTCCTTTCTGTTTTATAATTGCCCCTTCAGGAGCGGTCAACAACTTGAATGGCCTGCCTCGGGCACACCATGGTGCACATGCCGCAGCCAATGCACCCTTCATGCTGGCCTTCGGCTGCTGGCTTAACGGTCACTACCCCATTCTGAAGAGATAGAGCTTCCCACGGACAGCGCTCCACGCAAATACCACAGCCAACGCATTGCTCATAATTCACCTGAGAAATTCTATGAATTTCAAACAGCTGATCTCTCGTCAGCGCGCTGTCGGATGCCTTTCCAATCAAATCTGCTGCATCCATTTCCTTTCTATCCAGATATGCTTGGAATTCCTGCAGAGTTCTTTTTACCCAGTTCGGCCCAAGGACTAGCGGGGAAGATGCGCACTGTACAACTGAAGCACCTGCTAGCATGAACCGCACCACATCCAATCCATCATAACATCCATTGGTGGCAAGGATTGGCATGTTCCGATCCAGCTTGCGTACCTGATTAATGCGATAACAGGTGATTGGTACTACCCAAGGACCGCCCACACCGCTCCAAGTATCCAAAAAGGGATGCTGTGTCTCAATATCCGGCAGAAATCCGACAAACCGATTATGAACAGTTACGCCGCCGACGCCAATTTCTTTTAGGTACTGAATGATTGGGCCCCATTCTCCGCCTGTATCTGCGCTCATCTTTACAATAACAGGGATGTTGCACGCATCAACGATTTTCTTCACGCCTTGACAGCGTCCAAGGAAATTATCTACCTGCTTGTCTACGGATTCATTGGCGTGGATACCGTCCAAATGTGGACATCCGATGTCTAGTTCCACACCGCACATACCACGGCGCTCCATCTCAGCAGCCTTCTCGGCCATCCAATCAACTTCGCCCCACAAGCTTCCAATAATGTGTGCATCGTGATCCTCGGCATAGCTGGCTGCTTCAGCAAGAGTATTCATCCAGCCCTCTTCTTCGCTCATCATGCCGCCCCGACACATCAATGTGAAGTCTCTGCCAATCTTTCCTTGAACAGGACGAAGCTCAGAACTAAAGACCATATAGCGCGCAATCTTCTTTTGATCCAGCATATAAGGAAATTGGCAAAGCGTCTTGGGAATAATTCCGGCCGCGCCGTTGTCAATATGAGTTTTCAGCTGATTCAACGAATGGGTGTGATCTGCTGCTGACAGCAGCAACGGGTTTTTAAAGCGAATCCCAGCCATGGTCACTTCGGTCTTTCTCATGTTTTGCCTCCCTTACAAATTAACAAGTATCGTATAGATTATTCAACCCTTTAATCATCGCATTACTATAGTTACTTCATCCTCCGCGGCCAAATCCGTGTGGCAGTAGACTTTGATTGAACAAGTTGCAATGGATTTTACAAGACGTTCGGACAAAATGGATACCTTAATTTCCAGAATGTCGCCCGGCAGATTTTTTTGTAGAAGAGCGTGTTGTTGATTTTCAAAAAGAGAGGTGTCAGCCCACAATAACGTTCTTTCAGCATTAGAAGCATATCTGCTGTTTTCCATACATTCTACCGTATATACGCCCGAAAAAAACGACTCATCCGGAAAACGCCCTTGAAAGATTTCCCTCTCTGGTGAAACATAAAATGTTCCCGTCAACCACTCGTCAGGGACAAGTTCCTCTACTGTGTCCGCAAGAAGTATCGGATCTCTGTGCGGAATGATTTCCTTGATTTCTTCTTGAGTCAGTACCGCCCTCTCACCTGTTGGCTTGTTGGACATGTTGTATTTGTAGAATAAATTGTTTTGATAAATAAGTCAATACATGAAGCCGACAAAAATAGTTCAGCTTATTTGTTCTAAATGAACAATGATCCCCACATCATAGCAATACAGCACGAATTCAGTTCTGGAAACCCACTGGCCAGCCGGAGTGAAGGGCCTGCGCATAAGGGCGGGACATTAAACTGCGACCACTGTCCTTCAGCGGGATTACCACCAGCATATGATTACTTCCTATTAGGAACACTGTAAATACAAGGCTTTTCGGAGCCTACAAACCAGAAAAAATAATATTTGATCTATCACATTACGCAAAAAGCCGTCCGGCATGAAAAACGGGCGGCTTTTTTGCGTGGATAGACGGAAAGGAGGCACAAAAATAACTACAAAATTTTAGCGTTCAAATTTGTGCAACTTTAACGAAAAGGAGGATCGTAAATGGCCGATGAAAAACTGAATACTGGCCCTGCGGAGAATATTTCCCCGGAGGCCGCCGAGCCTATCACCACACCCGAACAGGCCGCAGCGTCTGAGCCCCAGCAGGAACAGACCGGGCCTGCCATACCTGAGCCCGGCGATGTGGTTGTGTCCTTTGACAAAATCAATGAGCTTATGGCAGAAAAGAGACAGAACGCCCGCGCCGAAGTCGAAAAGGCGGAAACCCCCGAAACGCCAGAGGCGGCAGCCCCCGGAGAAACACCGCAGCCCGCCAATACGGAGGAACCGAAAAAGCCGCGCCGTGGCCGTCCGCCGAAAGCGGAAAAGGCTGCGACTGAAAATCAGAAATCGGAGAAATCGGCTGGGGCCCGCAAGGGCCGCCCACCCAAGGCGGATAAGACGGCCCCTGACAAGCCCAAGCCGTCCAAACGAGACAAAGTGTCCCGAAGTGACGGAAAGGCCCCGGATGCCAAGGAGCCCATTAAGCCCGCACAGGATACGGCACCGAAGGAAACTGCCACTGCGGAACAGACGGCTCCCGAGCCGACCACACCGCCCCGCCCGGTTGAGGAAGGCAAGCTGGTTTATCTGAAACTTTCCGAGGTTCATCCGTTTCACACATTCCGTCCGCACCCCTTTAAGGTACGGGACGATGCGAAGATGCAGGAAATCGTTGCTTCTATCCGCGTAAACGGTGTAATGGTTCCCGGTCTTGCCCGCCCGGAGAAAGATGGAAACGGCTATGAAATTGTAGCGGGCCATCGCCGTACTCACGGCAGTGAGCTGGCTGGACTGGAGGAAATGCCCTTTATCGTCCGTGAAATGACCGACCACGAAGCGGTACAGGCCATGAAGGACAGTAACAAGCAGCGTGACGGGATGCTCCCCAGCGAATTGGCCGCGCTGCTGGAACTCGAGGTTGAGGACATCAAGCATCAGGGCGGGCGGCTGAAAGGTGTTGCGGAAGGCGATGTCGGGAAACGCTCGGTTGAGATTGTAGGCGAGGCGCATGAAATGAACTATAAAAAGGTCATGCGCTACTTGCGGCTCAACTCCCTTGTGCCGGAGCTTCTGGATAAGGTAGACGATAAAAAGATGGGCTTCATGCCTGCCGTGGAGCTTTCCTACATCAAACCGAAAAATCAGAGGCTTATTGCTGTTTCCATTGACGGGGAGCAGGCTTCGCCCTCGCTGGCCCAAGCTAAACGGCTCCGGGAGCTGGATAAGGAAGGCAAGCTCAACGGCGATGTCATTGACGGCATCTTATCAGAACAGAAAAAGGAGGATCGAGGCGTGATTATTTCTACTGCGGAACTGGAAAAGTATTTTGGCAAGGAGGTCACTCCCGCCAAAATGAAAGAACAGATTATGTCCCTGCTGGATGACTGGAAAGAAAAACAGCCGCCGGAGCTGGCAAAAGCCCCGAAAAAGCAGGAACTTGACAAGTAACAACTTCGAGACACTTTGTCCCGAGGGCCCCGCCCTCGCGCAGAGGCTCTGGTGGTATATATCCCCCGTCGCCGCCTGTTTTTTAGTACAGCCGGGAGTGGGCCGTCAAGGGTGCAGCGCACCGCCGTTTTCGGCGGCTCGCCCTTGACGGTCTGCCCCGGCTGTGCTATTTCCCCGGCAAGCGGCGGGGGTATATCCTCCAGA
>ENA-OROD01002572-OROD01002572.1-human-gut-metagenome-genome-assembly--contig:-NODE-2572-length-12976-cov-9.549725_pt1 | contig 12976 bp, 8 predicted proteins | sample MGYA00242123_ERZ509038 | MGnify/ENA primary metagenome ERZ509038 (study PRJEB26280, sample SAMEA2338719) | human gut metagenome | biome: human gut; feature: human-associated habitat; material: faeces... | reverse complement strand
AGGACATCAATCTGGACGAGCAGTACCTGACGGATGTCTTTCCCGCCGACAACAAGGACGGCACGCCCGTGCAGGCAGCATCCGCCGCGGTGGACACGAGCAGCGGAGCAGTGCGCGCCATTGTCGGCGGACGCAAATACGTCACCCGCCGCGGATTGAACCGCGCGACCCAGCTGCGCCGTCAGCCCGGCAGTGCGCTCAAGCCGCTGGCTGTCTACGCCCCCGCGATAGAATCCGCCGGATGGACGTGCGCCAGCGTGATTCTCGATGCGCCAACCGCTTTCGGCACTTACAAGCCGCGCAACGCGGGCAATGCTTACTACGGGAACGTGACCGTCCGCACGGCGCTCAAAAACAGCCTGAACATCCCCGCCGTGAAGGTGCTGCAAGCCATCGGCGTCCAGACTGCGCAGCGTTATCTGCGAAGCGTCGGCATTGAGCTGGATGAACGCGACGCGAATCTCTCCCTCGCCTTGGGCAGCATGACCTACGGCACATCCCCCGTGCAGATGGCGGCGGCGTACGCGCCCTTTGCCAACGGCGGAACATACTACGCGCCGTACTTCATCGAGCGCATCACCGACCGTGACGGCAATGTCATTTACGAGCGCGAAACGATCGGCACGCGCGTGCTTTCGGCGCAGTCCGCGTATCTGATGACGAGTCTGCTCAAAACCGTCATTTCTTCCGGCACGGGCACACGCCTCTCCAGCGCGGGGACACCTGTCGCGGGCAAAACCGGCACGGTCAATGAAAGCGGCGGCGGCAACCGTGACGTGTGGATGGCGGCGTACACCCCGGAATTGTCCACCGCCGTCTGGATGGGCTACGACGAGCCGGACGCGGCGCACCGCCTGCCCAACCGCGTCTCTGGCGGCACGAATCCCGCTTCGCTGGCGCGCAATTTTCTCCGCGCGTGGTACACAGGACGCAAGAAGCCCGATTTCACCAAGCCCAAGGGCATCGTCAGCGCTGATATCGACAAGAAGGCCATCGAGTGGCGCGGCGAACCGATGCTGGCCACGTCGCTCACGCCGAGCGCCTACCGCCTGAATGAGGTTTTCCTCGACGGCACACAGCCGAAGAAGAAGAGTGATGTGTGGAATGCGCCCGCGTCCGCAAAATCCTTCTCCGTCTCGCATTCTGACGACGGGCAGCCGCTGCTGGTCATTCAGGCCAGTGATGCCGCCGTCTACCGCGTTCAGCGCGACGCTGCCGGAGAGAGCTTCATCCTGACCGAGCTTCGCGCCGCCGCGGGCGAAACACTCTACTACACCGACAACCGCGCCCAGCCCGGTGTAACGTACACATATCGCGTAATTCCCGTGCACGCGGAGCTGCTGGACAATGGCATCCTATTGGAAGGAACGCAGAGCGTGCAGGTGGCGCGGGTGGAGAAGCCAAGTGCGCTGAGCCGGTGGTTCAGCGGGCTTTTCGCCCCAAAGCCGGAGGAAAAGCAGGAGGAAGAACTGCCTGCATCGATTTTTGCCCCATAACAAAATGCGCCGCCGCACCGTAATTTGCTTTCCGGTGCGGCGGTGTTTTGTTATGGATATTCTGCTTTGGGGCGCAGGGCTTTCCGTTCGCCCCCGACACTCCTTCGGTGCCGTCACTTTTAGGATTCGCCCAATCCTTGCGCGGCGTTTCTTTGCTTACTGCGCAGCTTCCGCCATGTCCGCTAAATCACCCTGCGGCAGGATTTCCGTCACTTCAAACGGGACATTGTTGCCGGTGAAGTAGAACATCAAGTCCATTGTGTTCTGGCAGTTTTCCAACTGCGCCGTCGGGAAATAGCGCACATGCAGGCACGAAACGCCGTTCTCCATGCTCGACATCACCAGAATCGGCGCGCCTTCATCGTACAGCAGTACGTACATGGCATTGGTGCGTTCGTTCAAGTCAAGGTACAAGTGTTTCTGCGTGGCTTGGTTCATAATCAGCGAGTAGCGCGCGTCGATTTCTTGCGTCAGTTTCTGGAAATTCTCCGCTTCCGTCTTCAGGGATTCATCCGGCGTATCCGTCTCGCTCGTTTCGTCCGTGAAGAGGCTGTCGCTTTCCTCCTCGTCCTCTTCCTGCTGATACAACGTCCGCACGCCCGCGTTGTATTCGTCGTACATGGCAAAGAGTGTTACCATGTGATACATTTCCATTGCCCACGAGCAGGTTACCTCGTACAGCACCTGCGGCGCTTCTGAACGGTAAGTCAAACGGAGCATCTGCGCCATCGACGATTCCATCAGCTCAATACGGTAGATGCTGCGCGGCGACTGCCCCTCATGCGCGTATGCCGCCAGCTTCGCCACATCCTCGTCGCTGATGCCCCACGTTGTCTGCAAATAGCGGCTTTCAATCAGTTCATCCAGCGCATTGCCCGCTTCTGCCAGGCGCTCGAACGGCACAGGCTCGCCCTCGTCGCCGAACGGATCCTCCGCAAAGGGATACGCCGCAACGCCCGCCAAATCCACCGCCGTGCAGGCAAGTTCGGGCATTTGCTGCGCTGCGAACCACGCCGTCACTTCTTCAGCGGATTTGCACGCCGCCAATTCATCCGAGAGCACCGGCGTGCAGTACATGTCGTTCACCGTGCCATCGCTGATCCAAAAGCTCATCATCGGCAGCGCATCCGCGTACAGAGCGATATACATGCCCATTTCAGGCTCGCCATCCGGCTTGGGATACTGCGTCGAGCGCGCCATCTGGTTCAGCATTTGCTTGCCATATGTATCCTGCTGCTCCATCAAAATGCGCTGCGGCATCAGCTGAATCACCCTGCGCTGCTCCGGCGTATCGGTGTAATCCGGGTTATCGCCGATGAAGCCTGTCAGCAGCGTTTCGCCCGTGACATAGTAGACGGCAGATGGCATCGTGCGGTTTCCCGCGCGCAGGCGATTGACAATCTTCTGTTCCTCGGTGATGGCGGCGTCCGTGTCGCCCACCAAATCGGCCACAATGCGGTCGCTGCGCAGGAGGATATCCACGCGCTGGCACAGTTCCAGCATATGGCTGATGTTCGTGTTGTTATCCGTCGTTTCTTCCGCTGTCGCCATACCGCTGAGCATCATCAGCAGGGCAAGCAGAATTGCAAGCATCTTCTTCATGGGGTTCTTCCTTTCTTTGCAACTGTTTCCGTCACTCCTGCGGCGCGTACACGCTGCGCATCACCACCGCGCCGTTCATTGCCTGCCACGCCACCACAATGGGCGTACCCGTCCTCGGTCGCAGATATAGCAAACCGCTCGCATCGTGCGCGTCGCAGGGGTACAGCGCAATCGCCAGGATATCGAGGAACTCGGTCTCCGTCTTGCCGCACTGCTGCATCTGCGCTTCAAACGCCGTCATCTGCGACGCATCGTAGTCGAGTATGCTGATTTGCACCGCCGTCTCCGCTGTATTCCACGGGACAATGCCCTCCTGCTCGCCGCTCAGCGCCACCCAGTGCTGCATCTCCTGCGCTGATTGCAGGGCAAGCTGCCGGATGGTCTCCTCGTCCGGCTGATGCGGTTCCGATTCCGCCAGCACCGCCGCGCGGGACAGGTCAACTTTCTCAAATTCGCCTGCGTAGAATTCGCTCAGCTTGTCCGTTGTCAGCTCGGTCGCCTGATGCGCCACCGGAATCGCCGTCAGGCACACACAGCCGTTTTCCGCGAACCAGCGCACCAGCACCACGCCATGCTCGCCGTAAGACAGCAGCAACAGTCCCATTTCCGGCGCATCCCCGGCGTAAAGCAAGTTCGCGGCGGCGCTCGTTTCCTGCGCGTCCATCCCGAATTCCGGGGATACCGCGAACGTGCGCTCTACAATCCGCAGATAGGCGTTTTCCGTCTCGTCCGTCGCATCCGTGTCCGCGCAGGCATCCATCATCATCAGCACAAAAAACAACACCGACGCCGACTTGTCCGTGCCGTTGACGCTGACGCTGATGAACGCCTGCCGGGGCATTCCACGGTCAATCGGCTGCGGCGTTTCTGTACATGCCACCTCTGTAATATTGAGCGTGTCCTCAAACAGCCGCCCTCGCTCCTGCGCATCCATCTGCCGCACAAGCTCTATTGCGCGCCCGACCAGCTCGTATTCCCAAGCGTCCTCCGCCGCATCCTCCGCCGTCGCCATGCCCAGCAGCATCATCAGCGCCAGCAGCATCGAAATCAACCGTTTCATCATTCTACCTCCTATTTCGCTTAAACGCATCTTTCCTATCAACGTCATTTTGCCATATTTGCGCAAGTTTTGTCAAGCGAACAGGCACTTTTCTAATGCAATTCTCATCCTAATATGCAAAAAGCCCTGCTTCCACGTCGGAAACAGGGCTGGTAGTGTATATTAGTTGCCGCGGCGCTTCATGAACGAAGGTACGCCGTTGGCGTCTGTCGTCGGGCGCTTGGGCTGCTGCGGCTGCACAGAGGGCATCGGGCCGGTTGCACCGCCCGCGTACTGCTGCTGCACAGGCTGCATATTGCCAGTGTAGCCCTGCTGCGCGTAATCCAGCTGCTGGGGCTGATTGCCAAACAGCTGCGGCTGACCATACGCCGGCTGCTGCGGCTGCGCGGGCTGCTGGGGCGCATAATACGCGGGTTGTGCCGGCTGCTGCGTCATCGGCGCTTGCGGAACGCCCATGGTCGGATGGCTGCTGTAGCTGTCGCTGCTGGTGTAGGACGGCGTGTACCCGCCCGTCGCACCGTAGTTGCCGGGCGTATAGCTGCCGGTCGCACCGGTCGCACCGGTCGCACCGGTCGCACCGGTCGCACCGGTCGCGCCGGTCGCGCCGTAATTGCTGCCATAGAGACGATCGCGGTTGATATCGCGCGCAGACTTGACCGGCTCACGCGGCGGGAACGGCGTTTTCTCAAAGCCCGTCGCAATCACGGTGATGCGCACCTTGTCGCCCATGGACTCGTCGATGCCCGCGCCGAAGATGATGTTCGCATCGGGATCGGCTTCCTCCATGACGAGGTTTGCCGCTTCGTTGATATCAATGATGGAAATATCCTTGCCGCCGGTGATGTTGATCAGCACCGCGCGCGCACCGCTGATGGACGTCTCCAGCATCGGGCTGGAAATGGCGTTCTTGGCGGCGTCAATCATCTTGTTCTCGCCTTCGCCGTAGCCGATGCCCATATGCGCCATGCCGCCGGATTCCATGACGGTCTTGACGTCCGCGAAGTCAAGGTTGATCAGCGCAGGCACAGCAATCAGGTCGCTGATGCCCTGGATGCCCTGATGCAGCACCTCGTCCGCAATGCCGAACGCCTCGACCATGCTCGTCCCCTTGCTGACGACCTGCAAGAGCCGGTCATTCGGGATGACAACGAGCGTATCGACGCGCTGCTTGAGGTCAGAGATGCCCGCTTCCGCATTGCGCATCCGCTGCTTGCCCTCAAAGGCGAAAGGCTTGGTCACAACCGCGATGGTCAGTGCGCCCTGTTCGCGGGCAATTTCCGCCACGACCGGCGCGCAGCCCGTGCCCGTGCCGCCGCCCATGCCCGCGGTGACAAACACCAGGTCAGCGCCCTTGAGTGCACCCGCGATTTCCTCGCGGGATTCCTCTGCGCTGCGGCGGCCGACTTCCGGCACCGCGCCTGCGCCCAGACCCTTGGTGACTTTCTCACCAATCTGGATTTTCGTCTGCGCGCCGGACATCTGCAAAGCCTGCATGTCGGTATTGATGGCGATGAACTCCACGCCGCGCAAGCCGGATTCGACCATGCGGTTGACCGCGTTGCCGCCGCCGCCGCCGCATCCCACGACCTTGATGGAAGCATAATTGCTGGTCAATTGGTCATTCTGAATTTCAATCACGTTGCATCCCCCTGACTCATATGCTCATATGGTATCTTGCCCTGTATGCCGCGTTTTCTTGCAATCAGTAGCCCATCAGCCAGCGGAATGCACGGCTGAACAGCCCCTTTGCACCGCCTTCTGGTGCTTTCTGCTCTTCCTGCGTCGTCACGACGAGGATGGTCAGCCCGACGGCGCTGGAGAAAACATGGCTGGTCATTTTGTTGTTGGTGCGCTGGGCCTCCCGGATGATTCGGTGGAGTTTGCCCGCAAGGAAGTCCTTGCCTCCCTTGTTGAGAATCAAGCCGCCGCCGGTCAGATAGACGTTCGACCACTTGCCAAGCTTCACGCCGCCTTCTTCCAGCGATTTGTTGATGGCCTCCGCGATTTCCTCCACTTTCGCTTCGATAATCGGGGTCACTTCGTCGCGCCGGACAGTGCGGGCGGGTTCATCCTCCGTCGCAGGAATGACATACGTCTCATCCTGATTGGTGCTGTTGAAGCTGTACGTCTGCTTAATTTTTTCCTCCACGAACGGGAATGGAATATTCAGCTGCTCCGCAATGTCCGCCGAAATATGACCGCCGCCAATGTCGAGGCACTTGTGGAAAATCAGCGCGTCGCCCTCCATCACCATCACATCGGTGCACAGATAGCCAATATCGATGAGCATTGCCGTCTTGTCGCGCTCATCTTGGCTCAGGGCATATGTCGCTTCCCCGGCGACGGTGGAGTAGAACTCGCGGGGCTCAATATCCATATCGCGCAGGCGGTAGGTGATATCATCAATGAAATACTTGTCCGCCGTCACCAGCGCAATCATGGCGGACAGTTCGCGACCCTTGATACCCACGGGCGACAGCGTCTTTTTGCCGTCATCCACGCGGAACCACGCGGGCGCGGAATGAATGATGCGGTCGCCGCCGGATTCTTCCGCCAGCTTGAAGCACGCGCGGACATCCTGCGCTGTAACATGCGGATCAGGCCCGGTTAGCGACACATGCACTTCCTTGACAATCACGCGTGTAAACATGCCCGGCACACCGACATTCAGCTCATGAATGCGGCAGTTGCCGGTTTTCTGCGCCTGATCAATGGCAGTGCGAATCACATCCCGAATTTCATCGGGGTTGTTCCAGCCATCCTGCAAATATCCGCTGTACGGCACAGCGCCGGAGCCAACGATATCACAGCGTTCGCCATTGCTCTGCGCGACCATCGTGACGATTTTGCTGGTTCCAAAGTCAATCGTCGGTACCGTAATCTTCATGAACTCTCATACCCCCTGTTTCCCGGTCTGGCCGTTCTGCCGGACGGCTGAAGCCGGGAAAATTGCGGTTCTGACACCCCTGTACCTTGGTTTCTGCCAGCCTGTCAGCAGACGGCTTTTCCCCCGCCAGACAGGCGCAGTCACCTATCCAATATACCATTTTTCATTATAAGCCTTTTTTCTCTGGAATGCAAGTGCTTTCGGGCGTTTTGAATGTTTTTCGCCGTCATTTTTATCCGATTTTCATGTTTTGCGGTGCTGATGATGATTGTATTACACCGTCGGCGGCGCATAAACCGGATTCACCGCGTCCGTCAGCGTCAGTGTGCCGCCCGTTTTGCCCATTGCCGAAAGCTCCATGCGGACGATAAGGAACGCCCGCAGCTTCTCATGCAGCAGTGATGAATCCCCCAGCACAATTTCCATGCCGTCCATCGTCTGCATCCGTATTCTGTCCAGCGAGCTGACATCTAATACGGCAATCTGGTCAAGTCCGCCCATGACGGTCAGCTGCAGCAGCACCTCGGTCACAGCGTCCAGCTGCTTCTGCTGATTGGCAATCAGCTTCTGCCCGATGATCGTCTTTTTGACGCTTAAGCCCTGCACGCGCACCAGTTCCGGATGCGATTCGTTCGCGTTCTGCACCGTGCGCAGGACGTAGCCATGCGCGTCGGTAATTACGCCGATGCCCGATGTGGTCAGGAACGTGACTTCCTGCCGCTCCTTAACTTCGATGCAAATCGTGTCGAAGGATTCCAGAGACACCATCCGGCAAATCAGATACGGATTCTGTTCGATACGATTGGAGATTTCTTTCTCATTAATCAACGACGACTGCCCAAGTTTCAGTTTGGACAGGCGGATGATTTCCTCCGCGCTGATGCGCACGTTGCCCGTCACCCTGATGTTGCGGACAGTCAGCACACCCCCGAACAGGAACGCGACAAAGAGAATGGCAAGCGCAAGCGGCACGATTGCTTTCCACACCCGCCGCGTGCGGTGATGGCGCTTCTGCGTTTCCTCCGAGTAGCTGTCTGTGTCCAGTACAGGCGGATGGCTCCACACCGACGCTTCCGGCGGGGGGCTCTGCGGCGGCTCACCCAAATCAGGGGGCGCAGAAGCTGATTCTGCGTCCCGAAACGGCTGATTCCAGAAGGGGTTTGTCGCCCGGTACAGATCCGGCGAGCGTTCCTGACGCAGTTCCGGCGACTGTTCCGGTTCCTCAAACGGGTTTTCTGCTGTCGGATGCTGTGTGCGCCGTCTGCCGCCCGGCGGCGTGCCCGGCTGCCAGTTGTCCTGTGTCACGGGGGTCATTCCTCCTTCCGTGCTGTCCTGATTATGCGTTCGCATGTACGCGGCGGATATCCGCGCCCAAACAGGTCAGCTGTGTCTCAAAATGCTCATAGCCGCGGTCGATGAGCTCCGCGCCGTCCACCAGCGTTTCGCCTTGTGCCTTTAGTCCCGCCAGCGTCAACGCCGCGCCACCGCGCAGATCGCGCGCTGTCACCCGTGCGCCGTACAGTTCTGGGACACCGCGAACAACCGCCGTTCGTCCGCTGCATAGGATGCGCGCACCCATGCGGTTCAAATCCCCCGCGTGGGTAAATCGGTTCTCGAACACGTTTTCCACAACCACGCCCGTCCCCTCGGACACGGACAGCAGCGCCAGCATCTGCACCTGCATATCCGTCGGGAAGCCGGGATACGGCTGCGTCTGCAGCTGTGCAAACGCTGTCAAACGCTCCGGCGCAGTCAGAATAATGCGTTTTTCTTCCTCGCGCACGTCGCAGCCCATTTCGCGCAGCTTCGCATTCACCGCCAGCAGCGCCTGAACCGGGGCGCGGGTCAGCTCAATGGTGCCGCCCGTAATTGCCCCCGCCGCCAGCAGCGTTCCGGCGACAATGCGGTCGGGCATGGGCGTCCATCGCGCGCCGTGCAGGCGCTTCACGCCCTCAATCGTCATAACCGCGCTGCCCGCGCCGCAGACGCTTCCACCCATTGCGTTGATGAAGTTCGCCAAATCGACGATTTCCGGTTCGCGCGCCGCGTTGTGGATAACAGAAATTCCCGGCAGCAGCACAGCCGCCATCAGGATATTCTCCGTTGCGCCGACGCTGGGGTAGTCCAGATGCACCTCGCCGCTGTGCATATTGCCGCCGTCGCAGTGAATCACGCCGCCTTCCTCGTGAATCGCCACGCCCAGACTGCGCAAGCCTGACAGGTGCAAGTCAATGGGGCGCAGTCCGATTTCGCAGCCGCCGGGATATGTAACCGTCGCCTGCCGGAAGCGCGAGAGAATCGGCCCGAGCAGGAAGATAGACGAGCGAATCTGCTTGGAGAGCGCGTCCGGCATTTCCGTGCGGTTCAACCCGCCCGCGTCAAGCGTCAGCGTGTGTCCGCCGCAGCGAATCCGGCAGCCCAGCATCGTCAGGATGTCCGTCATCTTCCGCACGTCGGAAATCATCGGCACGCCTTGCAGCACCACCGTTTCCTCCGTCAGCACCGAAGCCGCGAGAATGGGCAGCGCCGCGTTCTTCGCGCCATCGACGCGCATCGTACCCTCCAGCTTTCTTCCGCCCCGCACAACAAACGCTTCCATCCGCGTCCACCTCCTGTGCTTCAGCCTATGCCGGAAAACAGGCGCTGTGCCAATTTCACAGTTCAAATAGCTGATTCACGGGAAATATTGAGCAGGATGCCGATGGCTGCCATCGTGATGGAAATCGACGTACCGCCGGCGGAGAAGAACGGCAGGGGCAGCCCTGTCGTAGGCAGAATGCCCACAACCACGCCCATGTTGAGGAACGCCTGCACGCTGATGCTGCTGGTAATCCCCGCCGCCAGCAGCGTGCCGAACTTATCCGGGCAGCGCATGGCGATTCGCATCCCCCGCAGCATCAGCGCCACGAACAGCGCCACCACAATCAGGCAGCCCAGCAGCCCGAAATCCTCCCCCACGATGGCGAAAATGAAATCGCTCTCCGGGTACGGCAGATAGGCATACTTCTGCCGCCCCATGCCCAGCCCCATGCCGAAAATGCCGCCCGACCCGAACGCAATCAGCGACTGGCTGAGCTGGTAGCCCTCATCGCTCATCATGGAAAAGGGATTGCAAAAGGACAGCAGACGCCGCCGCCGATACGGCTCCGACCATGCGTAGAATGCGCCCACACCCAGCCCGCCGATGAGCATCAGCAGAATATGCCGCCACTTCGCGCCCGCCATGATGATGAGAATCAGGCTGACGATGAGGATTGACCCCGCGGTGGACAGGTTCGGCTGCTCCAGAATCAGCAGGAATACGACCCCCGGCACGACCAAGGCCGGCACAATGCCCGTGAAGAGACGGCGGATGCGCTCGCCGCGGTAGGTCAGTGTCGTCGCCATATACAGCACCACGGCGAATTTCGCGATTTCTGACGGCTGGAAGGACAATCCACCCAGCGACAGCCACCGCCGCGAACCGTTGATGTACACGCCAACGCCCGGTATGATGACCAGCACCAGCAGCACCGCGGACAACGCCAATCCGCCCACCACGACATACGGATGCTGCCAGCAGCGGTACGGAATGCGGCTGGTGACGATGCATGCCGCCGTGCCCAGCCCGATGCCCAGCAATTGCTTGAGCACCTCGCTGTACGGGCTGCGCGTGGAGGTGCCGGTATAGAACGTCGCGGAAAATAGAACCAGCAATCCCGCGAGCAGCAGCATGATGAGGATGATCACCAGCGTACCGTCCACGGGATTGCGTCTTTTCAGCGGTATTGCGGTCTGTCGCTTTTGTGCGCTTTTTACCTGAAGCATGTCTGCTCCTTTCTCAGCGCACAGGGATGGGGATTATTTCAGTTCGCGCACAAGCTCCTTGAAGATGCGCCCGCGGCTCTCATAGTCCGAGAACATGTCAAACGACGCGCACGCCGGGGACAGCAGCACATTCCACCCGTCGGAAGAAAGCGCGCGGCACTGGTCGATGGCGTCTTTGAGCGTCCCTGCGCGGTGCAGGTGCGTGTAGTCGTTTTCGCGGCAGGTGCGCTCAATCTGGTCGGCGGTCGCGCCAATCAGCACGGCTTCCTTGATGTAGGGCGATGCCAGCATTTCCTGCACCATCGGGGTGAAGTCGCAGTGCTTGTCATAGCCGCCGAGGATGATGGCAGTCGGGCGCGTCATGGTCTGAATTGCCTTGATGGTGCTGTCCACGTTCGTGCCCTTGCTGTCATTGATGTAGCGCACGCCGTCCAGCTCGCGGACGAACTCGATGCGGTGCTCCACGCCTTGGAACGTCCGCAGCGTGTGCGCCATCACGTCCGGCTTCACGCCCATCGCCGCCGCAATGCAGCACGCCGCCAGCGCGTTTTCGAGGTTGTGCGGGCCGGGAATGAACACGTCTTTCGCGGGGCAAATCGTCTCTTCCGCACCATGGAAGCGCACGACGATTTCGCCATCCCGGACGAACGCGCCTTGATCCACTTCCCGCTTGCGGCTGAACAGCATCACCTGCGCCTTCACCTGCCCAATCAGCGGTGCAAGTGCCGGGTCGTCCGCGTTGAACACGGCGACGTCCTCTGCCGTCATGTTCTGGAACTGCCGCATCTTCATCGCCGTGTAGACTTCCATCGTGCCGTGGCGATTGAGGTGGTCTTCGGTGATGTTGAGCAGCGCCGCTGCCTTCGGGTGGAACGTCTCCGCCGTCTCCATTTGGAAGGAAGAGACTTCGCAGACGAACAGGTCGCCGTCCTGACTGTCAAGACCTGCCGCGCTGTACGGATAGCCGATGTTGCCCACCACATGGGTCGTGCGGCCTGCATTGCGGAAGATTTCGCCCAGCAGCGTGACCGTCGTCGTCTTGCCGTTCGTGCCGGTAATCGCCACCATCTCTCCGGAGGACAGCTGATACGCCATTTCCAGCTCACCGGTGACGTACACGCCCATTTTCTTCGCCTTCAAGACGAACGGCGCGTTGTCCGGCACGACGGGGCTGATGACCATCGCGTCGATGCCGTCCAGGCACGCCATCGCCGGGCAGCCCAGGCGGCGCTCCAGCGGCAGATTTTCCAGCGGCTTCAAGCTGTCTCCCAGCTGCTCCGCCGTCTTGCTGTCATTGATGATAACGCGCGCGCCTGCCTTGCACAGCAGCTGTGCCGCCGCAATCCCGCTGCGCGCCATGCCAACCACCAGCACGCGCTTGCCCGCGTATTTTTCCGTATTGCGCATGATTTTTCGCTCTCCTTACACGATGACCGAAATAACCGCCAGCGCCGTCAGCACCAGCGTCACCACGGTATAGATCAGCACGATTTGCGTTTCCTTCATGCCGCACTTCTCAAAATGATGGTGCAGCGGCGACATTTTGAACAGCCGCCGGGGTGTCCCGTAGATTTTGCGGGTCGCCTTGTAATAGTAGCGCTGCAAAATGACGCTCACGCTGGACATGCTTGAAGAAGCGGGTATTGAAGAAGAAAAGCTTGACGCGGCGGCGGAGCTGCTTTCCGAAAGCGGCAGACGCTCTCTGTTCGTCGCGCCGAAGGACTGTGACATGATAACAGAGTGTCTCGCAAACGTTGCGTCAAAGGCAATCAATATATTCGTACACGGCGTTCAGGGAGCGTTATAGAAACACAGACCGGAATATTTCTGTATTCTGTCGTCGAAAGTCCGGCGCGGCGTACCTTTGAACGCAGTCGGTCGGCTTTCGGCGACTCGGCATCTTTTTCATCACTCCCGAATTTTTGCATATCGTATTTACTTTCGTCGGAAATCGTGATACAATAACAAAAAACAAAATATGAGGTCATACTATGATGAAAAAGATGCTGACCCTTCTTATGGCATCGCTGCTTATTGCGTCAACGGTGTCTGTTAAAGCCGTATGCTCCGATGACGGCGCTGCTGCTGTCGGGAAAACGAATCTTCACACAAAAGATTATTACA
>ENA-OROD01002564-OROD01002564.1-human-gut-metagenome-genome-assembly--contig:-NODE-2564-length-12996-cov-2.992814_pt1 | contig 12996 bp, 11 predicted proteins | sample MGYA00242123_ERZ509038 | MGnify/ENA primary metagenome ERZ509038 (study PRJEB26280, sample SAMEA2338719) | human gut metagenome | biome: human gut; feature: human-associated habitat; material: faeces... | reverse complement strand
CCCTTTACTTTTTCGTTCAGAGTCCAAAATTATTGTGGCAATTATCCACGTTATCAACATATATTAAGTATACACCAAATTAATTAGCAAAGTCAAGCAAATTTGGAATAAATTTTGTTAATATTTTAGAATTTTTTATGATTTTTTCAGAGTTACTAATAAAACTGATTTTTTATTTAAAATAGCACATATTAAAAGCCTGTTTTCTCCTACTTCTAGTATTATCTTCAAGTAGCAAAATAAAAGACCCGAAGCATTTCGAGTCTTTCCTATTTTGAGTTTATTTATTCTTGGACTTATTTATTTTTTGATTTATTTATTTTCGAATTTATCCAATCCTTATTTGATATTAATTTAATCACAAAAAAGCACTATTTCGTCTTTCTTTAAACTTTTTTGGACATCTATTACTCTTTGATTAGATGATCCTTTCCATTTTAAAGTTGGATTGTGTAATTCATCAACATATTGTCCATCAACCAATACATCTATGTATTTCAATACTTCTTTATCTTTCAGGTCTTTATCAAACAAAAATCCCGTCCATACCCATAAGTTCTTTTTAGGGAATTTTTTCTTGAAAGCTTTTGCAATTTCAAGTGTTCCCTCTATATTCTTTGGGTGCATTGGTTCTCCTCCCAATATAGATAATCCCTCTATATTAGGGTTATCGCATAATTCTAATAGTCTGTTTAACGTATTTTCTGTAAATTCTTTTCCACCTGCAAAATCGTGTGTTTCTTGGTTGAAGCAACCCTTGCAGTTAAAAGTACAGCCCTGTTCAAATATAGAAACTCTTACACCTGGTCCATCTGATATATCCATTTTTCTGATTTTATTGTATCTCATTGGCTTCCCTTCCTTTTATCATTATCTATTTTTCAATTTTTCAACATTTCTAAGCATTTCTTATTTTTCTCATTCTTTTATATTAGTTATTGTTAAATTATTTATTTTTGCATTACGAATTTATTTTATTAATTCGCCCAAAAAGGGGCGTCCCCTTTGGGCGAAAGTTTTTCTTCTTTGGGCGAGCTTTTCTTTTGGGCGAATTATAGTTTTCTATACCATTGCTGGTTGTTTCATATGTTTTTTGCTTTTTGTTATTTCTTCTTCAACATCGTAATCCATAAAATTCATTTGTTTTTCTTCTGATTTTTCTTCTTTACTTGTATCTGTATTTGCGTGGTCGCAATTACATTCATCACAATCGCAATCATCATCTTTGTTATCTATATGAAGTACTCTCTCCTTTATTTCTTGAGTTCTTCCTTTGTTTGTTCCGGCTTTGCCGTTTCCTTCGCGCTTTCCGCCTTTTGTTCGGCAGGCTCGCTCTTTTCTTCCGCCTTGGGCTCCGCGCTCGCTTTCTCAGGCTCCGCGCTCTTTATTGCGCTCGCTTCGCTCTTTTCTTCGGCCTTCGGCTTCTCCGGCTCTGCCGTTTCCGGTTCGTCGCTGTGGTACGCCGCAGTATCCGCACTATTGGCCAGTTCCCTGAGCCGTTCTATCCTCAGCGCCTCCGCGCGCTCCTTCTCGGCTATTTTTTCCTTTTCTATCAGCTTGCCTTCGTATTGGCGCATGTCTTCAAGCGTTGCACTCATGTCCGCATTCATGCCCTTTATACGCTCAAAAAGCTGTTTAGCCCGGGCTTCAAGCTCCCTGGCAGAATCCATTACCTTTACTTTTGCCATTCTTGCCACCCCTTTTAGTTTGCTTGTTCCGTAGCCTGGTAGGCTTCCCGGATTATTCCGGCAAAGTGCCGGTCTGTCACCGCGGCCGTTTTGTGGGCATCCTTGCCTATCAGCCGCCCGAGATCTTCTATGTACAGGCAGTCTATTTCCGCCGCGCTGCACATCGCCTCGTATTTTTCCCTTGTGTTCGCGCTTACGCCGCTATCTAAAAGCATCAGCTGCACCTTTTTCTGCTTCATCAGCTTTTCGCAGGTAAAGTCCCCGCTTTTCAGCTTCCTTGCGCGCGCCGCAAAGCCTATATACGCCGTCAATTTACTCCTGACCACCCGCGCCTATCTCCTTTTGCAGCCTTTGGAACACTTCTTCGTCTATCTTTTTATCCAGCGCCCTTTCAAGCGCGCGGATCTTTATCGCCTTTTCAAGGCACGCTTGACTTTTGCATATATATGCGCCGCGCCCGGCTGCGCGGCCGGTGGTATCGGCGCATATTTCGTTTTCCGGCGTGCGCACTATGCGTATAAGCTCGCGCTTTGGCTTCATTTCCCTGCACGCAACGCACATGCGCATGGGCGTTTTCTTTGCGGCCATTATGCCTCCGGTTCTTCGCCGGCGTCCATGCCGTCAAGATCTATGCGGTCCAGCTCCTCCTCGGCCTGGCTCTGGCTCTTTATGTCTATCTTCCAGCCGGTCAGCTTGGCCGCAAGGCGGGCGTTCTGGCCTTCCTTGCCTATTGCAAGGGAAAGCTGCTGATCGGGCACGACTACCTTCGCCGCCTTTTCGGTTTCGTTGATATAAACCATTATCACCTTCGCGGGGCTGAGCGCCTTTGCGATATACACGGCGGGGTCGCTGTCCCACTCTATTATGTCTATCTTTTCATTGTGCAGCTCATTCACCATGCGCTCCACCCTTATGCCCTTCTGGCCCACGCAGGCGCCCACGGCGTCCACCATTGGATCGGTAGAATGCACGGCGACCTTGGTGCGGAAGCCCGCTTCGCGCGCGATGGACTTTATCTGCACAACGCCGCTCATTATTTCCGGCACTTCCAGCTCGAAAAGCCGCTTCACAAGGCCGGGATGCGTCCTTGAAACAAGCACCTGCGGGCCCTTATTGGTCTTTCTTACCTCAAGAACATAAACCTTTATGCGGTCGTTATTGTTATACTCTTCGCCGGGTATTGTTTCGTTATAGGAAAGCAGGCCGTCCGTTTTGCCGAGCTCAACGTATACGCCCGCCTTTTCGGCGCGCTGCACTATGGCGGTCAGTATCTCGTTTTCCTTTTCAGCAAACTCGTCGTATATAACGCCGCGCTCGGCCTCCCTTATGCGCTGCACCACTACCTGCTTAGCGGTCTGCGCCGCTATGCGGCCGAACTTGCTGGGGTCGGCTTCTTCCTCCAGCACGTCGCCAATATCAAACAAGGGGTTTATCTTATGCGCCTCTTCAAGCGAAATTTCGCTGTAAGGGTTTTCAACGTGCTCAACAACGGTTTTGGACGCGAAAATCTGCACGTCTCCCGTGTCGCGGTCAACAACGGCGCGCACGTTTGCGGTGGTGTTGTAGTTGCGCTTATACGCCGCGACCAGCGCGGACTCAAACGCGTCTATCAATATGTCCTTGCTGATGCCGCGCTCTTTTTCGATAGCGTTCAGTGCTTCGATAAAATCGGCTTTCATCTTAATTACTTATCCTCCCTGTGTTATTCAAAATCTATCCACGGCCTTATAAGCGCCGCATCTTTGCGTTTTATGGTCACTTCGCCCGTTTTTTCAACGTTTATGGTGAAGCTTTCACCATCGTATCCGGTAAGGACGCCCAGAAGCTCTTTTTTCTTATTTATGGGAGCATACAGCTTGACCTGAAGCTTTTTGCCCATGTTCCTTTCAAAATCCCTGTCCTTTTTGAGCGGGCGGTCTATGCCTATGCTGGAAACGCTCAGGTAATACGCTTCCTCTATGGGGTCGTTTTCATCAAGTATGGGGTCTATTGCGCGGCTCACCTTTTCGCAGTCGTCTATGGTCACGCCGTTTTCCGAATCGATATAAAGCGTAAGCACCATGTTGCCGTATTCTTTAACGTATTCAACTTCATCCAGTTCGTAGCCCATTTCGGCTATTTTCCCGCGCACAAGGGAATCCACTATTTCGGTAGTTTTCAACCGTACCTCCTTAAATATAAGGCTCACATGAGCCGATTCATTGCCTTATCAAAACAAAAGAGCGGGAACGTCCCACTCTTCAAAAAGCCAACAAACGCGGTATTTACCGCCCAACACAAGTATTATAGCACAGCTTATGGTCTAAGCGCAATAGTTTTGCTTATTTTCCTTAGAAAAAGCTTACCTGATTGCTTTCCGCAAGCCCATCGAAGCAGCCAAGCTCCCTCAGCTTATCCACAACGCCGCTGTTCGCCTTCGTGCGGGCGCGGAAGTCCTCTATCGAATTGAAGGGGACGCTCCTGTCCGCCGCGCCTATTCCTTCCGCAGCCGTTACGCCTACGCCCGCCACGGCAGAGAACGGCGGCCTTAGCCCGTCCTTCTCGATGGTAAACTTTGTGGCGTCGGATTTATATATGTCCACATTCAGCAGCTTTATTCCCCGCCGGTTCATTTCGTACACAACTTCGAGTATCACCAGCAGGTCCTGCTCCTTCTGCTCTGCCTTGTTGCCCTTGTCGCGTATCGCCTTTATGTTGCGCAGCACCCTTTCTTCCCCGCCCAACGCCATGGATACGTCAAACGCATCCGCGCGCACGGAGAAGTAAACCGCATAGAAGGCTTCGGGCATATGCACCTTATACCACGCTATTCTGAACGCCATCATAACATATGCCGCCGCATGGGCGCGGGGGAACATGTATCCTATTTTTTTGCAGGAGGAGAAGAACCATTCGGGCGTGTTCACTTCCCGCATGTTTTCTTCCATTTCCTCCGTAAGTCCCTTGCCTTTTCTTACGCTTTCCATTATTTTAAAAGCCTTTGAAGGCTCCATCTTTATGCTTATGAGGTAGTTCATAATATCGTCTCGCGTGCAGACCACCTGCGAAAGCGTTGCTATACCGCCAAGCACCAAATCCTGCGCATTGCCCAGCCACACGCCCGTGCCGTGAGAAAGGCCAGAAATCCTGACAAGCTCCTCCATCGTGGTAGGACGAGTATCCATAAGCATCTGCCGCACGAAGTTCGTGCCGAATTCGGGCAGGGCAATGCTGCCAACGTCGCAATTCAGCTCCTCAAGCGTTATGCCCAGCGGCTCCGTGGACGAAAAAAGCTTCATCGTTTCCTTATCGTCAAGCGGCAGTCCCTTTGGGTCAACGCCCGTTATATCCTGAAGCATCCTCAAAACGGTGGGGTCATCGTGGCCAAGTATGTCCAGCTTGACAAGCCTGTCGTCCATGGCATGGAAGTCGAAATGCGTGGTAACGGTGTTCTTTTCCTTTTTATCCGCAGGGTACTGTATCGGCGTAAAGTCGAATATCTCGTATCCTTCGGGTACGATAACTATGCCGCCGGGGTGCTGCCCCGTGGTGCGCTTAACGCCTTCGCAGCCCGCAACAAGCCTTTCCGTCTCCGCACGGGTAAAGAAAGCATCGTATTGTTCGCAATAGCCCTTAACGTAGCCGTATACGGTTTTGTCCTTCAGGCCGGATATCGTGCCGGCGCGGAAGGCATGGCCCTTGCCGTACATAACCTCAGTATACGCATGGGCATGGGGCTGATAGTCGCCGGAGAAGTTAAGGTCAATATCCGGCGTTTTGTCTCCCTTAAAGCCAAGGAATACCTCAAACGGTATAGTATAGCCAAGCTTTTTCAGCTTTGTGCCGCAAACGGGGCAGTCCTTATCCGGCATATCCACGCCGCAGGCATATTTATCAAGGTCAACGTCAAATTCGCTGTGCCTGCAATTTGGGCAAACATAGTGCGGCTGCAGCGGATTCACTTCCGTTATTCCCGCCATTGTGGCAACGAAGGATGAACCTACGCTGCCGCGGCTGCCGACAAGGTAGCCATCGGACATGGATTTTGAAACCAGCCTTTGCGCGCTCAAATACAGCGACGCATAGTCGTTGCCTATTATGGAAGTAAGCTCCTTATCGAGCCGCGCCTGCACAACGGGCGGCAGAACATCGCCGTATATCTCCCGCGCGCGGTTTTCGCACATGCTCCTCAGTTCCTCGTTAGCGCCGGGAAACTTAGGGGCATATGTGCTTTTTTCGCTCAGGAACGGCTTCATGCTTTCGCACATGTCCGCTATTGCGTTCGGCACGTCTATAACCACTTCCTCGGCCTTTTCCCTGCCAAGGTAGCTGAATTCTTCAAGCATATCGTCCGTTGTGCGGAAATACAGCGGCGCCTGCTGCTCCGCATCCTTAAATTCGCGCGCGCTCATAACTATCGCACGGAATATGGAATCCTCCGGCTCCATAAAGTGCGCGTCGCCCGTGGCTGCCACGGGTATGCCCAGTTCCTCGCCCAGCCGCACTATTCTGCGGTTAAGCTCGCGCAGGCCGTCCTCGTCCTTCACTATGCCCTCGCGCATAAGGAAGGCGTTGTTGCCTATCGGCTGTATTTCAAGGTAGTCATACTCCCTTGCAATGGCGCATATTTCCTCGTGCGGCTTTTCTTCAAGCACGGCGCGGAAAAGCTCGCCCGCCTCGCATGCGGAGCCGATTATAAGCCCTTCGCGATAGAAATCCAGCAGGCTCCTTGGTATCCTCGGCACGCCTTTAAGGTAATCTATATGGGCATAGGACACAAGCTTATACAGATTCTTCAGCCCGACTATATTTTTAGCAATTATTATTATGTGATATGTACTGCGCTTGCCCTTTACCTTTTCGTGCGGCACGCAGTCAAAAAGCGGTATGCGCGCCTTACCCATAGCCTCATAACGCTCTATTATCTTCAAAAACTGTTCCTTCAGCGCGCGCGCGCCGTCAATGGGCAGCATGGATGCGCGGCTTGTGCCCATAGCTGCCATGCAGCCGTCTATGGTAGTCGTGTCGTCCAGCGGGGCGCGGCAATGGTACCGCGTCAGCTCCATCGCCACGGCGGCATGCTCGTTCATGTCTATGCCGCGCTTCTTCGCCTCTTTATACAGTTCATAATATTCTTCCCTGTCCCATACGACCATTTTAGCACCGTCCGCAAATTGCAGCAGCGCGTTAACGGCGTCCTTCAAAAGTGGGGCTGTTTCGCTGTCCTCCTCGCTTATGCCGGTCCGGCGGCGGAATTCCTCGCTCATCGGCACGCCAACGCTAACCGGCGTATAAAATTCGCTGCATTCGCCGTTGTCATTGAAGCGCACGGCGCTTATGGCGCACAATGCGCCGTTGCAATGGGTCAATTCTATCGCCGCGTATTCGCCGCGCGGGCTTGTCCATACGCAGTCCGGCAGAAGGTAACCCTCCACACCCATTATGACCTTTATATCAACGCCTTTTTTCTTCAGCTTGCCCGCCGCGTTCACCGCCGCCGGGAATGCCTGCACCACGCCGTGGTCCGTTATTGCAACGGCCTTGTGGCCCCATTTAGCTGCAGTTTTCACGGCCTCGCCCGCGTCTATAAAGCCGTCCATGGCGCTCATCTTGGTGTGCAGGTGCAGCTCAACTCTCTTGCGCTCTGCCTTGTCCTTGCGCGTTACGGGATTGGTTTTGTATATTGAGTCTGGAAAAACGCAGTATGTGCCGCTGAATTCGTCGCGCTGATATTTGCCGTGCACAACTATCCAGTCTCCCCCGTCCTTTATCTCCGCGAGCTTATCTATTATGTCCTTATTCTCGGCTTTTGGGAAAAGCTTTATTGGCAGGGTGTTGCTGCGGTCCGTAACGTAGCACTGTACTATAAAGCCGCCGTTTTTCCTTTCGCGCACGTCCATGCTTATTATGCCGCCCTGAACAGTTACGGTTTCGGATTCCTCCGTAACCTCGCTCATTTTGGTTATGCGCGCGCCGAAAACGCGCCCCATTATTATGTTTTCCTGCGGCACGTTGGGCTTAGGACCGGCGTTTTCAAGCTTCCTTCTGAACGGCTTCTTCTCCGCCTTGTCCTGCTTTTTGGGCGCTTCTTCCCACGGCGGGATGTCCCCCTGCGCGCTGCGCCTTATAGCTATCGGTTCCTCCCTGCGCTCCGGCATCGTAAGCGCTATGCTCTCGTCCCCTATCAGCATTACCTCTATGCTTTCGCCATAGGTATCGTATATAAACTTTTCCAGCATATTCGCGCCGTTGTAGCTTTTTGCGCTCAGGTAAAGGCGCTTTGGTATGCGCACGGCTATAATGCCCTCCGCGCCCCTTTCCCATTGGGAAAAGCCGAGCACGGGCTTCATAAGCGGCGAAAAGTGTTCCCAGCTTGCCCTGAGCATGTCAAGAAAGCCCTCCTGCTCGCTTGCAGGCAGGCCGTCCTCAAACTGCGCGCTCAACAAAACGCTGCACCCCGGCGCATTCTGCCCCAAAATGGCCGCTATCTCCGCGGCCTCCTTCGCGTCTATCAGGCGCGAAAGGCAAAGCTGCACCTCCAGCTCCATTTTGCGCATATGCAGCTTGGCCCTGCTCAGCCTTGCGCCGTAGCGGGCAATGCCGTAATCCTTTTCCGCTTCCATCTGTGCTGTTACTTCCCCTCAAGCATCTGCTTGGCCTGCCGTATAAGCTCTTCCTCGGCTGTGTCTATATCGTATGCGGCCACCTGCTCGCCTTTTTTGAAAAGCACTGCGTTCGTCCGCCCGAGCGCCAGCCCTATGTCCGCTTCCTTCGCCTCCCCGGGGCCGTTTACCGCGCAGCCCATAACGGCGATCTTCAGCGGCCGCTTTTCGCGCTTAAACTCCGCCTTCACGCGCTCATATATTTCCGAATGCTTTGCCACGTTGCCGCAGCGGCCACACGTTGGGCAGCAAACAAGATGCAGCCCCTCCGCGCGGAGTTCAACGGCTTTAAGCAGCTCTATTCCCGTTTCAACCTCCCTTTCGGGATCGCCCGTTAAGGACACCCTTATTGTGTCCCCAATGCCTTCCATCAGCAGCGTGCCTATTCCCGCGGCGGAGCGCACTATGCCCTCCATGCCGCCGCCAACCTCCGTAACGCCCACATGCAGCGGGTAGGCGCAGCTTTCGCTGAGGAGTCTATATGCCTTCACCGTTTCCGTAACGGACGACGACTTGACGGATATAACTATATCGTCAAAGCCGAAACGTTCAAGCATTTTGGCGTTATTCAGCGCGCTTTCCGCCATCGCCGCGGCGTTCGGCCCGCCGTGCTTAATCAGCAGCTCCTTTTCCATGCAGCCGGAATTTATGCCTATGCGTATCGGCACGCGGCGCTCCTTTGCCCTTTCGCAAAGCTCCTTCACCTTGTAGTCCGCGCCTATGTTGCCGGGGTTTATCCTAAGCTTGTCTATTCCGCTTTCAAGCGCGGCTATTGCAAGCCTGTGGTCAAAATGTATATCCGCAACCAGCGGCACGATAGCGCCGCGTTTAAGCTCCGCTATGGCGCGCGCGTCATCCATATCCTTCACGGCAAGGCGCACTATTTCGCACCCTTCGTCAGCAAGGCGCCGTATCTGCGCAATGGTAGCGGATATATCCGCCGTGCGCGTATTGGTCATGGACTGCACGCTAACCTTGGCGCCGCCGCCTATTTTAACATTGCCCGCCGTGACCTGATGCGTTTTTTCGCGCGGTGTCATATTATCCTCCGATTATAAATGTTCTCACGTCCGATATTGTAAGGAAAATAACAAGGCACAGCAGCAGCACCAGCCCCACGAAGTGAACTATGCCTTCCTTTTCGGGCGGCACGGGCTTGCCGCGCACGGCCTCTATTATCAAAAATACCAGCCTGCCGCCGTCAAGCGCAGGCAGCGGAAGAAGGTTCATCAGCCCAAGGTTTGCGCTTATCAGCACGCCCAGCCTAAGCACGGTTTCAAACCCCGTCCGCACGGCCTGGCCTATCATGGACACTATGCCCACCGGCCCCGCAACGTCCCCGCTGCTCACCTGGCCATGGAACAGCATGCCGAAGAAGGATATAAGATCCTTTATCATCTGCCAAACATAGTTAAAGCTGCCCGCAACCGCGCCGAAGAAGTTCTGCTTCAGCCGCGCAGGCTCCATAACTATGCCAATTATGTTTCGGCCTTCCTGCTCGCTGTAAAAATCCTTTATCTCTATTTCAATGTGTTCGCCGCCGCGTATGACCTCGAGCGTCATGCTCTTGCTGTCCGCCGCGCGTATAAGCGAGGATACTTCGTTATAATAGCTAAGCTCATGCCCATCCACGGCAACAATAATGTCCCCGCTCTGCATGCCGGCAACCTCCGCAGGCGAATTTTCAAACGAAAAGCTATTCACCGCTGGCATATATTCGCCGTATGTCATAAGCATTACGGTGGCAAGTATTATAGTCGTCAGTATGTTCATCACCGGCCCCGCGGCAATCACTATCATCCTTTGCCATATCGGGTGGCAGCTGAACGCCTTCCCGTCGCCCGTATCCGCCTGATCCTCGCCGTAAAACTGGCACATGCCGCCTATGGGCAGCGCGCGCAGGGCATACGTTATGCCGTTTTTCTCTTTTTTTATTATTGCCGGGCCCATGCCCACGCTGAATTCAACTATGCCGAAGCCGAATATGCGCCCCGCACAGTAGTGCCCCAGTTCATGCAGCACCACGAATATGCTCAGCACTATCAGCGCCGCCAATACCGAAATGACCGTACTCATTCAATTTATCCTTTCACCGCCGCCATTCTTGCCATAGCGTCGTACTCAAGCAGCTCCTCAAAGGAGCCTACGGCTGCGTTGGCTATGCTGTCCATGGCCCGCTCAACGTGATCCGCAATGTCCGTAAAGCGGATCATTCCCTTTATGAACATATCCACCGCCGCCTCATTCGCGCCGTTATACACCGCGGGCATTATGCCGCCCGCTTCAAGCGCGCGGTACGCAAGCGGTATCGCCCTGAAGCGCTCCGTATCGGGTTCTTCAAACGTAAGCATGCCGAGCTTTGTTAAATCAAGCGCGCCAAAGCTGCTTTCGTGCCGCTTGGGATACGTGAGCGCACAATGTATGGCCAGGCGCATATCAGGCGCGCTCAGCTGCGCAATCACCGCGCTGTCGCAATATTCAACCATTGAATGCACAACCGACTGCGGATGCACAAGCACGCTTATTTTTTCCGCATCCATGCCGAAAAGATATGCCGCCTCCATTATTTCAAGCCCCTTATTGAAAAGCGAGGCCGAATCGATGGTTATCTTTCGGCCCATGCTCCACGTTGGGTGGTGGCACGCCATTTGTGGTGTAACCAAATCAAGCTGTTCTTTAGTGAACTGCCTGAACGGCCCGCCGGACGCGGTGAGTATAAGCCGCCTTACCTCCCGCTTTTCCCCTGCGCAAAGGCATTGGAATATGGCGCTCTGCTCGCTGTCCACGGGGATTATCTCCCCGCCGCCTTTTCGCTTTGCCTGCTCCACCAATTCATGCGCGCAAACTATACTTTCCTTATTGGCAAGGGCAACGCGCTTGCCCGCTTCCAGCGCCGCAATAAGCGGCAGCGTGCCCGCAAAGCCGCTGACCGCGTTCACCACCGTATCCGCAGCGGCATACCGCGCGGCAACAGCCGCAGCGTCTTTCCCGGCATACAGCTCAACGCCCTTTGGCAGCAGTCCCTTTATTGAAAGCGCAGCCGCCTCGTCCTCCATGCATATCAAATCAGGTGTAAACTCCTTCGCCTGCTCCAGCGCAAGGAGAGCGTTTTTGCCCGCGCATATTGCGCACACTTCAAATTCATCTTTATGCGAGCGCACCACGTCCAGCGTTTGCGTACCGATGGACCCCGTGCTGCCCAGCACCGCTATCTTCTTCATGGGTATATTATACTCCGGCAACCGTGAACGCAGCGTAAACTATCGGGGCGCAAAATAAAACGCTGTCCAGCCTGTCCATAACGCCGCCATGTTCGCTGAAAACGCGGCTGTAATCCTTTATTCCGGCATAGCGCTTTATGCTGGAGGCAAAAAGATCGCCTATCTGCCCCGCGCCGCCGCATATAACGCCGAGTATTATAAGCATGATAAGCCCCGCACCGGCGTTCCACACATTCTGCATAAGGAATACCAGCGCCCCGCCTATTCCGCCGCCTACAAAGCCGAATATGCTCCCGGCAACGGTCTTGTTCGGGCTAAGGCGCGGGCAAAGCTTCTTTTTGCCCAAAAGCCTGCCGCCGAAATACGCCAGCGTGTCCCCCATAAGCGGCATTGCAAACGCACACAGCAGCGCTATTCTGCTCTTGTCCGCATCGGCGCCGTATTCGCACAGCATAGCGACTGCGGCAAAAAGGCTCATTGGATACACCAGCACGAACATGGACGCCATAGTGTCCTGCGCTGTGCGCGCTTCGGTAAATATCCTGTCCGCCATTGCCATCAGTATGCACGCCATTGCAACTATCCAAAGTCCCATGCCGCCGAATACCCTATACGCCGCAAAATACAGCAGCGCGAATATATACGCCGGCAGCATGAACGGCTTCAGTTCCTTTTTGGCAAGCGCGCTGCCCATTTCATACGCCGCCATCACCGCGCCCGCCGTGAACAGCGCACACAGCACCCATCCGCCGAAATACAGCGCCGCCGCCAGCACGGCGTTATCGAAACCAACGACCGATATATTCTCCGGGACACTGACTCCGTGCCCGATAAAATACCGGATGGCATTGAAGGTCAGAAAATCGCTCAGGGCGAAAAACGCCGTCACCTCGGCGCGCTCCTCCTGCAGAGCCGCAACGGCAGCCTGCCCCCCGTTTTTGCTTCAGACGTTGTTCCTGAGTAACCTGATCCGCTCAGGATCGCCGCCCAGCTCACCGATCCGGGGAGAGAACGCTATATAAAGAAGCCTCCCCCATAGCGGAGGGAGGCTGTCTTGAATGCTTGTCTTACTGACGGCAGGGCTACCGCCGGACCAGCTCATCGGTGATATCCATGCCAGTATGACTCGGCACTTTATAACGTCTACAAAATTTATTCTACATTTATCCCTGACGTTAAAGTTATGATTAGAGTATAGTTTTCTTGCTCTTCCAGATCACCTAATCTGGCTGAATAACCGTAATTGCTGTGCAAAATAAAGTTTGGATATATCGATGTGCAGTCGGATGTGGAAAGTGTTTGATGCATTCTTCCGTAAGAGTTTTCATCCTGATTTTCTTCTAAAATGTCACCTTTTAAATATGGAGTTTTCACATCTAAAATGCTTTTATTTCCTGTAAAGTTTATATACTCAATTGTTACAAATACAAGCCATAATAAATCATC
>ENA-OROD01002557-OROD01002557.1-human-gut-metagenome-genome-assembly--contig:-NODE-2557-length-13018-cov-3.357942_pt1 | contig 13018 bp, 9 predicted proteins | sample MGYA00242123_ERZ509038 | MGnify/ENA primary metagenome ERZ509038 (study PRJEB26280, sample SAMEA2338719) | human gut metagenome | biome: human gut; feature: human-associated habitat; material: faeces... | reverse complement strand
TCTGGGCAATGTCATCCGCGTCGTGCCGCAGTACCGCGACGACCCCGCCGTACAGATGTACTACGAGTTCATGCACTTTTACCCCATCACACAGAACTATCTGCTCACCTTCACCAAGCCCGGCAGCTATGCCCGCCTGCAAAAAATCCTGGGCAAAGGCCCGGATGAAAAGTGGAGCGGCGACGACCGCGCCGAGGTATTATCCCTTTACAACTGGGTCGAAAAGGCTTTTCTGGCCCACGGCGGCGCAAAACTGCGCTGCACAGTGGGCGACGTACTGCTGCTGCTGCTGCGCGTTTACACCAAAGAGGAGCTTGCCAAGCTCAGCCCTAATGAGTTGAGCGAGAAGCTCGACGCCCTGTGGGACGATGTGCTGGCCCTGCAAAAGGCTGACCCCGTGCGTGTCAGCGACAAGCCCGCCGAGCCGAAGCAGACCGGGCTGTTGGATCGCATCCTGCCCGGCAAGCACACCGCACCCAGCCACTTGAAAGTTGCTTTTGTCCACGAGCGCACCCCTGGGACCAGTTCCTGGACGAGCCAGCACGAGTTTGGACGTACCCAGTTGGACACCGTATTTGCGGGCCAGGTCGAGACGACCGCCTACTTCAACGCAGTCCCCGGTGAGAACGCCGATGCCTTGGTCGAGCAGGCCATCGCCGACGGCGCAGACGTTGTTTTCACCACCAGCCCCAAGCTGGTGGGTGCGTCCTTACGCGCCGCCGTCAAGCACCCGCAGGTTCGCATTCTGAACTGCTCGATGGAGATGCCCTACGCCAGCATCCGCACCTATTACACCCGCGTGTACGAGGCCAAGTTCATCACCGGCGCGATTGCCGGTGCCATGGCGGGCACGGACCGCATCGGCTATGTGGCCGACTACCCGAGCTTTGGCGTACCCGCCAACATCAACGCCTTTGCGCTGGGCGCCCGCATGGCGAATCCCCGCGCCCGCATTGAATCTGCGGTTGTCACTGCGCTTTCCAAAGCCCATGTGATAAGCGCGGAGAAGATAAAAAGGCCGCTTTTGGCGCGTTTAACAATGCTTTTTGATGCAGGATCACCATCCGAACAACGCTGCGCAAGTGCGATTTTTTTCGCTTGTTTTGTAAACAGCGGAACAAAGCGCAGCGCCATGGAAAGCACAACAGCAAGCGACGGAATGATTCTGCCGAACAGATAAAGGATTTTATCATCGGTTATTATGCGATTGAAGCATGAAAAAATAAGCAGAACAGAACCAAGCATAACTCCGGATGCCGCGCCGTATGCAACGGATTCAAGCGTCACCGGATTGCGCTTAAGGTAAAAAAGCACCGTAAGCCCCTTGTGGTTGAAAATCGGGTTCAGAATTGCCGTCAGAAGCATCAGCGGCAGAATGAACCTGCAAAAAAAACGAAGTGCATCCCGCATGCCATTAAGCTGCACAGTCCATGCAAGGGCGGATAAAAACGAGATTCCGAGCAGCATGGGGTGCAGCAAAAGCATCGGCATTGCAAGAGCAAACCCGAAATAGATGATTGCCGCCGTCGGATGTATTGTGTCAAAACAATCTCTTTTCATCTGCAAAAAAACGCGCTGCCGTGTCAGCCGGTAACTTCGGCGCCGACGTCTTTGCCGTAGTTGCAGGTGTAATGCCACTCAATGCTGTCTCCGGGCTGAACTTTATAATTGCTGCAGCCGTAATTCGGATAAACTCCGTTCACACTGTACACCCAGCCGCTGCCCTCACCGCAGTCAAATTCGTAAAGGTTGTTGATTCCTTCAATGTATGCGCTGTTGAAAACAGGGGTATAGCTGGATTCCATATGGATTTGCCTGTTTCGTGTTTCGCGGCAGAGAATATCGAAAACAGTCTCGCCGTCGTTAAAGGACACGGATGTTTTTTTAAGTATTATTCCGTCGGACGGAAGCACGGAAAGTTTATCGGGGTCGAGCATCTCGATGTTTTGCAGTATCGTGCCGCACTCGATGAGCATTGTGCAGGTCTGCCCGTTTTCGGCGGAGGGAATATCCGAACACCCGGGGAATACGACTGTGCAGACAAACGCAAGCATCGCAAGCAGCAAAGCGGAAATACGCCGGCTGCCGCACGAATTTTTCCGTTTAATAAAGGATAAAGATTTACTCATTGATATCACCGTTTTTGTTTCAAAATTGATTATTGCCGCCTGTTTCGCTTTTTGATAACGAAATATGCAGCGGTTCCGAGGAGGCAAACTGCTGCGGCAGCGATAACAACGGCAAAAACATGACTGCCTGATTTTGTTCGGTCGCTGCCCTGTGCGGAGGCCGATTCACGCGGTGAAACAGCGTCGGTTGTTTCGATTTCCGCAGTTGCATCAGGTTCAAAAGAGGGAAGGTTCGGCGAGGTTGACGCGGCAGAGGTGTCTGTCGGCACTGCATCGGTTGCAGGCGCATCAGTGTATGCCGCATCGGTTGCTGCCGTGTCGGTTGCAGGTGCAGTTGAATATGCTGCATCCGAAGATGCTGCATCGGTCGGTGCCGCCGTTGGTTTGCCCGTCGGCTTCGGCGTGGGTTTATCGGTTGGCTCGGCAGGAGAGACGGGGGAGACATCGTTCATGTTGTAAAGCGAGCTTCGCCCGGAAAGAAATCTGTCGTACGCGCAAAGTGCATATGCAGCCTGTTCGGTTGCCATTGAATTTGCGCCGCCGTTTGCCATGTGTGCAAATCCGCCGCCGACATAAAAAGCACAGAGTGCGTCAAGTGCCGAGTTTCCGTTTTTGATAAAGCGCGAATCCTTATGTGCATTGATTCCGACCGTGCTGAGCGCAACGAGCACTTGGGAGCAGCTTTCGGAGGTTTCAACACCGCCGGAGGAAAAACTTCCGTTTGCGTTTTGCAGTGCGGAAAGCTTTTCAACACCGCGTTCGATTGCGGCGGCCGCCTTTCTATACGGTGCAAGTGCGGTTATCGCCATTGCGGTAATATCCGCTTCCGCTGCCCCGAGTCCGAGTGCCCAACCTCCGCCGTCACATTCGCGTGAGAGCAAAAGGTCAACGCATTGGGATTTTATATCACTCATGCCGTAATTCTTATTGCAGTCCAATGCAATAAGTGCAAAAATGACGCCGTTCAGACCCTGTTTTTTTACATAGTTGAAATCACCGAGAGGCGCGGTAAGATCAAACCCTGCGACAGAGCGTGCATCACGTCCGATTGAAGAAAGGGCGATAATAAGGCGCGAGTTTTCGGTTGATTTTTGAGGGTGCAGTTTCGGCGAACCGTTTGCGGCGACAAGCTTTTCGATTTTGGCATAGTATTCGGAAAAATAGCCGCTCTGTGTCGGATAGAACCCGCTGCGTGCAAGTGCAAGCACCTTCCATTCGCCGCCGACCGAACCGAATTCGGGCTTTGTGCCGCCTGCAAGGGTTCTCAAAACGGCGGAGTACTGCGCCGCATACCCGCTCCTGTAATCCGCCGTGCGGGCGGAATAAAGGGGCTGCTCGCTTTGCATGAAAAAGCTCGTTTGAGCAGAAATACCCTGAACGGGAACGGCGCAAAGCACCATTCCCGCAATCAGGGTAAGGATTATGGAAAATGTAAGAGGATGTCTTTTCAAATTATTGGTACCGATCGAACGGTACATATCGGTTCCTGTTCCGCGAAACAAATTCCGCGGAACTGATTCAATTCGGTTTTATTCCTTTACTTCAGCCGTTAATCGCAATGCGGAGTGCGAGAAGCGCGTCGGTCAGCGCAACTGTTCCGTTGCCGTCAACATCCGCCGCTTCAAGCGCGCTGCCGGTAAGGATCTGAAGCTGCATTGCGTGGCGGGCAATGAGCAGTGCATCGGATGCTGTAACAACTCCGTCACCGTCCGCATCTCCGGGAATAACGGAAACGGGTACGAGTGCATCGGTCAGCGCCTCGGCCGCTGCGGTGAGAACAGCCTGAGAGGATGTAATATCGGTGAGCGCGGATTCAAACGCAGTGAATGCGGCATGGGCTGCACCGCCTTCGGAAATCTGTGCGGAAAGTGCGGGATCCGAAAGAACGCTTGCATAAAGCTCGGTTTCGCTGCTGCGGGTCACGCCGTACGCGGGGTTGTCGAACTCGGGGAACATGCCCCAACCATCGCCGATTCCGAGATCCATGCCGTATCCGTAAACCGTGTACATCCAACGGTAAACCTTGTTGTCCGTAACTGTTGCCGCACCTGCGCCGACAGGAAGTGAAACATCGTTTTCAACGTACATCCAGCCGCCGAGATCGCTGTATTCAAACTCGCTGAGGATACCGTCGCCGTTTTCGGTGCCGTTCCAGCCGCCGGGCTGATAACCGAGGTTCTCCTCCGCCCAATCGGGGTAAGCTTCAAGTTCGGTCATAAGATAAGCGGGAACGGAGGGGGATGCCCCTGCTGCAAGCTGCGGGCAGCCGATGCCCTGAATGTAGCTTGCGTCATCGTCAGCAGCGCCGTTCATGACGCAGGCAAGGGAGTTGGCTGCAAGCACCCTTGCTGTAAGCTGTGCAAGGGTTTCACCGGGATTATATGCAACCACGGTGGGTTCAAGCACGTAACCCCAGCCGAGCACGAATGCTTCAACGCAGATAACGGTTGTTCCGGGCGCAAGATTATACTCGTTAATGCCGGATTCGTTTGCATTCGGTGCGGCAAACGCCGAAACGGACGAAAGCATGATTGAAAGCACAAGAATAAAAGAAAAAAGTTTTTTGCAGAGTTTCATTGTTACATTACCTCCGTGTAATTATTTTGCTTCTGCAGGCCTGTTGCGGCGGAAGGGCTGACAACATAAAAGGGAACTGCATCCAAGATACAATTCCCGAAAGAGCTTCTGCTTTGCCTTTGCAAAATGGCTGCCTATCTCCCGAGAACCACCGTAAACCGAAAACACGGCAGGTCTCCTGGCTTCCGAGTCGTTCTAATGCCCTCGCCTTCCCATGCTGCACGGCAGAAAATCTGCGCCGCAAAGTGGCATATCGAGGGGGTCGTCATCGGTTACAGTAGCGGGGACTGCTGCGGAATTGAACCGCATTCCCTTTTAATGCAGCGTTGAAAAGCTGCAACCGCGTTTTCATATTAAATTAATAAGGGCGGCACGGATTGCCGAACATCGGACGCATGGGAAAGTGTTTCCGCCCGCACGAATGTCCGCAAATCCTTTGAACCATAAAAAGCATAGCACAAACGGCGGAATGTGTCAAATATATTCATTTGCATCTTTTTTAAATGCAAAAAAGAAAATATATATCGAATTTGCGCTTTACAAACGACTCAGAGTACTGTATAATAGCTTCCGTTGAGGGGCATTAGCTCAGCTGGTAGAGTGCCACACTGGCAGTGTGGATGTCAGCGGTTCGAGTCCGCTATGCTCCACCATACATGAAAAATCCGAACTTATTCCCAATCGGGAATGGGTTCGGATTTCTTATTTTCATCCAAAGATATTATCGATTGAGCGTGGGTCCCCGGTTTTGCCTTGCGCAAAACCGGGGGCTTTGTACATTCGACGAAGCATTCCTCCTTCTGTACAATAGCAGTATCAACCAAAAGGGGGATTGCATATGGAAGTTCAGTACATTAGCGGGGCGGCGCCCAGGATGTCTGTTTCTGCGAATTTGACGGCCCCGCTTCCGGAAATGTCCTTGTCATTGTTGAAAGACAATAACCGATTATGACAATGACCTCCGTAATGCAGGTCTTGTTGTGATAACCCTGCCGGGAAGGGCAGGAAAATACCGAGCGGTCTGCTTCAGATCCCCGCCGACTTCTGCTGCGCAGAACTGGCTTCCGCCTGCCTTGAGGACGGCGGTCAGTACGTCTATTTCCGGGAAGCCGGCACGCCCGTGTTACTATATGTGGGAGAAGCAGAACCGGAAGGCAGCCTGATTCCGGCTTGACAGCGATGCGAGTCCCAATGTATAATTTCTCTGAGGGCTGTACGGTCCACAAAAGCAGAAAGGAGATAGGATTTATGGAACAAAAGCAGCGTGTCCGCCATCGTGATGAGGCTGTTGAACCGATTGAGTGCTATCTCCGGACAAACGATATTCCGCCCCACGGGAAGCTTCCCGCAGAACGGGAAATGTGTGAAATGTGGGGGCTGAACCGCACAACGCTCCGCGCTGCCATCCGCCGTCTGACGGAAATGGACAGCCTGTAACAGCCTGAAGGGATCAGGAACATATGCTGCGCCGCCCAAGCGGGAGCGCAATCTTCAGGATGCAAAGTCCACCACGGAATCCGTCAGCGGGGAGTAAAGCATCGGAATTACCTATGCCGCAGAATCGGAAGCAAGGCAGCTTCGCATAGAGGAATGTGGCAGCCTGTTCTTCCTGACCGGCATTGTCCGGGATTACAATAACGTTCCGGTGGAATTCTTCAAGTCGGCGGCGCGGCCGGATATGGTTCGCTTTTCAAGCATTCTGCGCAGGCATCGGACGGAGCCTGAAAGGAGACAACCTCTATGAAACTGGCAGCAGTTGGAAGTAACTGCGTTGACTTCTACAACAATATTGAAAACGGAAAGGCGTATCCCGGCGGCAGCCCCGTCAACGTGGCGGTCTATACCGTTCGCCTGGGGGGCGAGGCCTCCTATACCGGCCCGGTGGGCGATGACGTCTACGGAAAAATCATGCAGGAGGCCATTGCGGCCAAGGGTGTGGATACCTCCCATCTGCACGTCAAACACGGCAAGACCGCCGTCTCTCAGGTGGAGCTGCTGGAGGGTGAACGGGTATTCGGCGATTATGAAGAGGGCGTTCTGGAGGACTATACCCTCTCCGAGGAGGATATGGACTTCATCCAGACCCATGACATGGTGGTCTGTGACCTGTGGGGCAAGGTTGAGGGGCAGTTCCGGGCGCTGAAGGCCCGGGGCATCCCCACTGCCTTTGACTGCGCCACCCGTCCCGAGGACGAGGCCAGCCGGATCGCCATGCCCTATACAGACTACCTCTTCTTCTCCAGTGATGACGGCGACACACCTGCCCTCCGGGATCAGATGAAGGGCTACCACTCCCGAGGCCCCAAGCTGGTCATTGCCCTGCTGGGCGAGCATGGCAGTCTGTGCTACGACGGAAGCGAGTTCCATAAATTCGGCATCGTTCCCTGTGAACACCTTGTGGACAGCATGGGCGCGGGCGACAGCTATATCGCCGGCTTCCTGTACGGCATTGTGGAGGGGCTGCCCATCGATGAGGCCATGCAGAAGGGAGCGGCCAACGCCACCGAGACGCTGAAGTATTTCGGCGCTTGGTAAGAAAAAATGTACGGCGCTGCCCTATGAAAATGAGCCGGCGGATGTGTATGCTGCGACCCGGCAGACGGTTCGCAACGCCATTGACACGCTGGCGAACGAAGGTCTGCTGCGGCGTGCGGCGGGAAAAGGTGTCTTTGTCCCGGGAAGCCACGTCGAACGGGATCCGGAAGTACCGGGGGGATCATGAATGGCCCTACCGGGACAAAGCGATTCGGTACGCTTTCCAATTCTTCCGCAATATGGATATGAAAACCACACCAATTATTAGCAAGTCGCGTCTTTTGACAGGAAAGGATCGAATGTAGTATGAATTACGAATCGAAAGCTTGGGCCGAGGTCAAGGGTGCCTGCCTGAGAAACTTCAACGAGCAGGGCGATATCGACAGTGTCAACGGTGCGCTGGCTCTGCGTTCCCGGATTGAGAAGATCGTGGATCAGATCTGGGAGGAAGGCTTTGACAACATCTATTTCATCGGTATCGGCGGCACCTACGCTTCCGCGATGCAGGTTGAGGTCTATATGCGGGGCAAGTCTTCTCTGCCTGTACATGTGGAGAATGCTGCGGAGTACCTCACAACCGGCAACAAGCGGCTGACTGACCGCTCTGTGGTCATTTACTCCACCGTCTCCGGCAACACCAAGGAAATGGTGCAGCTCATTGACACTGTGAAGGCTCGGGGCGTGCGGGTGTTCGCCTTCATCGATACCCCCGGCTCCACCCTGACCCTGGAGGGCAAGTGGGATTATCTGGTGATCTACCCCAAGAACGAGCAGCTGAAATTCTTCATGGTCGCCAACTACCTGATGTACAAGAACGGCGAATTCCCCGACTATGACCGCTACAATCAGGAGATGGAAGCCCACCTGGCGCTGGATCTGGTGAATATTGAAAAAATTTCCGACGCATGGGCCTACGACTACGCAGAAAAGAAGGTTGCCTTCCTGAAGGAGCATCCCGATCTTCCGCACTACTTTGTGGGCGCCGGCAACCAGTGGGGCGCTACCTACTCCTATGCCATGTGCTACTGGGAAGAGCAGATGTGGATTCGCACCAAGTCCGTTACCTGCCCCGAGTTCTTCCACGGTATGCAGGAAATCCTGGTGGCAGATACCCCTGTGACCCTGTTCATGGGTGAAGACGAGCAGCGTCCTCTGGCAGAGCGGGTAGCCCGGTTCCTGCCTAAGGTCTGCGGCAACTATACCGTTATCGACACAAAGGAGCTGCCCATGGAGGGCATCAGTCCCGAATTCCGGGGCTCACTGTCCCATCTGATGATGCACGCCGTGAACAACCGCGTGGATGCTTACATGGAACTGTTCCTGCGCCATCCGCTGTCCATCCGCCGTTACTACCGGCAGTTTGATTATTGATAGCCTTCCTCTCCTTACTGCCTGCTCGGGGGCTTCGGCACCCAAAGCGGGCTGAGCGAGGGATTGTCAGCTCCCGGCTGTGCCTGGGAGTTTTTTTGCAAAGGAGAATGTGTATGCTTTGGACCGAGCAACTGTTTCATATCAAAAAGCCCATCATTGCCATGCTGCATCCGGATGCACTGAAAATGCTCTATTTTATCAATTTTATCAATCCGGAGTCAGACGGGAATCCGGACACACGCCCTCTGTCAGAGATTGCCCGCTCCGCGATCTTTAATGCCCACCCGGACGGCCTGTGCATCAGTGCCAACGCCGCCGGTCAGGATGTGGATGATGCGCTGATCGCCAGCGTAAAGCAGGCAGCGCCGGAAGTGGCGGTGCTCTGCAATACCGGCTGCCGGCCGGATACCATCGCCCGGAAGCTGCCCTAAGTTCGGATTTAACCGGTATGTGTTCACAACGCAATTAAAAACACCGAGTTTTCGGTGCTTTTAATTTATCATTTTGCTAATTATAATTTTGCTGACTTTTTTGCAGCCTGCGCCGCAATAATTTTATTTTAATATTCCGAATTGAATTTTACATGAAGTTTAAAAGCACTTCATTTTGAAAATCCAGTCCGCGCTGTGTAAGCCGCATTGAATCATCCGTAACTTCCATATTCCCCGCAAGGACAGCATCGCTCACGGCGGAGGCATAGTGCTCAACGGGGTCAATGCCGAAGCGCTGTGTGAACTCCGCGCGGTCAATGCCCTTTATCTTTCTGAGACCGACCATGATGCACTCGAACATCTCATCCCCGCGGGAAATCTCTTCGGTCATTTCAACGGGCAGCTTTCCGTCGTTAAGTGCGGCATTGTAACCGCCGAGCTCCGCTTTGTTTGCAAAACGAACCCATTTGCCGTTGACATGAAGTGCGGAGTGCGCATTCAGCCCAAGGCCGAGATAGTCGCCGTTTGCCCAATAGTTCAAATTATGGCGGCATTCGCGGCCCGGAAGGGCAAAGTTGGATATTTCATAACGCTCGTAGCCAAAGTCACGGAGCAGGTCGAAGCCGGCATCTTCCATATCAGCAACGGCATCTTCGTCGGGAAGCTCGATTGACCCGTTCCGCACTGCTTCGAACAGGGGCGTTCCCTCGGCAAGAATGAGAGCATAGGATGAAATATGTTCCGCACCGAGTTCCGCCGTGCGCCGTATCGTGTCAAGATAAGATTCGAAACTCTGCCCGGGCAGACCGTGCATGATATCAACATTGATGTTGTCGAAATCTGCCTGCCGTGCAAGCTTAAATGCACGGAAAAAATCTGCGGCGGTGTGAATGCGTCCGACTGCCTTAAGCACAGCGTCATCGGCACTCTGAAGTCCGAACGAAATACGGTTGATTCCGCAGGCGCGATATTGAACGAGTTTTTCGTATGAAACGGATTCCGGATTGCATTCGATTGAAATTTCCGCATCGGCGGGGAAAACAAAGTTTTCGCGGAGTTTCGCCGCAAGGCGCGGAATCATCCCTGAGGGCAAAAGACTCGGCGTTCCGCCGCCGATGAATACGGTTTCAAACTCCTTTTTCGGGAGCATCGGCGAAATAAGGTCGATTTCCCTGAAAAGAGCTTTGAAATATTGCTCAAATGCGTCTTGTTCGAATCCGGCGAAACTTACAAAGTCGCAGTATGCGCATTTTTTCCTGCAAAACGGAATGTGAATATAAAGTCCGCTCATGGTTTTCTCCGTCAATTAATGCGCAGAACGCTCATGAATGCTTCACTGGGCAGTTCCACGGAACCTATCTGTCTCATGCGCTTTTTACCTTCTTTTTGCTTTTCAAGCAGCTTCTTTTTACGCGTGATGTCGCCGCCGTAGCATTTCGCAAGAACATCTTTGCGAAGAGCACGCACGGTCTCTCTGGCAATGATTTTGCCGCCGATCGCAGCCTGAATCGGAATTTCAAACTGCTGCCGGGGAATGACTTCCTGAAGCTTTTCAGCGACGGCACGCCCTTTTGCGTACGCCTTGTCACGGTGAACAATGGTTGAAAGCGCGTCGCACATATCGCCGTTAAGCAGAAAATCGAGCTTAACGAGATCGGAGGGGACGTATTCGCTGATTTCGTAATCAAACGATGCATAGCCCCTGCTGCGGCTCTTCAGACTGTCGAAAAAGTCAAAGATGATTTCGTTCAGCGGGATGGAGTAGGAAAGTTTTACGCGGGTCGGGTCAAGATAGACCATATCGATGAAGATACCGCGCTTTTCGATGCAAAGCTCCATAATCGTGCCGACATACTCCGGCGGGGTCATGATGTGCGCGGAACACATGGGTTCTTCCATGCGTTCGATTTCCGTAGGTGCAGGCAGGTTTGCGGGGTTGTCGATCCAAACTTCGCTGCCGTCCGTCATGATAACGCGGTAAATTACGCTGGGCGCAGTGGTAACAAGATCAAGATCAAATTCGCGTTCGAGTCGCTCCTGTGCAATTTCCATATGCAAAAGCCCGAGGAAACCGCAGCGGAATCCGTAGCCGAGTGCCTGACTGGTTTCGGGTTCAAAACTGATGGAAGCATCGTTCAGAATGAGTTTCTCAAGCGCATCGCGCAGGTTTTCGTAATCCGCACCGTCGGCGGGATAAATTCCGCAGAATACCATGGGGTTCGCGTGCTTATAGCCGTGCAGCGGCTCCTTGGCAGGGTTTGCCGCAAGGGTTATCGTGTCGCCGACTTTGGTTTCTGCAACGGATTTAATGGATGCGGAAATGTATCCGACTTCGCCGGCGGAAAGCTCGTCCGTGGGCTTAAGGCTTGGGGAGAACACGCCGACTTCCGTAACGTCGAATTCATTGCCTGTGTGCATGAAGCGGATTCTGTCGCCTGCACGCACAACGCCGTCCATGATGCGCACATAGCTCAGCGCACCCTTGTAATTATCGTAAAAACTGTCAAAAATCAAAGCACGCAGCGGCTTTTCTGTATCGCCCTTCGGCGCGGGAAAATCCGTCACGATGCGCGCAAGCACCTGTTCAACGTTCAGACCCGTTTTCGCGGAAACTCGCGGAGCATCCTCGGCAGGAATGCCGATAATATCTTCGATTTCCTGAATCGCATTGTCCGCATCGGCGGACGGAAGGTCGATTTTGTTGATTACAGGCAGAATTTCAAGCCCGTTATCGACCGCAAGATAGACGTTTGCAAGAGTTTGCGCTTCAATTCCCTGCGTTGCGTCAACGATAAGCACCGCTCCTTCACAGGCAGCAAGTGCGCGGCTGACTTCGTAAGTAAAGTCAACATGCCCCGGAGTGTCGATAAGGTTGAACATGTAACGTTTTCCGTCGGTATGGGTATAAAACATGCGTACGGCGGTGGATTTTATCGTGATGCCGCGCTCGCGCTCGATGTCCATGGAGTCCAAAAGCTGCTCTTCCATGTCGCGGCTCGAAACGGTGTCCGTAAGCTCCATCAACCTGTCCGCAAGGGTGGATTTGCCGTGATCAATATGCGCAATGATGCAAAAATTCCTGATTAGTTCCTTTGGGTATGCCATTTATCCTCCGAAAAAGCGTGTTCCGCGTATCACACACGGAGAACTCCGCCGTCAGTCAATATTTTATCAGTATGAATTATACACCAATTGCAGCAGTTTCGCAATACGGAACAATTTGAACGGCATAAAAACACCGCACACGGCGATGTTTTGCAGCTGTGCGGCGGGGAATGCGTTTCTTGTGTTAGGGACTATGCCCGTGAGCTGTTTTTATGTATCCGTTTTTTGAAGCGCAGGCGTCAATCCTTTTCAACATGAGTTCCGAACAAAAGGCATATTGCCCGGCAAAGCTTATCACATGCGCCGTTGCTGAAATCAAAAAGTGTGATATGAGAGGGAGCCATGCCGGTGAGCATACTCAGCACGCCTTCGTTGCTGTTCGGTGCGCAGTCGATTCGGAGTTTGTCTCCGTCAGTTACGGTGCAGCTGCCGTCCGGTTGAAGTATCACGAGAACATCCGTTCCGTCCGTTGGGCGAACATCGGAAAACAAGCCGAGGATTTCAAGCAGCTCGTTGTATTCCTCAATCAGCAGGAATTCCTCGGCGGCAATATCAACGGAAACCTGCCAGCTTTCGATAACATCCTGAAGCCTGAACCGCAAAAATCCGTTAAGGTTAAGAAGCGAATTATCGCAAAGGTAATCAAAGACCCTTTCGGAGATTTTGTTCAGGTCCGACTCCGGTGCGGAACCGAGGGCGCAGGGAAGTATCTTCTTCTTTTCATCAACGGAAAACGGAAGCATATCAACCATTCTTGCAAATTCAAAATAACGGAGGTCAACAAGCATAAGCTCGCTCAGTGCTCTTGCAAAAAGGCGCAGCTCGTCATCGTCCGCAATGTTCAGCATCAGCCGTGATTCCGAACGGCAG
>ENA-OROD01002553-OROD01002553.1-human-gut-metagenome-genome-assembly--contig:-NODE-2553-length-13030-cov-3.467206_pt1 | contig 13030 bp, 13 predicted proteins | sample MGYA00242123_ERZ509038 | MGnify/ENA primary metagenome ERZ509038 (study PRJEB26280, sample SAMEA2338719) | human gut metagenome | biome: human gut; feature: human-associated habitat; material: faeces... | reverse complement strand
AATCAAAAGGCGATTGTTATTTTAATCTTAAACAATATCAAAAAGCATTGGAATGTTATGAGGTTTTAATCAAAAATAATAAAAATTGGTATGATGTTGAAATTTCAAAAGGAGAAGCATTACTAAAAATTGATAAAAATCATGGCATTGCATATTTTGATGAATTACTCAAAAAAGAATTAAGCCTATTTGATAAAGCAAAAATATATCTTGCGTTAGAAGATTATGACCAATCATTAAGGTATATTAATAGATAAAAATGATTCTCACAGTTATAATCATTTATATTCTCTTAAAGCACAGATATTATATGAAATGGGAGATAAACAAGCTGCTCTTGAATATTTTGACAAATCAATTGAATATTACCCGACAGAATTTGCAATAATCCATAAAGCACTTATCTTAGAAGAACAGAAGGAATATAAAAAAGCAATTGATTGTTTGATAGATGCGGGTGTATTTGATGAATTTAATTATAATCATAATACGCTTCATAATATTGTGGATGTCGCGATTAATTATGCAACTTTGGCTAGGGATTTAGATGATAGTTTAATTGAAAAGCCGATAATAGAGTTATTTGATGAATTTAGTGATGAAGAGATTATTAAAAGAGAGAAGGATGTTTTTGGTTTTTATCTTAGTAATCATCCTGTAAGTAAATATAAAGTTAGATATAATAATATAGTTAATTTAAATGATATACATAATTATTTTGATAAACATATTAATTTGATTGTGTATGTAAATAATATTAAAACAATATTATCTAAAAAGGGTGATGAAATGGCATTTTTAACTATTAGTGATGAATATACAAGTACGGATTTAACTGTGTTTCCAAATCAATTTAAAAGTATTTCTGAAATAAATAAGGGAGATATTGTGCTTGTAAATGCAAAAGTTGAAAAGAGAATGTCAAAATATCAACTTATATTAGAGAGTTTAAAGAAACTATAAAATTCTGATATAATTTTTATTTGATTAAAGATTATAATACGTGTTATAATCTTACTAGAGGTGAATAGAATGAATTCAAAAGAGAGGACTAAATGTATAGTAATTACTATCGTTTTATCTATAGTATGCCTTATTCCACTGTTTGAACATAGATCTCATAAAAATAAGGAACCAGAGAGTTTGTATAGGGTTTATTTAAATGGCAGATCTATTGGTTCAATTAAATCAAAGGAAACACTTGAGAAGTATATAAATGAAGATCAAAAAGATTTGAAAGTAAAGTATGGTGTAGATACAGTTTATTTACCTAATGGTCTTTATATAAGTAAATATAAAAGTTATGTTAATAAAGTAATAGATGAAAAAAGTATATATAATCAAATTAAAGAAACAGAAAAATTTACTATAAAGGGTTATCAAATTATTATTAAAAATGATGATGAATTGTTTTCTATTAATGTTTTAGATAAGAAAAACTTTGAGGATGCGATTAATGATGTAGTAAAAGCACTTGTTAATAATGATGAGCTGGATACTTATCTTAGTGGTGAAGATATAGTTATAAAGTCATTTGGAAAGAAAATAGAAAACTTATATATTAAGGAAAATATTACTATGAAAGAGGCCTTTATTTCAAGTGATGAAAAGATTTATTTATCTGAAAAAGAAATAGTTAAATATTTATTGTTTGGTGATGAAATAGATGAGAAAACATATATGGTAAGAGAAGGTGATACTATTGAGAGTATTGCTGAAGAAAATAAACTTGCTGTTGAAGAATTTTTGGTTGTTAATCAAGATTTAAAAAGTAAGAATAGCTTATTATCAATTGGACAAGAGGTATCTGTCGCGCTTATTTCACCTGTAATTACTGTTGTAGTTGAGGAACATTCTGTAGAAGAGAAGGTTATACCATTTACTACAGATATTGAATATGATAGTTCTATGGCATGGGGAGCTACTAAAATAAAACAAGAAGGTAGAGATGGTAAACAAATAGTAACCCAAAAGATAAAGTATGAAAATGGGGAAATAAAGAATGCATTAATTGCTAATACTGAGGTTGTGGATGAAGCAGTTAATAGAGTTAAAGTTATTGGAACAATGAGTAATTTTACTATTGATCCTAATGATATACCAGATTCTGGTGATTGGTATTGGCCTACAAAAAGTCCATATATAATTACAAGTCCATATGGTTGGCGTTGGGGTGCTTTACATGATGGTACTGATATAAGTGGTACTGGACATGGTTCACCTATATATGCTGCTAATAATGGTATTGTATACAAAGTTTTCTATGATGGAATAGGTGGAAATCAAATAATTATAGCACATTCAAATAACTATTATACTTGGTATGCACATTTATCTGCTCAATACGTTTCAACTGGTCAAACTGTAAAAAGAGGAGATTTAATTGGTGGTATGGGATGTACTGGTAGTGCATGTACAGGAACGCATTTACATTTTGCTGCTTATAAAGGAATTCCAGGTAGAGGTGGACAATCATTTAATTCAATGGCATTATATAGATAAGAATAGGACTAATATTAGTTCTTTTCTTTTAATTTAATAAATAATTATATTTACAAAACAATAAATAGGATTGTATAATAGAAATATGAAAATAGGGGTGAACTATGAAAAAAAATGGTTTTATAATGTCAACATATGTATATATATTATTAGTTTTTTTCTTGTTATTATTAGGAACAATGTTAGTAGTATTAAATAATACAAGATTATTAGCAAATAAAATAAAAGATAATAAAAATGTTAATGTTGATTTTAATTTAATATTAAAAGGAGATAAAGAAATAATTTTAAAAAAGGATTCTGAGTATATAGAACCTGGGTATATAGCAACAACATTTGATGGGAAAAAATTAGATGTAAACGTAATGGGAGAAGTAAATGTAAATAAACTAGGTGAATACGATATAATATATATTGCAGAATATAAAGGTGTAGAAAAGAAAATAAGAAGAAAAGTAATAGTAGCAGAGAATTTGGATGCATGTACAACAGGAATAGAGATATGGGCACCAATACCAGACGAACCACCAGAACCAAGTGAAGACAATTCAAAATACGAAATATGTGGAAAAGAAGGAATAAAAATAGTAATAGGGAAAACAAAAGTATTACATCCAAACTACATACCAAGTAACGCAACAAATAGAAATGTAACATGGAGTACAAGTGATGAAAGTATAGTAAGCATAAAAGCAAGTAACCCAAATAACAACACAGGATATTCAAGAGCAACAATAACAGCAAATAAACTAGGAACAATAATAATAACAGCAGAAACAACACTAAAACAAAAAGCAACATGTAAAGTAGAAGTAATAAAAGATACAATAGATAGCATTGGTTGTAGTGTAAGTCCAAGAAGAATAATGGTAGGAAATACTGGAGTAATTATACCAACCTACACACCAAGTAATGCAACAAATCATAATTTTGAATATTCAGTAAGTGCCAGTTCTTTTGTAGCAGAACAAGCAGGATACAATACAATAAGAGCAAATTATAATGGAGGAAGTGGTTCAGTAACAATAAAAGATACAGTATCAGGAAAAACAGGGACATGTTATTTTGATGTATATGAACCAGCACCTTAGCCAGATCCATCTCCATCATGTACATATTTCTCATGTAACCTTTGCGAAGCATCTACTGGAAAAAGCTGTCAGATGGTAAACGGCTGTTGCGAACCAGTTTCTAGTTCAGGTGGGAGTTCTGGTGGAAATAAGTGCGATTATCTTTCGTCTGGTCATTGCATAGGTGCAACTGGCCAAAGCTGTACTTTAGATAGTAATGGTTGCTATGTACCAAATGGTCCGGCTTATGTTAATCCACCTGCTAGTGGTGGTGGTGTTGCTGGATGTGCACACCTGAAGGATATAGGTATGCCATGTACAAAATATCAATTAAATTAATCTACCAAATATGGAGGACATATGAAAAATAAATTGATTTATGTAATAATATTTCTATTTGTTATACTTATTGGAATAACAATATATAAATACAAAGTTTATGATAAAAACGAAAACAAGCATTATTTTATACCTATGATGCCATCAAATATGAGATCGCCAAGAGTAAAAGTAACAAGTAATGTAAAGGAAGAAGAAAAAGATAAAGACACTTATAAAGATTTAATAATAAAAGAAAACATATTAGAAATAGAATATACTTATATAGATAATAATAAAAGTATAACGGGAAAAATATATATAGATGATAATAAAAATTTATATATAACAGATATAGTAAATAAGAAAATATATAAACCATCTAATGTTAAATTTAAAACAATGTTTAAAAAAGATTACCAATATAAAAATATATACATATATTTGATATCTGAAGATAATAATCTTTACTTCTTGCAGCTTACTAACAATGATATAAATAAAACTTCTGTAACTCAGATATTTATGCCAGGTAAAATTTATAATTTTACTAAATTAGAATATACATTAGATGCATTTCCTAATAGCAATTCATTATTTGTATTAGCAGATGATGGTAATGTATATGATGTAGCAACACTTATTAGATATAATAAAAATATTTTATCAATGTTTGATGATTTTTATGTTTATGATGATAATACTATTACAGATGTATATGGTAATGTAATTGTTGATAAAGATAATAATCTTTATAAAATAAAATATGCATTTGTTACTTTTGATAATAATACTTTTTCTGGAAGTAATACAAAATTAATAATTACAGATAATAATGATTTAATTTATGAAAAGGATAATGCACAGGTAATGGGTTTATTTAATAAAAAAGTAAAAGATATTAGTTTTGATGAAAAAGTAGTTGGAAAAGCAGGAAAATTGATAATAACATTTAAAGATAACTATAAAATAAAATTAGATGCAGCATGTAATAAATATTTTTGTATAAATGAGATAGAAGAATAAAAGATTAGAGTTTCTAATCTTTTCTTTTAGTAAAAAAAATGATATTATATATATGTAAAATAAGGGAGGATTTATATGTTAAGAGGGATAAAATTAGATAGTAATAAGGAAATATCTATTACTAGTGAGATAGTTGATGCATCTTTTCCAAATAAAGTATATATTCCTTTAATAAATAATGGTGTTATTTGTGAATCTTTAACCAAAAAAGGTAGAAAAGTAAAAAAGGGTACAATAGTAGGTATTAGAAAAGATTTAGATTTTCCTATACTCTCATCTGTTAGTGGTACAGTTTTAGATATAAAAAAATGTTTATATTTAAATGGTGAAGAAGTACCATGTGTAGTAATAGAAAATGATAAAAAAGAAAGAGTAATAAAAAAAGTAATAAAAGAAGATATTACAGATTATACAAAAGAAGAATATGTAGAATTATTAAAAGAGTGTGCAGTTACAGGTATGGGTGGAGGAGATTTTCCAACATATTTAAAATATAAAAGCCCTATTAGTATACTTATTGTTAATATAGTTGAATGTGAACCATACATAACTGCAGATTTAATGCTTACAAAATTAAAAGCAGATATTATTTTAGAAAGTATAGATGCAATCATGAAAATAAATAACATTAGAAAATGTTTTATTGCATATAAAAAAACAAATCGTATAGTTGAAAATGCACTAAAAGAATATATATCAAGCTATAATAATATTGTTTTATCTCCAGTAAAAGAAATGTATCCTATGGGATGGGAAAGACACTTAGTTAAATATATATTAAATTTAGATTATGATAAGTATCCAGGTGAAGTAGGAGTTGTAGTAAATAATGTATCCACAATATTTGCAATATATAAAGCACTAAAATTTCAAAGAAATATTACACATAGAATAGTTACAATATCAGGTAATGGTTTTAGTGAACCAGTTAATGTACTTGCAAAAGTTGGAACTGATATGTCTGAAATAATAAAAAAAATAGGTAAATATGGAGGAGAAGTTAAATTTATTGCAGGTGGACCAATGATGGGTAAAGCCATTAGAAATGATAATGTCATAGTCACTAATAATTTAGGGGCAGTTACAATAATGCATGATATAAAAGAAGATGTACATGAATGCATGGGCTGTGGTAAATGCATAAATGTATGTCCTGCTAACTTATGTCCAGTATTCATACTAAAAAACCTAAATAATATAGATAAACTAAAAGAATTAAAAGTAGAAAAATGCATTGAATGTGGAGCATGTTCTTACATTTGTCCATCTAAATTAGGACTAAGAGATGCAGTTAAAATGGCAAAAAAGAAGGTGAAAAACAAATGAAATTTAAATTTGATAATGGACCTCATATGAAAAACGAAGATAATACTAACAAAATGATGTTAAGAGTTTTAATTGCTTTAATACCCATAGTATGTTTTACTATATTTAAAAATGTATTTGTAGTATATAATACTACTGATGCAAAAATATTAGAATTAATTCACCCAATACTTATAATAATTTCATCCATTCTTACATCTTTACTATCAGAATACTTATACATAAGATTTATAAAAAAAGATAAAATTTCTTTTAAAAACTTAAGCAAATCATTTGCAATTATACCTGGCTTATTACTTGCATTATGTCTTCCTTTAAATACACCAATTCATATAGTTGTATTTGGCAGTTTTTGTGCAACTATAATAGGTAAAATGATATTTGGTGGTTTTGGACAAAACATATTTAATCCAGCATTAATTGGATACCTACTAATAAGTGCATCATACTCATCCAAATTAGGAAACTATTTAAACTTATACGAACTAGATACAATAGGAGGGTCTACACCACTTACAAACCTTGCTAATTTAAACTACTATGGAAGCTATGATACAATTGTAGGAAAATACGGTTCTTTATTAAATTTCTTTACTGGTACAATACCAGGAGGACTTGGAGAAGTATCAAAAGTACTTATTCTAATTGCATTTATTTATTTAGTTTTAACAAAGACAATAAAATGGAGAATACCAGTTACATATGTAGGTACAGTATTTTTTATGACCTTAATAATAGGAAATGCTACTAACTATGGGCTATGGTATCCAACATTCCATATATTAAGTGGCGGATTATTATTTGGTGCAGTATTTATGGCAACAGATCCAGTTACTAGTCCAATTACAAAAGTAGGTCAATTATTATATGGAATCTGTTTAGGAATATTAACTGTATTATTAAGGTTTTTAACTCCATATCCAGAAGGAGTAATGACAAGTATATTATTTATGAATATGTTTACAACTTTATTTGATAAAATTGGATTAAAAGTAAAATATAACTTTGAAAAAATATTTATACCTATAGCAATACTTATCTTTATATTACTTATGTCAGTTATAAAAATATCTAGTAATGTTCGTAATACATTTAAAGAGGGTAATAAAGAATTAGAAAATGTTAAAATATTAGATACTAAAAAAGAAAATAATCAAACAAAATACACAATCTCATCAAAAGGTTGGGGTTTAATAAAAGCAGAAGTTATAGTTCTTGATAAAAATATTAAATCAATAGTAATAATAGATAGTAGTGGAGAAACACAATGGAGCGAAATAGAAAATGCAAACTACATATATAAAATAATATCAAATCAAAATGATATAGATAATTTAGATGCAGTAAGCGGAAGTACAAAAACATCTAATGGACTAAAAAATATAGTAAAGAAAGTGAACGAGGAAATAAAAAATGAAAAATAATTTAAAATCAATAATCGTATTAACATTAGTAGCACTCATATCTTCACTTGCAATTTACTTGGTATGGAGGTTTCTATGAAAAAAATATTTAATTATTTATTTAAAGATAACCCAGTATTTACATTAGTGCTTGGACTTTGTTCCCTTCTTGCTGTAACTACTACATTTGAAAAATCATACATGATGGGCATAGTTGTATTAATTGTATTGCTTATATCAAATACAGTTGTATCCATTATAAGAAAATTTGTTAATGATGAAGTTAGAATACCGGTTTACATAATTATAATTTCAACTATCGTAACAATAATACAAATGATATTAAACAAATATAGTAAACCACTATACGATGCATTTGGTATATATTTACCACTTGTAATAGTAAATTGTGTTATATTAGGAAGAGCACTATCTTTCGCATCAAACCAAAAATTAATACCTAGTATAAAAGATGCTTTAAAAAACGGTATTGGCTACACCATTGCTATATCAATAATTGGCTTACTTAGAGAATTACTAGGAAATGGAACAATAACTATAATGGATAAAATTTCATCAATTACTGGTTATAGAGAAATAGTAAAAGTATTTAATGAGCCAATAAATAAATTATTCTTAACAAGTGGAGGTGCATTCATACTGTTAGGTATAATTATTGCAGTAATAAATGGATTAAGAGGTGAAGAAGAATGAATTTAATTTCTATATTTATAACAGCACTTATAAGTGAAAATATAATACTAACTAAATTCTTGGGAATATGTTCATTCTTAGGAACTTCAAATAAAGAAAAAAATGCAATTGGCATGGGTTTATCAACTACATTTGTAATAATAATATCTACAATAATTACATATCTAATAAATAAATATATCTTAATCCCTACTAATTCAGAATACTTACAAACAATAACATTCATATTAGTTATTGCATGCTTCGTACAAATAACCGAAATTATAATTAAAAGATATTTTAAAGATTTATATAAATCACTAGGTATATATTTACCGCTAATAACTACTAATTGTGCTGTATTTGGCATAATACTTACAAATATAAGTATGAAATATGATTTAATCACATCATTAGTTTATTCACTTGCAAGTTCACTTGGATATATAATTGTAATATATACCTTCTCATTAATGAGAGAAAAAATAGAAAATAATGATATAATAAAATCATTAAAAGGAATACCAATCGCACTTATTATAGCAGGAATAATGGCAATTATATTTGGGAGGTTATCATGATTCCTTATATATTTCTTGCATTACTTATGACTCTTACAATAATACTATATAAAATAAATAAAAATAAATGTTCATGTTGTAAAAATTGTGAGGTGAAAATATGCAAGGAATAATTTATTTTACTATTATTGCATTTATTCTATCAATAATAATAGTAACACTTAATAATCTATTAAATAAAAGAAATAAAAAAGAAGAAGAAATATTAAAGATGTTACCTAGCTATAATTGTGGTTCTTGTGGGTATTTAGGATGTTCTGATATGGCATCTGAGATACTAAAAGATAGTAGTGCATTAGAAAAGTGCAAAATAGCAAAAAATAAAGAAGAAATATTAAAAATATTAAAGGAGAAGTAATGAATAGATATGAAAGAAACAATGTAGTAATAGTTATAGTTTGTGCTCTTTTTCTATTAGGAATAAGTGCAATAATATATTTCTTTTTCTTCTATGACAAGAAAAATAATAATGAAAATGATTCCAAAGAAAAATTATTTATTGATATAAAAGATGAAGATGTAATAAAGGGATTTGAAAAACTTATAGACGATAAGAAATTATACAATATTGATAAATTAGACAAAAATATAGATGACTTTAATACACTTTCATCTAAAATAAAATTAAATATTGGTTTTTACTCAGTATATGAAAATGAAACAGATCCACATACAAATGGAATAGAGTTAAAAAAGATAGAAAGTTATTTTAAAAACACATTTAAAAGTACAATATACTTTGATGCGAACGATATATATTGTGATGATGATAATGAATTATTATATTCATACAACAAATTAACATCAAAATATGAATATAACGAAAAACACAAAAGTCATGAATATGCTAATACCATATCAAACATATATAATAAAGTAATAGAAGTAAAAAAGAGAAATAATACATATGTAATAACTAATATAAAATTATGGGGAAATAAAATAGATGATTCATATATAATATACGGAAGTTATAAAGATGCCCTTAATAATACAAATGAATTATTTAAGTAAAATCAAGTGAAAATATAAAAGAGTATTCAAAAAATGAATTAGAAAATAATTTAGAATTATATAAAGAAAAAATGACTAAATATACATATACTTTTGAAAAAGAAAATGACAAATATTTATTAGTAAGTTATAAGTATAAAAGATAAATTTAAGTATATAATATTAATAACAGTATACGTCTTAGTATGCTGTTATATTTTTTACACTTTTTTAGCACTCAACACTTGACATTGCTAAAATATAGTGATACAATCTCTATGTACCTAAAAGAGGTGATAATTATTATAGGAAAAAGACAAAGCGAAATACTTAAAATAATAGTTGAAGAATATATAAAAACTGCTAAACCAGTTGGATCAAAATCTATATGCGATATTCTTAATTGTTCTTCTGCTACAGTAAGAAATGAAATGTCTTACTTAGAAGATGTAGGTTATTTATTAAAAACACACACCTCAAGTGGGAGAATCCCAAGCGAAGAAGGATATAGATATTATGTTGATAATTTAATGAAACCAAAAGAACTAACAGGTGAAGAAGTACTTACTCTTCAAACTATATTAAATAATCAATCACTAGTATTAAGTGATGTTATTAAAAAAAGTATGGAAATAATATCAGAAATGACTAATTACACTTCTTTAGTATTAGGTAATTCTACTATGGAAAATCGACTTAAGAAAGTAGAAGTAATTCCAATAAATGAAGATTCAGTAATTGCAATAATAGTAACAGATAGAGGACATATCGAAAATAAAACAATTTCTATAAATGAAAATGTTAAAGTAGAAGAAATAAGAAAAATGGTTGAATTAATAAATAACTTACTTATTGGTACCCCAATAGACGAAGTTAATAAAAAATTAGAATTTGAAATTAAACCAATCATAGGTAAATACATTAAACAACAAGAAATGATATATGATATGTTCTATAATGCTTTTAATGAGATAGCAAACAAAAAAGAAGAGTATCATTTTTCAGGTAAATCCAATATACTTAAACAACCAGAATTTGATGATGCATCCAAAATGAGAAATATAATTGATAAACTAGATAATAAAAATATAATATCAGATATAGAAGAAACTCATAATGGTATTAATGTATATATTGGAAATGAATCAAAAATAGATAGCGATGTAACAGTAATCAAAACAAAATTTAACGTTAATGGTGAAGAAGGAACTCTTGCTATAATTGGTCCAAAAAGAATGGAATATGATAAAGTAGTCGGTATGCTTGATTACATTAAAAGTGAAATAGAAAAAAGTAGAGGTGAATAAATTGGAACAAGTTAAAAATAAAAAAGACAAAAAAGATGCGAAAGTTCATAAAGAAAATATAGAAGAAACTTTAAACAAGAAAATAAAAGAATTAGAAGAAAAAATGCTTTACAAAGATGCTGAACTTATAAATTATAGAAAAAGAAAAGATGATGAAGTTTCAAACATGTTAAAGTATGCAAATTCAGATATTATTCTTGAGTTATTGTCAATAGTAGATGATTTAGAAAGAGCAATTAAAATAGATGATGAAGTTTTAGATGATGAGTTATCTAAATTCTTAAGTGGATTTAAGATAATTTATTCAAAGTTAGTAAACTTATTAAATAATTTTGAAGTAAAAGAAATAGATACCTTAAACAAAGAATTTGATCCATCTTTCCATCAAGCAGTGATGACTAAAAAGATTGAAAACGTTAAAACAGGTACTGTTATTGATGTACTTCAAAAAGGATATATGTATAAAGATAGAGTTATTAGACCTTCAATGGTTATAGTAGCCGAATAAAAGAAAGGATGATATATATGAGTAAAATAATAGGAATTGATTTAGGAACAACAAATAGTTGTGTATGTGTACTTGAAGCTGGGGAAGCAAAAGTTATACCAAACCCAGAAGGAGGTAGAACAACCCCATCAGTAGTTGCATTTAAAAATGGTGAGAAAATAGTAGGAGATGCTGCTAAAAGACAAATGGTAACAAATCCTAATACTATCTCATCAATTAAAAGATTAATGGGAACTGATAAGAAAGTAGAAGCAGAGGGTAAGAAATATACTCCAGAAGAGATAAGTGCTATGATACTTTCTTATATGAAAGATTATGCAGAAAGCTATCTTGGTGAAAAAGTTACTAAAGCAGTTATTACTGTTCCAGCATACTTTAATGATTCACAAAGACAAGCAACAAAAAATGCTGGTAAAATTGCTGGTTTGGAAGTAGAAAGAATAATAAATGAACCAACAGCAGCAGCACTAGCATATGGACTTGATAAACAAGATAAATCACAAACAGTTTTAGTATATGACTTAGGTGGAGGAACATTCGATGTATCTATACTAGAACTTGGTGATGGTGTATTTGAAGTTAAATCTACAGCAGGTAATAATAAACTTGGTGGGGATGATTTTGATGAAAGAATCATGAATTATTTAGTTGAAACATTTAAAAAAGAAAACGGTATAGATTTATCTAAAGATAAGATGGCAATGCAAAGATTAAAAGATGCAGCAGAAAAAGCAAAGAAAGATTTAAGTGGTGTAACAACTACTCAAATAAGTTTACCATTCATATCTCAAGGTGAATCTGGACCACTTCACCTAGAAGTATCTTTGACAAGAGCTAAATTTGAAGATTTAATTCGTGATTTAGTTGATTCAACTCTAGAACCAGTAAGAAAAGCAATGAAAGATGCTAAATTAAGTAATAAAGACCTTGATAAGATAATATTAGTTGGTGGATCAACACGTATACCAATGGTACAAGAACTTATTAAAAAAGAATTAGGTCAAGAACCACACAAAGGTGTTAACCCTGATGAAGTAGTTGCAATGGGAGCTGCTATTCAAGGTGGTGTATTAACAGGTGAAGTTAACGATATAGTATTATTAGATGTAACACCATTATCTTTAGGTATTGAAACATTAGGTGGAGTTAATACAGTTCTAATCGAAAGAAATACAACAATACCTACAAGTAAGAGTCAAATATTCTCAACAGCAGCAGATAATCAACCAGCAGTAGATATTCACATAGTACAAGGTGAAAGACCAATGGCAGCTGATAATAAAACTCTTGGAAGATTCCAACT
>ENA-OROD01002550-OROD01002550.1-human-gut-metagenome-genome-assembly--contig:-NODE-2550-length-13040-cov-10.129996_pt1 | contig 13040 bp, 10 predicted proteins | sample MGYA00242123_ERZ509038 | MGnify/ENA primary metagenome ERZ509038 (study PRJEB26280, sample SAMEA2338719) | human gut metagenome | biome: human gut; feature: human-associated habitat; material: faeces... | reverse complement strand
CGAGTAGAACTTGCGCGCCTCGTCGTTGAAGATGTGCACGACCACGCAGCCATAGTCGAGCAGCACCCACGTGCCGCCGCGGTAGCCCTCGCGGTGCAGCGGCTCCTCGCCCGCAAGCGTGAGCTCCTTTTCCACCTCGTCGCACAGCGCGTTGATCTGCGTGTTGGACGAGCCTGTGCAGATGACAAAGTACTCCGCAAGCGTTGTGATCTTGTCGATGCGGATCAGCTTGATCTCCTTGCCTTTTTTGTCGTCAAGCGCGCGCACGGCGATCTCAGCCAGTTCTTTTGCAGGAATCATACAGGGATCTCCTTTCCTTTCTGTTACTATCGTTATGATTGCTTTACACCATTCTGTTACGGCGTCCCGCCTGACGGGCGCAGCCACTCGGGAATCTCATCGCCGCCCATACTGTCGTCTCCCGTGCCGCCAGTACCGCTGCCGTCTCCCGTGTCTCCATCCTCTCCCGGGGTATCCGGCGTCTGGATGGGCGCGTCCGGCCCTTCCGGCGTTGTGCCGGCATCGTCATCGGCCGGGCCGGTCGTTTCCGTACCGTCTCCGGTCTCGGCGCCGTCTCCATTCTCAGTGCCGGTATCTGTTTCGCTGCCCGGCCACGCCGTGATCGCGCCGGTGTAGCGGTCTACATGGACCGGCGGCGTGGACGCCGCCCTGCTGTCCTCCACATGGCCGGTGGAGGAGGAGAGCGAGCCGTCCTCGTTCACGGACATGATATCCAGATCGCTCATTGAAAACTTCTCAACAAAGGGACTCAGCTCGTTGTTCACCAGATCGAGCAGCTTCGTCGCGTTCGGCGCCACGTAGTCAAGCTTCATCGGCTTGCCGTATTCCGCGCTGATCGACCGGCTGTAAACATACACGCCGTACCACGGCATGGTGGTGAAGGTCACGCTGTCTACGGAAAGGCCGCCGAAAACCGCCTGTTTGCCGAACCAGAGGATATTTTCAAACGAAAGGTCCGTTTCCACGTTTTCCTGGAACACCTTGGCGATCTTGCCGATATTGGTCACGTTCTTCAGCTGCAGCAGCTGCTTGAGGACCGCCTTGAGAAAATCCTGCTGGATCTGCATCCGCCCGCTGTCGCCGATTCCCGGATTGCCGTATGGGCTGTTCTTGTCGTTTTTGCGCCAGCGGATGACCTGCATGGCGTCGTCCCCGTCGAGCAGGCGGTAGCCCTTTTCCTGCTCGATCACAAGATTCTGATACGGATCGTGGTAGTCCATCGTATACGGCACATCGAAATATACGCCGCCGATCGCTTCCACGATCTTGCCGACGGCCTCCCATTCCACAACCACCTGATAATCCGGTTCAAAGCCGACCAGCTGGGAGATCTCCTTATAGAGCGCCTGGATTCCCTTGCTTCCGCCGCCGTTGAAGTTGTAGACCGAATTGATCTTTTTCACGTCCCACGACACGTTGACCATCGTGTCGCGCGGGATGGACATGACCGTCGCCTTCTGGTTGGTCACATCGTAGCTTGCCAGCAGCATCGTATCGGTATTTCCGCCGCCGCCCGTGTCACGGCCGAGGACAAGCACGGTGTAAAAATCCTTGCTTTTGCGCTCGCCGTCCGCACGCGGCCGCACGCCGTCGCCATAGTCGATCTCATCGACCTGTGTCTGGTCCGTATTGCTCTGCGCATCGTTTCCCTTGTTCGGCAGCTCCGGCGCGCGGATCTTCAGCAGGTAGCTCCCGCCGGCAACGATGCCGGCGAGCAGCAGTACCAGCAGCACGCGCCCGATCAGCCTGCCCGGGTGGGAAAAGGTCTCTTTCACCTGCTCCCACGCCTCGTCGCAGTTGCGCGCAAAAAAGCCGTCGCCGCGGCTGTCTTCGTCCCTGTCTCTCCCGTAGGGGTCTCTGTAGTCACTCATGGATATGTCCTCTTAGATCGTCCAATGCTTCCAGCGTATTGCGGTGAATGGGCGCGCCCATCCCCGTCATCTCCTCCACTGTCATGGAAAGGCCCATTGCAAGGCCCTTGTCCAGGTCCTCCCACACAACGCTGCGCAGCGCGTCCACGCCGTCGAAATCGCGGCTCGGCTCAATAAAGTCGGCAAGGTAAATCACCTTTTCCAAAAGCGTCATGCCGGGCTTTCCGGTCGTGTGCCAGAGGATGGCGTTATAGATCTCGTCGTCCACGCCGAACACGCTGCGCGCGAGCGCCGCGCCGGTTTTGGCATGCAGCAGCTTGAGCGTTGTCCGCTCCATCGCATCGAGTTCGATGTGGTAGTACTCGCACAGCGCAAGCTGCTCGTCCAGCGAAAGGCGCTTGGTGGAATCGTGCAGCAGCGCCGCCACGCGCGCCTTGCGCGTATCTGCGCCGTATTTTTCCGCCAGCGCCGCGGCCGCTTTCTCCGTGCCGAGAACGTGCGGGATGCGCTTCGCCTTCAGGTAGGAAAGCGCGATGGGACGCAGCTCTGTTATACTTAGACGCTTCAGATCGAGATTTGTTCCATACAGATGCTTGCGCAGGATATACCCCAGCACGGCGGGCGCCAGCAGTCCGTCCGTTTTTCCACGCGGGATGCGCGTGCGAAGCTCCGTGGACGAAACGTCTACAAGATTCGGCAGCGTCATCGTCACGATGCGGCTGCCGGGAAATTGCCCGGCAAGAAAAGCGCGCTGCGGGGCGAACAGCTCCTCGCCGTCCGTCTCCGTGCGCCCGAAGGCGCAGATACCGGCATAGCGCAGGATCTCCTCCGGCCTGTACCAGTATTGGAACGTAAGGAACATATCCGTCCCCATCAGGAGCCATAGCTCATCGTCCGGGTACTGCGCACGCAGGGCGCGCAGCGTATCCGCCGTATAGCTCTTCCCCTCGCGCGTGATCTCCATGTCCGACACTTCGACCCTTATGCCGGTATCCTGCCCGATCTGCTCGCCCATCAGGCGGGTCATGGCAAGGCGGTGGGCCTTGCCCGGATCGTCAGCCGAAAGCGCCTTGTGCGGCGGGATGCCGGCAGGGATGAGCAGCAGCATATCGAGCTTCAGGTACTTTGCCGCACTCTCCGCCGCAGCCATATGGCCCAGATGCGGCGGATTGAAGCTGCCGCCGTAAATTCCGATCTTCAAAGCATTTGCCCTCGTTTTCTCTTTTAAATGGTCTTTTTCGCCGCCTTCGGCAGAACGATCTTGTCCTTCTTGTCTTTTTTGTGCGAGGGGCGGTAAAGCACGAATTTCGTGCCGATGACCTGCACCTGCTCGCTGCGCGTGAGCGCGCTCAGCTCATCGCACGCCTCGCGCGCGGTGAGCATGCTGTTTTCCAGCACGCGGCACTTGATCAGCTCGCGCGCCTCCAGCGCGTCGTTCGCCTGCTTGATAAGGTTTTCGCCGATGCCGTCCTTGCCGATATGGACGATCACATCGATATGGTTGGAAAGGCTGCGCAGATAGGCGCGCTGCTTGCTGTTGAGTTCCATTCTTTCTTTATCCCTTGCTTTCTTCGTTTTTCAGGTAGCTGCTCAGCGCCTTGCGGAAGGCGCGCAGCGCGTTGCCGCGGTGTGATATCTCCGCCTTTTCCTCCGCCGTGAGCTGGGCGAAGGTCCTGCGCTTTTCCGGCACGAAAAACACCGGATCGTAGCCAAACCCTCCCTCGCCCATAGGCGCAAAGGCGATCGTCCCCTGCACTTCGCCGTCGGCGCGCAGAACATCGCCATTCGGAAACGCGCAGGTGATGGTCGTGTGAAAATGCGCGCGGCGGTCGCTCTGCCCGCGCAGCATCTCAAGCAGCAGCCGGTAGCGCCCTGCGTCATCCAGCCCTTCGCCGCCAAAGCGCGCGCTGTAAACGCCCGGGCCGCCGTTCAGCGCGTTCACGCAAAGGCCCGAGTCGTCCGCGATGGCGGGGAGCTTCGTCGCCTCCATCACGGCCCTGGCCTTGAGAAGCGAGTTCTCTGCAAAGGTCTCGCCCGTTTCCTCCACCTCGATCTTCACGCCAAGCTCCGCTTCCGACACGATCTCTATGCCGAGATCCTCAAGGATCGCGCGCATTTCCGCAAGCTTTTTGGGGTTCTGCGTTGCCAGAACAAATTTCATCGTCAAACCTCCCACGGGTCTTTTTCCCGTCTCGTTTTGCTCCTGCGTTCCTTTTCCTCTTCCTGCCGCCGCGCCTTGCGCTCTTCGCGCTGCGCGCTCATCTTTTCCTGCCATGCCGTGAACTTTTTGTCGAGCTTATCGAGCGGCCACTCGATCTCCGGCACGGGCACGATGACCACCTTGCAGCTCTCACAGTAACGGGCGGGCGTGTAATAATCTCCTAACAGCCCCGCTCTGCCAAGACAGACCTGTTCCTTCTCGTCGCCAAATTCGTCTTTGATCATGCCGTCCTCACCTCTTGGACACCAGTAAATATCACGCAAGACAGGGATGGCTCCATCTCGCATTTCCTTTCCGCAATAGGGGCAAACAGAAGTGATTTCCATATTCGTCTCCTTTTTTCCTCAGATCAGCGCCTTGACATATTCCTCCGCATCGAACGGCTGGAGATCGTCGATGCCCTCTCCGAGACCGACGAACTTCACCGGCACGCCCAGCTCCTGCGCAATGGCGACGCAGATGCCGCCCTTTGCCGTGCCGTCGAGCTTCGTTAAAATGATGCCCGTCAGCCCCGCCGTTTCGCGGAAGACTCTGGCCTGCTGCAGGCCGTTCTGCCCCGTGGTCGCATCGAGGACAAGCAGCGTCTCCTTTGCGGCGTCCGGCGTCTCGCGGTCGATGATCTTGCGGAGCTTGCTCAGCTCGTTCATCAGGTTCACTTTGTTGTGCAGGCGGCCCGCCGTGTCGCAGAGGACGACGTCCACGTTTCTCGCCTTTGCCGCCGCCAGCGAATCGAACAGCACCGCGCCGGGGTCTGCGCCCTCCTTTGAACGCACGATCTCACACTCGGCGCGGTTCGCCCAGATCTCGAGCTGATCGGCCGCCGCCGCGCGGAAGGTGTCCGCCGCGCACAGCAGCACGCGCCTGCCCTCGCCCTTCATGCGGTGGGCCAGCTTGCCGATGGATGTAGTCTTCCCCACGCCGTTCACGCCAATGACAAGGACGATCGACGGCTTTGTTGAAAGATCGAGCGCCGTGTCGCCCACGTTCAGCTTTTCGATCAGGATCTCACGCAGCGCCTGCTTCACGCCCTCGCCGCTCTGGATGCTCTTCTGATACACCACATCGCGCAGCTTCTTCACGGCATCGTGTGCGACCGCCGCGCCGAGATCCGCCATGATCAGGCTCTCTTCCAGCTCATCGTAGAATTCCTCATCGATCGTTTCCCATACGATGCTGTCATACCACGCTTTTTTGATCCGTGCAAAAATTCCCATATTCTTTTACCTCGCGCTTATTCCTTGATGTTGAGTTCCTTCGCCATGTCGTTCATGTTGATCGTAAGCACCCGGCTCACGCCGCGCTCCTGCATCGTCACGCCGTAGAGGACGTCCGCCGCCTCCATCGTACCGCGGCGGTGCGTGATCACGATGAACTGCGTCTTCTGCGTAATGCGGCGCATATAGTTTGCAACGCGCACCACGTTCGGCTCATCAAGCGCCGCCTCGATCTCATCCATCACGCAGAAGGGCGTGGGATGCACCTTGAGAATGGCAAAGTAAAGCGCGATGGCAACGAACGCCTTCTCGCCGCCCGAGAGCAGCGTGATGGTCTTGAGCGCCTTGCCCGGCGGCTGGACCTTGATCTCGATGCCGCAGTTCAGCACATCGTTTTCATCTTCCAGCTCCAGCGCCGCCTTGCCGCCGCCGAACAGCTCCAGAAACGTTTCCTGGAAGCTGTCGCGGATCAGCGCGAACTGCTCTTTGAAGATGGCGGTCATTTCTCCTGTGATGCTTTCGATCACGCCCAGCAGCTCTTCTCTGGCTTTTTCCACGTCATCGCGCTGCGTGGTAAGGTAGGTATAGCGCGTATTCACGCGCTCAAACTCATCGATCGCGCCGACGTTGACGCTGCCAAGCGCGCTGATGGCGCGCTTGAGCTCGCCGATACGGCGGTTCGCCTTCGGAAGGCTCTCCAGCTCGATGCGCTGTTCCTGCGCTGCGGAGTGCGACAGCTCATAGTTTTCCCACAGCCTGTCGAGGATCTGCTGCTCCTCCATCGCGCTCGTTGCGCGCTTCTGTTCAAGCCGGCTCACGCTGCGTTCCACATTCAGCACATTTTCGTTCAGCTCGCGGCCGCGCCGGTCGCTTTGCCCGCGCTCGGCTTCAAGCGCAAGCTTTTCCTTCGTCAGTTCCTCCAGCGCGGCGCGCACGGCGGCGCGCTGCTCCTCCAGCGCCGCAAGCTGCGCCTCGTGCGTCCCGATCTGCTGCCGCGCAGCGCCGTTCGCCGTGCGGTACTTGTCGATCAGCGCGCGGCGGCTCTGCTCGTCGCCCTGCATCTGCGCGCGCAGCGCTTCCAGATTTACAAGGGAGCGTTCGGTCGTTTCCCGCTCGGCGGCAAAGCCGGCAAGCGTGCTCTTTCTCTCAGCGATCTCATCGCCGAGGCGCGAGGTCGAGCGCAGCAGCTCGTTCTGTCCACTCAGGCTCTTTTCCGCCTGCGCGCGCAGCTCGCCCGCCTTCTTCTCCTGCGCTGCGGCAAGCGTTTCCTTTTCCTGTACGGCGCGCTTCACCTCGCTGCGGCGGCGGATGATGCCCTCCTGCTCCTGGTCAAGGCTCTCCAGCCGTTCGCGCAGCGAAGCGAGCAACAGGTCATAGTGGTTCTTCTCGCCCTGCAGCTTCAGCACCGCGTCCTCCGCCGCGCGCTGCTGGCCCTGTGCGACCTCCAGCTCGTAGCGCGCTTTGGCAAGCTCGCGCTTGGCGTCCTCGGCGGTCTTGGCGGCAAGGTCGAGCTTTTCGGCAAGGCTGCCGCGCCGCGCCGTCAGCTCGCGCAGCTCGCCTGCGCGGCTCAGAATGCCCGCGCTGCGGGAAACCGAACCGCCCGTCATCGAGCCGCCGCGATTCAGAACCTGTCCATCGAGCGTAACGATACGGAAGGCGTTGGAAAACTTTCTGGAAATGGCAATGCCGCAGTCCAGATCCTCCACCACGACCGTGCGGCCAAGCAGGCTGCGGAAAATATCATCATAAGCGGCGTCATGCTCCACAAGCTCGCTGGCAAGGGCAATGTAGCCGTATTCGTTCGCAACGCGCGTCTCGCGCAGCGCATCGCCGCGGATGGCGGACATCGGCAGAAACGTGGCCCGCCCGCCGTCGCGCTGCTTCAGAAAGCCGATGGCGTTTTTGGCGTCCTCCTCGCGTTCAACAACGATATTCTGCAGGCCCGCGCCGAGCGCGATCTCAATGGCGACCGCATAGCGCTTGTCCACCCGCATCAGATTTGCGACCGGGCCGCACACACCGCGCAGCTGCTTCTTTTCCGCCGCCTGCATGATCAGGCGCACCGCCTTGTTGAACCCCTCGTACTCCTTTTCCATCTCGCTGAGCAGGCGAATGCGTGAATCGAGGTTGTTCATCTCCATGGTAAGGGAAACGTGCTTCTCGCCCGTTTCCTTCTCGCGCTCGATGCGCCCCTGCATCTTCATGGTATGGCCGGCGATGATATTGCGGATCGCATCGGCCTCCTCCTGCGCCTCTTCCAGCGCCCTGCGGTTTTCCGCCGCATTCTTCCGCGCCTCGGAAAGCTGCGCCTCGCCGCTCTCCTGTTCGCCTGTGATGGCGGCCTCGCGCTCGTCCATTTCGGCAAGCGACGAACGCAGCGCCGCGATTTCGGCGCGGCTGTCTGCCGCGGCAGACAGCGCAAGCGCCTCTCCTGCGCGCAGGCTTTCCGTTTCGCTCGCAGCCTCGCCCGCGTTTTTCGACAGCTCCTCTGCCTGCGCCAGCAGCGCGGCAAGCTGCCGTTCCAGCGTCTTTCCTTCCTCTTCCAGCTCCGTGATGCGCGCGCGCTGCGCGCCGATCTGCCCATCGAGCGAGCCGGCGCGGTCGTTCTGGCTGTGAAGCTCCTTTTCCACGCGTGCAATGTTTTCTTCGTTGTGCGCGATATCCGTTCTTAAAACGGCAACGGCAGACTCATGCTCCTTTGCCTGCGCGTCCAGCTCGGAAAGCTGTTCGCGCTGCCCGTCCTGCGCCACGTCGTTTTCGCGGATACGCGCGGAAAACTGCTCAGAGGCCGCGTACAGCGCTTCGAGATCGGCATTTGCCTTTTTCAGCTCCTCCCGGGCAAGAGCAAGGTCGGTATCGAGCCGGATGGCGTTTGTCTTCAGCGTTTCCAGATTTTCCAGCCACACGGAGATCTCCAGCAGGCGCAGCTCGTCGCGGTAGATGAGGAACTGCTTTGCCGTTTCCGCCTGCGCGCGCAGCGGCTCGACCTGCAGCTCCAGCTCGGCGATCTTGTCGTTGATGCGAACCAGGTTCTCCTCGGTCCGGTCAAGCTTGCGCTCCGTTTCCTCCTTGCGGTAGCGGAAGCGGGAGATCCCCGCCGCCTCCTCAAAGATCTCGCGGCGGTCGGCGCTTTTCTGGGAAAGGATCTCATCGATGCGGCCCTGGCCGATGATGGAGTAGCCCTCGCGTCCCATGCCGGTATCCATGAACAGCTCGTTCACATCACGCAGGCGCACAGACTGCTTGTTGATATAGTATTCCGATTCGCCGCTGCGGTAGTAGCGGCGCGTAACGGCGACCTCGGCCTCCTCCATGCTGGGGAAGATATGCTCGGTATTGTCCAGCACGAGCGTCACCTGTGCAAAGCCCATCTGGCTGCGGGTCTCTGTGCCGCCGAAGATGACGTCCTCCATCTTTGCGCCGCGCAGCGACTTGCTCGACTGCTCGCCCATGACCCAGCGGATCGCATCGGCAATATTCGACTTGCCGCTGCCGTTCGGGCCGACGATAGCGGTAATATCCTCGCCGAAATTCAGAACGGTTTTATCCGGAAAGCTCTTGAAGCCCTGTATCTCCAACGCTTTTAAGTACACTGACAGCTTCCTCCTCGAAAAAGGGGTACAATAAAGACATTTTAACCTTTTACTATATATCATTTTCCCCGCCCTTTTTCAAGTAGCTTTGATGAACAAAGCGTAAAAAGACGCCCGCAGGCGTCTTTTTACGCTTTTTCCTCTTGTTTCGGCGGCGCGCTTTTTCTCTGCTCGATCAGTCCGTAAAGCGCATCGAGCGCATCGGAAAGGCTGCCGAGCCGGTCGATAAGCCCTTCCTCCACCGCCTCCTCGCCGTAGATCACGCTGCCAACATCGGATGCAAGATCCTCGGTGCTCATCATCAGCGACAGGAACCGTTCGCGGCTGATGCGGGAATTCTTCGTCACGAAGCGCACGATGCGCTCCTGCAGGCGCTCAAAGTAGTGGTAAGTCTGCGGCGCGGCGATCATCGTGCCGCTTGTGCGGATAGGATGGATGGTCATCGATGCCGATGGCGCGATCATCGTGATCTCCGGCGCAACGGCCAGCGGCACACCGATGGAATGCCCGCCGCCCAGCACCAGCGAAACGGTCGGCTTTTTCATGCCGGAGATCAGCTCGGCAATGGCAAGGCCCGCCTCCACATCGCCGCCGACGGTATTGAGCAGGAACAGCACACCGTCGATCTCATCGCTCTCCTCCAGGTAAGCCAGCAGCGGCATGACGTGTTCGTATTTCGTAGCCTTCTGCGTGTTCGGCAGCACCATGTGTCCTTCGATCTGGCCGGAGATTGTCAGGCAGTGAATGGCGGCACGGCTGTTTCTGATAACGACCGAACCAAAGTCGATGACCGGCTGAATAGGCGGCAGCAGCGGCTCCTGCCCGTTCTTCTCTTCGTCCTGAGAGAGTTTTGTTTCGCTTTTCATAGCAAGTCCTCCCGAAAGTCATTTTCGATAGGATTTGCAGAAAAGGGAAAAAGCATACCCGATGCGCAGGCAGGACACAGGCGTGCGGCAAGCTGGGCGTTCTACGCATCTGCCAGTTTGTAATAGATCTCATTATCTGTCCAGATTCCATTTTCGAGTATAAATTGTTTGCGGATCCCTTCAAATTGAAATGCATTCTTCTTCACAACCGCTTTTGAAGCAGAGTTATCCAGATTAATATGCGCCTCTAATCTGTGAAACCCCAGCACATGGAATCCTATGCTGCAAATCGCGCCGACTATTTCTGTACCAATTCCTCTTTCCTACAGTCTTATATCATTCCATACCGCTGCCGACTCGCCCTTCGTCATGCGGCCATCCTATCGAAAAGCGCCCGAGGGGATGCTCCCTCGGGCGTTTTCTGTTTACTTTTCCTTCCCGTAGAAGAACAGCGCGACCGTGCCGGGGCCGACATGCGCGCCCGTGACGGGCTCGTAGACGACGTTCAGGCACTCGCCGGTGAAGCCCTTTTCGCGCAGCAGCGCAAGCACCTGCTCCGCGCCCGCAGCATTGTCTGCGTGTGCGATGCCGATCATCTCGTTTTTGTCAAGCGCGCGGGCGTCGTAGTAATTGGCAAGCTCGGCATAGGCTCGCCTGCTGCCGCGCACCTTTCCGCAGGCCACGATATGTCCCGTCTCATCGCCGCGCAGAATAGGCTTGACGCCCAGCACCGTGCCGACAAGCGCCGCCGCGCCGGAAATACGCCCGCCGCGCTTCAGGTACGCCAGGTCGTCCACTGTGAAGAACTGGCACATATGCTCACGGCGCGCCAGCAGATAGTCGCCCACCTCGCGGCAGGACTGTCCCTGCTCCGCTCTTGCCGCCGCTTCCAGCACCATCAGCCCCTCGCCGAGCGAGGCGGCGTAGGTATCGACGGTCATGATCGTGCGTTCCGGATAGCGGTCCATCAAATCGACCGCCGCCATTGCCGCCGCCTGCGCCGTGCCGCTGATTCCACCGGACATCCCAACATACAGCACATCGTCCCCGGCGCGCAGCGCCTGCTCAAAATATTTTCCCGCCGTATCGGGGTTGATCATCGAGGTCCTGACCTCGGCGCCGGCGCGCATAGCGTTGTAAAACTCCGCGCCATCGAAGTCGGTATCCTCCGGATAGACCATCTCTTTGCCATTGACGGTGTAGGAAAAGGGGATCACGGTAATATTGTGCTGCCGCAGCTGCGCGGCCGGCAGGTTTGCAGAGGTATCTGTAAAAAGCCTGAGCATGGATATCTCTCCCTCCAAAAGTAGTGCTTCGGGTAGCTTATCACGCTCCGCGTGCAGATGCAAGCCGCCCGCGGATTCTTTACAGTTTATTCACCTTTATTTACCATATCGAAACACCGTTCCATTAAGAGGGAAGCGCCCTCCGCAGAGGACGCTTCCCTTATCCCCGTCTCCGGCAGGCCTTACGCCTGCTCAAAGATCGCCTTCATGCACTTGTAGGTCATGTAGCAGTCGAGCTTGGCGACCGTTTCATACGGCGCGTGCATCGAAAGCACCGGAACGCCCGCATCGAGCGTATCGATGTTGCGCTGCGCCATGAACTTGGCTACCGTACCGCCGCCGCCGGCGTCGGTCTTGCCCATCTCGGCCATCTGCCAGAACACGCCGTTGTCGTTCATAAGCTTGCGCACCTTGCCGACGACCTCGGCACTTGCATCGCTCGCGCCGCCCTTACCGCCGGAGCCGGTATACTTGCACAGCGCCACGCCGTAATTGACGAAGGCGGAGTTGCGCTTATCGTAGACCTCGGCAAAGTTCGGATCATACGCCGCCGTCACGTCCGCGCTCAGGCAGAAGGAGTTGGCAAAGCAGTCGGAAAGCGACACGCCCTGCGTGCGGCACATATCGCCCATGAACCATTCAAACGCCTGCGAGAGCATACCGGAAACGCCCTCGGAGCCGATTTCTTCCTTATCGGCAAAGATGCACACGGCGGTCTTCTTCGGGGACTTGGCGTCAAAGATGCCCGCGAGTTCTGCATAGGCGCAGACGCGGTCGTCGTGGCCGTAGGATGCGATAAAGCTGCGGTCGAAGCCGATGTCGCGCGCCTCGCCGGCGGGGACGACCTCAAGCTCGGCGGAGATGAAGTCCTCCTCCGTGATGCCGTACTTTTCGTTGAGGTGCTGGAGAACGCCAAGCTTGAAGCGGTCGGAGCAGTCCTCATCCGCAATGGGGCGGCCGCCGAGCAGCACGTTCAGGCTCTCGCTGGGGATGGCCTCGTTGAGCGGCTTTTTGCCCTGTTCGCGGCCAAGATGCGGCAGCAGATCGTTGATGATGAACTGCGGATCCTCCGGTCTGCCGCCCACATGGATGGGAACGCTCGTCCCATCGCGCAGCACGACCACGCCGTGCAGCTCAAGCGGAATCGTGACCCACTGATACTTGCGGATGCCGCCGTAGTGGTGCGTCTTGAAATAGGCCATTTCTGCCTCTTCATAAAGCGGGCGGGGCTTGAGGTCGAGGCGGGGCGCATCGGTGTGCGCTGCGCCGATGTTCGCGCCGTGGCTCAGATTCTCGCTGCCGATCACGGCGAGCATGATGCCCTTGCCGCGGTTGTTGCAGTAAACCTTGTCGCCGGCGGCGAGCTTCATGCCGGCCTCGTAAGCGCGGAAGCCCTTCTTTTCCGCCAGCTCGATGCAGTACTCCACGCAAAGGCGCTCGGTCTTGCCATGGTTGAGGAACTGCTTGTAGTCCTCGCAGTAGGCTTCCATCGCCTTTTCATCCTCCGCGCTCAGGCGGTCGTAGCCGTTCTTCGGCGCGTAGAGCAGCTTTTCAGCCAGCTTGTTCTTTTCCTTGCTCATTGGGGATCCTCCTTTAAATTATTGATGATCATATTGAGAAAGCTCTCCGCCGCAGCCGCAGCCTGCGCTGCAGTGGGCAGATCATTCACAAATGTATAATCGCAGCGCGCACGGAAATACCCGTCCGGCCGCTGCGCGGCGATGCGCGCCCTTGCATATTCCTCGCTGATGCCGTCACGCGCCATGATGCGGCGCACGCGCACCTCCTCCGGCGCAGTCACGGCGATTGTCGCATCGCACAGCGCGCCAAGGCCGCTCTCAATCAGCTTGATCGCATCGAGAGCGATGATGCCGGCTTCTGCCGCCGCCATGCGGCGCGCCAGCTCGCGCGGCAGGTACGCATGAACGATGGCGTCAAGCTCCCGCAGCTTTTCCGCATTGCGGAACA
>ENA-OROD01002549-OROD01002549.1-human-gut-metagenome-genome-assembly--contig:-NODE-2549-length-13044-cov-2.953653_pt1 | contig 13044 bp, 12 predicted proteins | sample MGYA00242123_ERZ509038 | MGnify/ENA primary metagenome ERZ509038 (study PRJEB26280, sample SAMEA2338719) | human gut metagenome | biome: human gut; feature: human-associated habitat; material: faeces... | reverse complement strand
CGACGAACTCCTCATACGGAATTGATTTTATTTTTGGCTTTTTGGTTATTTCCATTCCAAAGCTCCTTTCCTCCAGGCATAAGCAAGACCCAGAACTAAAATGATAAAGAAGAAGAGAACACTAATAAGTCCCTGTGGTCCCATGTCACGCATAACTACCGCCCACGGAAACAGAAAAGCTGTTTCGACATCGAACATAAGGAATAGGATGGCAAACAAGTAGTAGCCTACACGGAACTGCATCCATGATTTACCACGTGTCGGTATACCACATTCATAAGCCTCAAACTTTTGCAGGTTGTATGAACGGGGAGAGATAGCACGCGAGAGGGCTATTACTACACCGACAAAAGCAAGCGCTGTCAGTAAAACAACAACTAAAAATGTAAAATTCATAATTCAATAGCTGTTTAGATTGAATATTATATAGAAATAAGCAATTAGTCTATTCGCCCTATGGAGAATAAAACCAACTGTAATAAATGACGAGCAAAAGAGTCTACTGTACTGTAGGCTAAATGACAATCTTTCTCAACCCATATATATAATAGGAGATAGGATCGTAATAATATGTAGGAGAATGGGATGAGACAGGGTAAGGTGGACTTTGATGTTTGTAATGGTCACAGAAATAAGCGATTAACAAAAACATGCTTTTATCTGTCGGAACATGTGCGACGTCTGTATGACTCATGTCACAGGTTTGCGTCGTATAAAGATTATAAAGACGTTCCAAAGCATCCTGAATCGGACGATCTTGTGATACATAGCATTTCTCCTGCCGATAAGTCGGGGAGGAAACTTTGCACATATCTTCCATTGCTCCGTTAGTTGCGCAATGGATGAGCAAAGCCAACACTAAAAGTAGTCCGAATTTTAAGCTTTGTTTCATCTTTCTCCTTTAACGGCTGCAAATATAGAACTAATATTTATACTTTTTGCAAAGTCCGTATGGCAAAAAAGCTTTTTTTAACTCCATATCTTTTAGATTCATTTTTTAGTCAGCATGGTTTCACAAATATCATTTAGAATGGGGTAATTTCTCCATCTTCATTTGTTAAAAGATGCAATAAAAAGAATGATTTACGCTCTTTTTTGCGAATTACACAAAGAAAATACATTTTTTTGCAGATTAAGAAAGAATACATGATTATGAAACGCACACTTTGGTTTATATTTTTCCTTCTAAACTCCTTGTTTTACCTCTATGCAGATAGTGAGAATGATTCTTTGTTGAAGGTGTTAGACAAAGTGATTTCTGAACGTTTGATATATACCCAGAAAAAAGAAGCTACCATAAAAGAATTAAAGAAAAAGAAGGTTGGCCTTAATTCGTTGGAGGATATATATAATTTAAATAAAGAGATTATCCATCAATATGAGACTTTTGTCTGTGACTCGGCAGAACAATACATTCATGAAAATATTGATATAGCAAAAACGATCGGTAATAAAGAATATCTTTTGGAAGAGCAGCTCCGGTTGGCTTTTGTCTATTCCTTATCCGGTTTGTTTATTCAAGCAAATGATATTTTTAAGTCGATAAAATGTGCGGATTTACCCGATCATTTGAAAGCTTTGTATTGCTGGAATCGTATACGTTATTATGAAAATCTCATTAAATACACGGACGATGTACGGTTTTCAAACGAGTATATATCGGAAAAAGAGGCTTATCGGGATACTGTGATGAGCATCTTATTTGACCAGTCGGATGAATATAGAAAAGAAAAAATTGCAGAAATATATGCTGTATATCAAAGAAAATTAAAAGAAAATAATGCAATAGATTTTGATGATATTATCAATTTTACAATAGACATATTAACAGAAAATCCAGATGTTTTAGAGTATTATTCAGATAAATTCAAATATGTATTAGTAGACGAATATCAAGATACAAATAAATCACAATTTACATTACTAACATTAATCGCAGCAAGACACGGAAACATTACAGCCGTAGGAGATAATGACCAAGGAATATATTCTTTTAGAGGAGCAGATATATCAAATATATTAAACTTTGAAAAGGATTTTCCAGGAACAAGAATAATAAAATTAGAGCAAAATTATAGATCTACAAAAAATATATTAAATGCAGCAAATGCAATAATCAAAAATAATAGCAAAAAATATGAAAAGAACTTGTGGACAGAAAAAGAAGAAGGAAAACTTCCAGAAGTACACATATGTAATGATGAATATGATGAAGCAAGATATATTGCAGAAGAAATAGAACATTTAAGAAGAGAAGAATATTTAAAATATTCAGACTTTGCAATTCTATACAGAATGAATGCACAGTCACGTAGTATAGAGGAAATTTTGGTAAGAGAAGGAATTCCATACAGAATTATAGGTGGACACAAATTCTACGAAAGAAAAGAAATAAAAGATATAATTAGCTATTTAAGATTAATTCAAAACACATCAGATAATTTAAGTTTGCAAAGAATAATAAACGAACCTAAAAGAGGAATTGGAAAAACAAGTTTAGAAAAGATAGAAGCAATAGCATCAACAAACCGGAATATCAATGTATGAGGTAATAAAAAAAGCAGATGAGTTTGGGCTAAATAAAGTATTTGTAAATTCAAGAGATTTTGTAAATGTAATAGAAGAATTAAGAGCAAGTAAAGATGAAATTAAAATTTCAGAGCTTGTAAAGCAAACACTAAACAAAACAGGATATACAAAAGCTTTAGAACTAGAAAGTACAACACAAGCAGAAACGAGGCTAGAAAACTTAGACGAGTTTTTAACAGTAGCAATAGAATTTGAAGATGAAGCTGCAGAAAACAATTTAGCAGAATTTTTAGAGAGTATAACACTTACAAGTGATGTAGATGAATTAGAAGATACAGACGAAGCAGTAACATTAATGACCTTACATAGTGCAAAAGGACTAGAATTCCCAGTAGTATTTTTAATAGGAATGGAAGACCGGAATATTCCCAAGTTATAAGTCAATAGGAGAAGAAAGAGAATTAGAAGAAGAGAGAAGACTTTGCTATGTTGGACTAACAAGAGCAGAACAATTTTTATACTTAACATGTAGCAGACAAAGAACAATATTTGGTTCAACATCATGTAACAAAATATCTAGATTTATAGAAGAAATACCACCAGAAATGCTAAACGGAGATAAAAACATTAAGAAAGAAAAACAATATGAACCAAAAGAAACAACATATGAGTGGGAATATGGAACAGTAAAAAAATATCAAACAAAAGCATTTGCAGATAAATACTCTCCAAAAGAACCAGTATATCAATTTAGAACAGCAGAAAGCTTCTTAAATTCACTAAACAAAACAAAAACAGAAGGAGTAGATTTAAGCAAATTTAGAGCAGGTGTAACAGTATACCACAAAAAATTTGGAGAAGGAGTAATAAATTCAGTAGAACAAGAAGGAGAAGACTTAAAGTTAGATATAAACTTTGAAAAAGCAGGACATAAAAGGCTAATGGCCAAATTTGCTAATTTAGAAATAAGATAAAAAAGAAGAGCAATCTTCTTTTTTTGAATAATTTTTTTAATTTTGTAAACAATATACTTGTTAAATAAAAAGTATAGAAAGGATGATTTTAATGGCAGAACTAAGTCAAGTAGAATTACAAAATTTAAGACACTTAATAGGTGCACACGACACATCATATCAAAAATTAAACACATATGCAGCACAATGTGTTGACCCACAAATAAAGCAAATGTTTACAAAAGCTGCGCAAGATTCACTAAACACAAAACAAAAATTATTAACATTTTTAAATTAGGAGGAATTTGAACATGGAAGAAAAATATATGGTTAACGATATTTTAGAAAGCGTTAAAGCTGAACTTACAACATATCAGGGAGTTATTTCAGAAGCAGAAAATATGCAACTAAGACAAACAATACAACAAATAAGAAATAATGATGAATCATTTCAATATGAATTATTTAAAGTAGCTCAAACAAAAGGATATTACACACCGGCAGGACAAGCACCACAAACAGAAATATACAAAGTAAAAAATGAAGTAAGCAATTAGATAAATTGGAATTTGTTTAATTGAGGTGAGAGGTGTGATGTTGGAGGTGGGAGGTGTAGGGGCGTATTGCATACGCCCAAAAACAAATTTATTGCAAACGATGTAGGGGCGAGTCCTGTATCCGCCTGAAAACGCAAAATGCATTACATTTACGATTCAGGACAGTCCCCCTTTTGTCATTCAACAAAAGAGGGACTGTCCCTAGAATCGTTCACACAAATTCCAATTTATAAAACAAATATACGAGGAGGATAAAAATGAAAGAAAACCAAAGACGGAATTACATTAATAGCATTAATAATAACGATTATAGTAATGCTAATATTAGTAGCAGTAACAGTAAATCTTGCAAATGAAAATGGAGGATTATTTGAGAAAGCAAGATATGCTAAAAGCGAGACAGCAGTTAAAGCAGAAGAGGAAGAATTAACAATGTATATGTTTGGAGAGGGCGTATACAATGCAAAAACAGGTAAAGTAGACCTAGATGCTTTAGGAAATCTACTAACAGATGAAGCAAAATGGAAAAACGTAGGAAAAAATGGTAATAAGTTGGTAGTAACAGGGACAGAAAGTGGAAAGGGATATATAATAGATGAAAAGGGAACTATAAGTGAACAAAAAGATGGAGAAGATCAACTATCTAAAGGTATACTTGGAACATATTATGCGTTGGGAGATATATCTTTTTCAGGAAGCCCTACATTAGAATTAAAAACTGATAACCAAGCAATAGTGACATGGTACTTTAATGAAGGAGATGATATATTATCAACTGGTTCATACACATATGACGAAACAACAAAGACAGGAACTATTGTTTTAAGTGATTATGGTTCAGATGGTGATACATTTACTTTTAATATAATAAATTTAAACAATAATTTAGTTATAGAAATGATAGGACATAATGGAGACTATCAATGGGCCGATTCAGTATGGGCAAAAGAAAAATATGAAGGATTTACAAAACTTGGAACAAGAACATATGTAAATGGAACTAAAACGATAGAGTTTGGAACGTCTGTAGAAGATGGAGTAGAAATGGGTACAGGTGTAATTAAAGAGAATGGAGCGGTATTGAATAGTATGGAAGGATATTATTTGTGCTATAATGGAAAAATAATTCTTTCAGAAGAAGTATTATTAATTTCAGACGACCAATCAACAATAACATATGATGGCGAAGTATTTACAAAACAATAATAGTTCAAAAAACAGCTTAACTTTAAGTAGTAAGCTGTTTTTTACAACTATATTTTAAATAGCGAATATAATTATTGACAAATAAAACTACATAAATTAAAATGAAACATGTAAAACAATTACAAATTCAAAACAAAAGAAGGAACAAGAAATGAACAAATTAAAAAGCAAAAAGATAAATGCTATTTTAGTAATAAGTGCTTTTATTTTTAATATATTAATATTTGCACCATTAGAAATATACTATACAAACAAAAATGAGTTTTGGTTTAAAATCAAAGACTTTTTACCGATTACAATAGTTGTGTCTATAGTAATTTTAATATTTTTAACTTTATTATTACTAATATTAAAGAAAAAAGATAAAAAACAAATATTAATTAAAGCAATATTTGCTTTAACAACTGGACTATATATTCAAGGAAACTTTTTAAACTTTGGATATAATGTACTAGATGGATCTAAAATTGATTGGGTTTCAATGATAGACAAAGGGCTAATGAATACAGCAATATGGTTATTAATTATAATTTTTCCATATCTTTTTAAAAAACTAAAAAAAGAAAAGAATTTTAGAACATTTACTTCAATTGTTTCCATATTTATAATTTTAATAGAAATAACTACACTAACAACAGTAATAATAAACCAAGAAGAACCAACTCAAAAAGAGGATAATGTAGTAAATGCATTAAGTAATGACAATATATTTAATTTGTCAAAAGATGAAAATATTATTATATTTATGTCTGATACATTTGAAGCAACATATATGAATCAAATACTAGAACAATATCCAGAATATAAAGAGAAATTAAAAGATTTTACATATTTTGATAACTGTACAGGCGTAAGCTTTTTTACATATTCCTCTATGCCAACATTATTAACAGGAGTTGAATGTAAAGTTGGCAATACATTAAGAGAAAACTTGAAATATTGTTTTGAAAACAGTGATTTATATAATGTATTAAGAGAAAATAACTATAGTACAGAAGTATACACAGAAGCAGCATTGCAACCTAGATATGACTATATAGACAATTTAGAAGCAACAAAATTAACAACCACTTTAAAAACAAAAACAGAAGTAACAAAAGAGTTATATAAATACACAATGTACAGATATTTACCACATTTTTTAAAACCAAGCTTTGTGGTAACAAGTAATGATTTCTACAGCATAAAAAACAACGACACTGCACTTTCTTATAAAGAAAAGGCATATTATCCAGATGATGTTGCATTTAATGAAGCTTTATTATCTGGAGGAATAACAACAAAAAACAAGAAAAAATCTTTTAAGTTTTACCAAACAAATGGTATGCATATACCATATGATACTACTCCAGATTTAAAATATGATAAGTCAGAAGAATATAGTTTAAAAGAAGATAGAGATAAAAGATTTAATGAGGGATTAGCTTCAATAAACCTTTTATGCAATTATATAGAAGAATTAAAAAAAGCAGGAGCCTATGAAAATACAACAATTATGTTTTTAGCAGACCATGGATATAATAATAGATTTTACACAACTTTGCTTGTAAAAAAAGCAAATGATAATCATGATTTTAAAACATCTTATGCACCAGTCTCATTATTGGAAGATTTAGTTCCAACAATTTTAAATATAGCAACAAACACAAAAGATTATGGAAAAGACTTTTTCGATTATAAAGAAGATGAAATAAGAACAAGACAAGTTTATGATTACACATACCAAACAAATATGTTTAGAGGAAATGCATATAAAGTAATCTCAAGAATGATATTTGAATCAAATGGAAGAGCAGATGATAAAGATTCTTTTCATGTTATAGATGAAGAATACGAAAATGAAAATAAAGTTTTAACTGAAAAATACAATTTTGGGGATGTAATAGAACTAGAAGAAATACCAAAGTTAAAAACTGTTAATCTAACAGGAGTGGCTTTAGAAAAAGTAAATTCAAGTGTAGGAGCAGGATGCAATATAAGCAAAAATACATTTTTAACTATAAATTCTTTAGAGAGTAAAAAAGATGTAACTGCGAACTTTAAATTTAGCAAAGTTTTCAATGGAAAACAAGAAATTAATTTTAAAATAAATGGAGAAACAATATATACAGATACTGTAAGTAGTTTCGGCAAAAAAGATGTATCATTCAAAATACCTAAAGAAATATGGAATTCAAATGAACAAATAACAATAGAAATAGAATACCCTAATGCAAAATTAGGTAAATATCATGCAACAATGATGATTGCAACATGCTTAAAAACAATAGACTTTACAAATTAAAAAATAATGGATGTGAATAAAAAACGTGATAAAACAATTTGCAAATATTTTAGGGATATTAATTAATGCAATATATAGAGTTACAAACAATTATGGCTTTACTATAATTGTTTTTACTCTAGTGTCAAAAGTTATATTATTTCCTATAAATATTCTAATACAAAAAAATTCAATAAAAATGGTAAAAATAAAACCAAAACTTGAGGAATTAAAATATAAGTATTCTGAAAACAAAGAAAAATTTATGGAAGAACAAATTGCTCTTTTTGAAAAGGAAAAATATAAACCTTCACTTGGAATAATACCATTACTCATACAAATACCTATTATATTAGCATTAATTAAGGTGGTAGAAAATCCAAACGCATATATACAAAATCTAAATAGTATGCAGTTCCTTAATATGGACTTATCTATAATTCCAACATTAAGAAATTACTCTATAATACCAATACTTTCATTAGTATCATGTATAACACTATGTTATTTTCAAAATAAACTTAATGTATTACAAAAAGAAGAAAGCATAAAATCTAAAAGTCTAACAGGGTTACTAACATCAGTCTTAACACTTTATTTTGTGCTTTTGGTTCCAATAGGAGTAGGCATTTATTGGATTATAGGTAACATAGTAGCAATAATTCAATTATACATATTAAATGCAATGTATCCACCAAAAAAATATATAGACTACGAAAAGCTTGAATATTGGAGTAAACTAAATTTAGAAAAGAAAGAAAAAATAAAAAGTTACAAAAAAAGAGAGAAAGAAGATTATAAAAAATTCTTTAACAAAAATAATAAAGTAAAAATAGTATTTTATTCAGAACAAAGTGGATTTTATAAATATTATGCAGGAATTATAAAATACATATTAAACAATTCTAACAGGATAATTCACTATATAACAAGTGACCCAGAAGATGCAATATTTAATTTTAAACATAATAATTTAAAAGCATATTATATTGGAAAAAACAAGCTAATATATTTGTTTATGAAATTAGAGGCTAATAAAGTTATAATGACAACACCAGATTTACAAAAGTATTATTTAAAAAGATCTTTAGTAAAAGATGATATAGAATATATTTATTTAGATCATGGAATGACAAGCTTAAATCTTACGTTAAGAACTGGAGCATTAGATTACTTTGATACAATATTTGCAAATGGACCAGAACAAGTAAAAGAAATAAAAGAAATTGAAGAGTTAAGAAATACTAAAAAGAAAAAGATTATAGAAGTAGGTTTTCCTTTGATGGATGATTTGATAGAAGAATACAACAAAAACAAATGTGAAAATAAAAAGAAAACCATACTAATAGCACCATCACATCAAAAAGATAATATTTTAGAGTCTTGCATTGACAATATGCTAGAACAGCTAATAAATACTGAATACAGGATAATTGTAAGACCACATCCACAATACATACAAAGAAAACCAGAAAGAATAGAAGAATTAAAAAACAAGTATAAAGATAAATTTAGTGATGATTTTAAATTAGAATTAGATTTTTCTTCGAATGAGAATGTATATTTGGCAGATTTAGTTATTACAGACTGGTCTGGAATTGGTATGGAATATTCTTTGGCAACTACAAAACCAACACTATATATCAATACAAAAATGAAAGTAATAAATAAAGATTATGAAAAAATAAATACAAAGCCATTAGATATAATAATAAGAAATAAAATAGGCAAAGCCATAGAAAAAGAAGAAACAAAAGAAATAAAAAAAGTAGTAGATGAACTAATAGTAAATCAAAACAAATATAAACAAGAAAATGTAAAAATAAGAGAAAAATATTTATTTAATTTAGGACAAAGTAGTAAAATTGCTGCAGAGTATATAATTAATAAAAAATAAGGTGAGAAGAAATGCAAGGATTAATATTAGGTGAACATACAAAGCAAAAGCCAAAATGTATGCTAGAAATTAATGGGGAAAAATTAATAGAAAACCAAATAAATGCATTAAAAAACGCAGGAATAAATAAGGTAGTTATAGTATGTGGACATAAAAAAGATGTTTTAAAAGAATTTGTTTCAAATAGATTTAAAGATACAGAAATTACTTTTATAGATAATGATAATTACAAAACTACAAATAACATCTATTCATTATTTCTGGCAAAAGATTATTTAGCAAAAGAAGATATTGTTTTAATAGAGTCGGATTTGATTTTTGAACCAAAGCTAATAAAAGAAATAGTAGAAGAACAAGCAGAAAACATAGTAGCAGTATCTAAATATAAAAGTTGGATGGACGGAACTGTTGTTACAATTAATAATAAAGATAACACCATAAAAAAGTTTTACGGAAAGAAAGAATTTGATGATAACAACATGGACAACTACTATAAAACTATAAATATATATAAATTAAACAAGGATTTTTGCTCTAACTTATATATACCATGTCTAGCAAGTTACATAAAAAAAGGAAAAACAAATGAATTTTATGAAGCAGGACTTAAGGATTTAGTAAATAACAATGCAAAAATGAAAGCTAAAAAAATAGAAACTGAAAAATGGTATGAAATAGATACGGTACAAGATTTAGATATTGCAAAATGTTTATTTCGGAGATAAATTAAGTAATTACCAAAAAAGGTTTGGAGGGTATTGGAGATTTCAAGACCTTAAGGATTTTTGCTATTTAGAAAATCCTAAATTTCCACCAAAAGAAATGCTAGAAAAAATAAATAATTTTTCAAAAGAACTTATAACTAAATACCCATCTAATAAAGAAATACAAAGTTTAATTGCTACAAGTATATTTGATGTAAAACAAGAAGAGATTGTAGTAGGAAACGGATCAGCAGAATTAATAAGAGAACTAGGAAAGAGCTTATTTGGAAAGTTAACATTAAATATTCCTGTTTTTAATGAATATATTAGTTGCTTTGATAAAAAGAATATAATAAAAAATAATACAGAAACTAATGACTATTTTTATGATAAAGAAACAATTATAAAAACTCTTCTTAAACGAAATACTAAAAAAGAAGAAATATCTGAACGTATTAGACTTTTATATGTTGCCTTAACTAGAGCTAAAGAAAAGATGATTATCGTTATTCCAACTCAGGAAGAGACAAAAGAAGTTACTTCTATTGTTCCTGTCTATGAACGTAGTAAATATAATAGTTTCTTATCAATTTTAAAAAGTATATATTCCGTTCTTTTACCATACGTAATTCTAAAAGAACCAAACTGTACTAAAGACTATTTAAAAACAACTAAGTCTCAAGCTGAAAAAGAACTTATCCTTCCCCAAGATAATTTAAAAGTAGACGAAATATCTATTGAAACATCTAAAGTAGAAGAAAGTCATTTTTCTAAAGAAACCCTTCATATCTTCACTAAAGAAGAAAATGAATTATTAGAGTTTGGTACTAAAGTCCATGAACTTTTAGAAACTCTAGACTTTACTAAGCCATTTTCTCTAGAATCAAAACACCTAGAACAAAAAATATCAGCTTTTATAAATTCATCCCTTATCCAAGAAAACCTTAATTATCCAATGTATAAAGAGTATGAATTTATTTATGAAGAAGATAATACTTTAGCTCATGGTATAATCGATTTATTAATAGAAACACCAACTAGAATGCTTATTATCGACTACAAATTAAAAAATATTGATGATTCTAACTATGACAAACAACTAAATGGTTATCGTAAAGCAATTAAAGAAAAAACTAAAAAGGAAGTATCTTGTTACTTATATTCGATTCTAGAAGAAAGATTTAGAGAAGTAGAGGAAAAATAAAAAGTATAAAAAACACAAATTAGAGAAGTAAATCTTCTCTTTTTTTAATTTTACTTTTAGTGAGAAAGCCTTGTTATCATTGACTTTTTATCAGTTTTATGATAAAATATGCGTACTAATTGAGGGGGAATGGTTATGGGAGAAATAAAGAAAGATACCGAAGAAAATGTTTATAATTTAACTGACGGTTTTTTTGAAAGCCTTCATGATAGTAAAACTTTAGAATATCGTGAAGGTCAACATACAATTGCCTTAGATATCTTGGATGCTATAGAAGATCACTCTATTATTTTAGTAGAAGCCGGAACTGGTACTGGTAAATCATTTGGTTATTTAGTGCCACTAATTTATTCAAGTACTCATGGCGAGAATTTTAAAGGTTTCATAATTTCTACATCTTCTCTTGCTCTACAAGAACAATTAAAGAAAGACATTAGTATTTTATCTGAAATGTTAGGAGAAAAAATACCTGTTCAAGTAGTAAAAGGTCAAAGTAATTATCTTTGTGAAAAACGTTTTGAATATTTTGAAACAAGAAAAGAAAATGAAAAGATGGCCGAAATTATAAGAGAAAGATTAAGACATGGAAAAATAGAAAAGCAAGATTTTGATGATATAAAAGGTCTACCTTGGAAAAAAATAAGTGTCGATGTAAAAAACTGTGAAAACTGTTACCATTCGGGTAGCTGTGGTTATGCCTTAAAAAGAAAAAGCTGGGCCGAAGGTAAAGCAATTATTTGTAATCACGACTATTTAATATCTGAGTATTTAAAAAGAGATGAAGACAGAAGACGTTTATCTTCTCCATCTATTATAGTTTTTGATGAGGCTCATACACTACCAGAAAAATTTAATCTTGCCTACGAAAAAACAATAAGTAAAGCTAGCATTGAATCTGCAATATGGAAAGTCTATGAACAGTTAGGAATGGATGACTGTGATGATAAATTAGCTATAGGAGCTTTAAATGATTTATTCCATAAAATTAGAGTAAATGCTAAAAAAGTATATAATGCCAACGCCAGTAAAGAAGTTGAAAAATTTGATACTGAAACAACTGGCTTTAACTGTACAAAATCAATAGTAGAGTCCATTGATAAAGTACTAAAAGAATTAACAACCCTTCATAAATATCAACAAAAGAAGGCTTACCACGATGGTAGAATGAGACATAATAGTGCTACAGAAACAATAGAAACTACTATAGAATTATTAACAGACTTATTAAAAAGTCCAGCTAATCGTCGTAATGTATATTGGGCAAACTTCGTACATGGTACTAATGAACGTATTGAAATTAAATATCTTCCTAAGAATCTATCAACTATAATTGGTAAACAGCTAGGTAGAGAAAAATGTGGTATAGCTCTTACTTCAGCAAGTCTTACAACAAAGAAAAATGATTATGGTTACTTTAAAAAAGACTTAGGTCTAGACAATATAACTGGTAAACCAGTAATTGCTCAATTTTCGCAAAAATCCCCATATAATTATGACGCTAACGCTCTTCTTTATATGGCTACCGATGTAATCTCACCAAAAAGTACTGATCGTGAATTATATCTAGACTCTTTAGCTAAGAAAATAGAAGAGTTGATGGATGTAACCGAAGGACGAAGCCTAGTTTTATTTACTGCAAAGAAAGATATGCAAGACGTTTATTCACGTCTAAAGAAAAAAGATAAACCATATAAAATATTAGTTCAAGAAGAAGGAAAAGATGTTAGTCGT
>ENA-OROD01002548-OROD01002548.1-human-gut-metagenome-genome-assembly--contig:-NODE-2548-length-13048-cov-3.764181_pt1 | contig 13048 bp, 10 predicted proteins | sample MGYA00242123_ERZ509038 | MGnify/ENA primary metagenome ERZ509038 (study PRJEB26280, sample SAMEA2338719) | human gut metagenome | biome: human gut; feature: human-associated habitat; material: faeces... | reverse complement strand
CCCTCCGGCGTATCCACAGGCGGCTTGCGCAGACCGTAAGCGTTGATTTCAAGCGGAATCCCCAGCGACAGGGAAGCTTCACAAATATCTTTGTATGCGGCTTTCAGATCGGGCGTCCAGCGTTCGCAGTTGATCGCCGTGATATCGGGATGCGCAATGTAGACGGCAAGCCCCGTCTCCATAACCCGGAGCGTTTCTTTCACGAACCTGCGGACCGTTTCCGTCGAAAACGGTTTTTCAAAATTCAGGTAACGTGCGGGGGTGCCGTTTTCCGCGGGCAGGAAATGAACTCCGGCAATCATGTAGTCTAGATTCAGCTTTTCCAGATATTCCTCGCGATAGAATGCGGGCCCGAGTACGGGGCGGTAATCAATTTCCAGACCGGCGAGAATCGTCAGCTGCGGGAACTTCTGTTTTGCGTCTTCGATCTCTTTTCTGTAATCGGGCAGCTCGCTGAAATCCATCCGCGATGAGGCGTATTCCGCATCCGGGAACGGGGAATGGTCGGAAAAACCGAGAATTGAGACTCCCGCTTTCAAAGCGGCTTCGCAGTAATCGGCAATATTTCCTTTTGCATGTTTGCAGCGGCAGGTGTGCGTATGAAGATTGACGCGCGGAATTTTCATTTGCGGATTCATTTTCCATGACTCTCTTTTAATTCAGCAGATTTCCGTAATATACGCCGTGAGAGAGGTTATGTCAAAGCCGGCTCCCGTTTCAAAACCTTTTTTGTGCAAAAGCGCCAAAAAGAGACGCAAAGATCAGATCATACCATCCTGTATGTACTTTGCGTCCCTGTTTTATCCTGAGATTCGGCTTACTTTTTCAGCTTTTCGATCATCAGGCGGGCGACTTTATGCCCGGAGAGGAGCATTCCGCCGAAAATGGGACCCATGCGGTAGCCGCCGGCAACATTGTTCGCACTCATTCCACAGGCGAAAAGCCCCGGGAAATACTCCTGCGTGTTTTCGACGGTCTGCGCTTCGCCGTTGTCCACCCACATCGGTTTTTCGCCGAGAATGCCGCCGGTGGGAGTGGCAAGCCTGATCTGCGCCTTCTCCGCGGCAAGGTGAATGATCTCGCTCGGATGCCCCGTTCCGTCAAGAACCGCTTTGGCTATTACGGTCAGGGGATCGACATGCATTCCGAGACGCTCCACCGGAGTCCAGTTGATCACGAGCCCGTTGACTTTGCCTTCCTTGAATACGATGTCTTCCACGCTTACGGAGTTGAACAGTTTGGCGCCGGATTTCAGTGCGCCGAAGATCAGGCCGCTCGCCATCTCCACGGAATCCAGCGTATAGTAGCCGGGAGCGTCCGGAATCGGGCGGTGCGTGATATGAAATGCGTCGAGCAGATAGATTGCATCTTCCTGCACTACGACTTCATTGAAGAGCATGCCGCCGCCCCAGGTTCCTCCGCCCGGCGCGAGCTTGCGTTCAAAGATTGCGACTTTGAGCCCGGCGTCGCTCAGATAGCGCGCCGCGACAAGGGCGGACGGCCCGCCTCCGACGATTGCGACGTCCAGAGTCAGATGATCCAGCAGTTTTTCGGAGAAACTTCTGATGATTGCGGACGAGATCACATTTTCGATTGACATTTCGACTTCCTTTCTTTCGATTCCGGAGCCCGGCGGGAAGTCAGGAGAATCTGAACGCTTGAAAACAAGTGCGGTTCCATCGTGATTCCTACGCCGGCATGATCCGGATCAGGTTCTGCGGGTTTGATCTCAGCTCCGGTCCGAATGACCGGAGCACCCCAACGATTTTTCAGTCAATTAATATAGCCGCAAACTCCCCATTTGCAAACCTGATCCCTTTCATTTTTCCACGCTGCCGACAATACCCTGATTCTGAGATCATTCCTTTTCCGCATAAAACTCATTCCGTAAACGGAGGAAGAACTTTTAATGTTCTTTGCTCCATATGACTCCCCATGCGAAATGTAAAATTATATTTTCCAGGTTTCATGCCGTTTAATGTAAACCGAAGACGGTTTTCTCCTCCTCCGGAGAAAAGAATTTCCGGATATGTGATTATTTCATCATCCATGACGGCTGTAATTTCAAGAGGATAGTTCCTGATACTGGCATCACTGATGTGAATAAGAACAGACAATTCACAGGACTGCCCCGCAACGGCACTGTCCGGAATCTTCATTACATTGAACAGTCTCCCGCCTGTAACCGGAAGCATGGAACTTTCCAGTGTTCTGCCACGCAAATCCTGGAATTTCAGCAGCCATGCCGCTGCCGGAGTTCCTTCAGAAATCTCAAAACGGAATACAAACGGTTCCGGGATTCCTGCCTTAATTTTCTTTTTGCAGATCGTATTTCCCTCCTGATCGTTCAGCGTCAAAACACCATCCTGTTTCTGCGGCTTCAAAATACCCGATACGGTATTGATACCTGTATAAACAGGTTTGGCGGAAAGTTTGTCAAAAATTGCGGATGTTCCGGACTTTCCGGTAAAAATGAGGGTTCCCCAGCGGTCTCTCTCCGCAAAATCCGTCATAACGCGCGCCCATGTCATCAATGAATTTTTATAACCATGAAGTTCACGGCAGGCATTGAATTTCCATACGCTTCCCGCTTCAGGCATCTGACTGAGCCCGAACTCCGACCAGGGAACCAAAACCTCCTGCGCAAGTCCTCCTGCCGGATTAATATTCCCTTTGGAAAAGACTTTAATTGCTTTATGGGAACTCTTTCCATCGCAAAGCATGGTTTTTCTATTCAAATTACTGACAATCAAATGATAATATCTGTTTTCCCCGGGTTTCTGGAAGAAATATTCCATGCAGACTTCGCGCCAGAGATTTCCGTCTCCGTCATCATACTTTGGTTTCGCCTTGTCAGACGGCGTTCCGAAATTCCCTATGCTGTTGAGCAGAATGCCGTCTTTGTTATAACTGACCCAGACAACAGACCATACACAGGCAATCCGTTTTCTGAATTCTTCTTCACTGCTGGAAAACGCTCTCGCATTCGTTTCCTCTGAAACACGAAGACGAAGAGGACCGGTCGTATTTGCTCCACGGAGATCTGGCATTCCATCCAAAACCGGATTTTCCAGAAGAGGAACGGCAATCGAATATCCGGACGGCTGAATGCGCTCTTCTTTTTTCCCTGGAAATACGGCAACCGACTGTTCTCCGGGTACAGACGGGGAAGTGTTTTTCTCTTCTATTGTTTCATGGAGCGCATGCATCGCATCCAAAATGGCAAGTGCAACTCTCCAGCGGCGGAGATTAAGTTCACTTTCTTTTTGCGCTGCATTCCATGCGGCGGCTCCGGCGCTCGTAATGGGAATATCGCCGGATACCTCTGCGATTACTTTTTCCGCCTTTTCCGCATCCGCTTCTTTGCCCGCATTGCGAAGCTGGACAATCTTTTCTCTCAAGAGCTGAACGTAACGGTAATCACTGATCCCTTCCTGCATTCGCTCATAGTTCATTCCAGAGCAGACACCATCTTTGAAAAATGCCAGTGACTGCCAGTAAAGTTTACTGTTTGTAATCCACATTTCCGCCCATTGGTGATTTCCTGTTGCACCGAGGCGTGTCAGAAGGAAACCGAAAGAACCTCGGGAAAAGCCATAATTATATGCCCAGACTTTCCGATTGTTCCGGTGTGCCTTTTTCAAAGCGGCATCTTCCCAACTGTTATATTGAATTACAGGAAAATTGTTGTCATTCCCCCTGTCCAATGCATCGGAGCGATTATAACCGATATCATTGTCAATGACATAATCCCGCCCTCCGGCAACTTCACGAAGCGGTTTCCAGAAACGCGCATAGGTCCGTTTCTTATGCCTGTCAGGATTACCGATCTCTTCTTCTGGAAACAGTTTCAGTTCAGGCCATTTTTCCTGTTCAGCAATCTGAAGCAAAGCTTTCATCCGGTCTTTGAAATATTCCTCAGCCCTTTTTCCTGGAGTCTTTTTTTCGCAAAATTCCGCATTCCATGCCATGAAACGGGTATCAATACATAGCGGTCCGCCCAATTCTGCCTTTTTCATAGCCTCGGCAAACATCCGTAAAGTACCGAAACCAAAGACTGTTTTTTCATTTTGTCTTTCATTCTCCGGAAATACATGAAACAAAGCAGGCGAATTCAGATTGCGCGTTTTCCAGAAACGAAACATCAGTTCCAATTGTTCCGGATGGAAACTTTTCGGAGAATACCGCGTATATCCGGTCTTTCGCGTATCAAAGTGTCCTGCAACATAAGTACCGAATACCCCATCCGGATCCGGCAGGTTATAAGGCAAGACACGCAATTCCACCGGAATTTTACGGATGTTTCCATTTCCCTCAACAGAAAGTGCTCCACGGTAAATTCCACCGGGTGTGTCTTTGGGCACACTGATGAAACAAAGATAATGCAGCAGATCCCCTTTTTTCAGATCGTCCGCATCTGGACGAACCAGCATGTCCTGTGAATAGACAGTCGACATGCCACGGGAAATCACTCTCCGGAGTTTCAGATGATCCGCGGTTATTTTTCCGCCGTTTTCGTTCTTCAAATCAGAAAGTGTAATTTTCCAGTTTTTCTGCCCCATCAGCATCTTGATCACGAACGCCATAGTTACATACTGTCCTCCGGCGGCGAAATGAATTAATTTCTTTACGCGGACAGGATTTTCATCACCGCTTCGATGCCCTGTGGAACATTCCGTCCCGATCCGTCCAAACATCCAGCCGGACTTTTTTTCTTCCGCATCAGGTCTGCTGTTAATGAAGAATCCGGCAGAAAAGTTCGAGGGAATCACGGACAGTTCCCTGGGAACTTCATCCGACATGATTTCAAATTCAGGTGGCGGAACCGCACCTGCCGTATGTAACAGCCCGAATAAGATACAGTAAAAATACCAACTTTTCTTTTTCATATTTCGTTCCTTGTTCCCATGATTAATTACCACGCCCCTAAATTAACCTGATAGAGGTCCTTCAGTTTCCCGGTATGACCGTCCAGATATAATACATTGCCATAAGCTCCGTGTCGTTTAGCAAATTGATAGCCCAAGCTTGAGTTGTCTTTCGTCCGGTTGCGGGCAATCTCCGCGTAAGCGCCTTTGTTTTCCATAAGACTCAACCACCATGAAGGTTTTGGCCATGAACTCAGCTTATATTTACGATAATATCCCGGACCATGCAGATGAGTCTGCGCCGCATAACTGAGATTCGGATTGCTGAATTTTGACGGCAATCCCGGACATACAAGAGCGCCATCTCTTCCAGATTCCTTGATCAATCCGGGCTCTTTGCGAATACCGGCATGCGGCCCGATACGTGCGATCCAGAATCTTGGAGTTGACGGATAAGTGTCGGAACACCATATCCAGTCATTGTAAGTGTTACTGTACATCGCAGAAGCAAGTCCCAACTGTTTCAGGTTGGCAGTACAGGCAATTCCTTTTGCCTTTTCACGGGCTTTATTCAATGCCGGAAGAAGCATCGCTGCAAGAATTGCAATGATCGATATAACGATTAAAAGCTCTATCAATGTAAAACAATGTTTATTTTTTGTTGTTGTCTTCCTCATTCTACTTCCCTCACTTTCCTTGTCGCATGACAATTATTTTTAATTTTTATGTTGATTTACGTTCTATCAGAACCGGTTCAATGGTGCGGATTCGACGTTCCGGAGACAGATTCGGTTCGGCGATCAGTTCCAAAAGCATTTCCACCAGTGTTTTCGCAACAAGATCGCGGCGGTCGTCGAATGTCGTCAGCGGAGGGGAAAGCAGTGCCGTGAAATCCAGATTGTCATATCCGGTGACCGCCACCTGTTCCGGAACCGCTGTTCTCAATATGGAAAGCGCTCTCAGAACGGCAGTTGCCAGATGATCGTTTGCACAGATGACTGCATCCGCCTTCCATACCGTGACAAGTTCCCGAACCAGCGGCAGAATTTTGTCTATATCCAGCATGGCGTTCAAAGGCACTCTTTTGATCTGTTCCCGGGAAAACCCGTATCGTCCCAGTGCATTGCGGTAAGCCTGCTCCCGCAGGAGAATATCTCCGTAACCGACATCCAGCGAAAGCATGGCGATTCGGCGGCGACCGCGCGAAACAAGATACGTGACGGCCTGGCTGAATGCCTTTTCCGCGTCAATTTTAACATAACACGGATTCTTTATCCCTTTCGGCTGCGCCAGAAAGACCGTGCTGTCTTCCGGAAAAACATTTGCCGCATTGGCATCTTCATAAGTGTGGGCAAGGCAAATGATTCCGGCAACGCCGTAAGAATGGAACGTATGGGCAAAACTTTTCAGCTTCCCGACATCATCGTGAGCCTGCCCGATCATGAAGCGGTACCCATTCATCGCGGCATATTTTTCCATAAGGGAAAGACGCTCATGGTAAACAGCCGGTGCGCAACTGTCGAGAACGACTCCGATCAGATCGCTGGATTTTCCGACAAGGCGGCGTGCAAGCATATTCGGATGATACTCCATCTTTTCCACGCAGGCTCTGATTCTTGAAGCGGTTTTTTCGCTGACACGTGTATTTTTCCCGCCTGTATTGTTCAAAACCTTTGCAACGGTGACGATGGAAACTCCGACTTCTCTGGCAATGTCCGCCAGTCTTACCGCATTCCCTTTTCTGGAATCTGTGCCGCTTTGCATTTCTATTTTCTTTTTTTGATTTATCGTTAAGTTCTTTCTTATATTATAACGAAAAATTTGTTTTTGTCAATAGGGAATTCAATATTTTCCTGATATTTTCTTGAAATCAGAAAATACGATGTATTATCCGGGCTGCTCAAAAAAACTTCAACCGCCGGTCTGATCTGTCATGCTTCTGATCCGGTCGCGAAGCTGGGCGGCACGCTCGAATTCAAGATTGTCGGCGGCTTCCAGCATTTCACGTTCGAGCTCAGCGATGATCTCTTCGAAATCCAATCCTTCCAGATTTTTTGAATCCGCACGGGCGACTTTGCCTTTTTTCGTGCGTTTTTTCACGGAACCGTAAGCGGCACGTTCCTCTTTGACGGCAAACGCCGCTGCTTCTTCCTCGAACTCCCGGTTGCTGTAAGTCACTTTGGACGGCGACTCCGTTCCGGAGGAAAGCCCCATGACATCAGTAATCGTCTCACGTTCCGCCTTAATGATCGTTCTGGGCGTAATATGATGTTTTTTATTGTATTCCGCCTGTCTTTTCCGGCGTTCTTCGGTGGTATCAATCAACGACTTCATGCTGTCCGTGACGACATCGCCGTAAAGAATGACTTTTCCCTCCGCATTCCGCGCGGCGCGCCCCGCAACCTGTATCAGCGAACGGGAGGAGCGCAGGAAGCCTTCCTTGTCTGCATCAAGAATCGCAACAAGTTTGATTTCCGGCAAGTCGATGCCCTCGCGCAGAAGGTTAATGCCTACGATACAATCAAAATCGCCCCGTTTGAGTTCGGAAAGGATGCGGACACGCTCGATCACATCAATTTCGGAATGGAGGTATTTCACACGCAATCCGAGCTCGCAGAGGTAATCCGAAAGACGCTCCGCGCTCTTTTTCGTGAGCGTGGCGACAAGGGACCTTCCGCCGCTTTCGGTGCATTTGCGGATCTCTTCGATCACATCGTCCACCTGTCCCTCCAGTTTGCGTACCTCGACCGGGGGATCAAGCAGTCCGGTCGGACGCACAACCTGCTCGACCACCTGTCCTTCGGAAAGTTCCAGCTCATATTTTCCGGGTGTGGCGGAAACGAAGATCACGTCACCGAGAAGCGATTGAAACTCCTCGAACTTCAGCGGCCGGTTGTCCAGTGCGGACGGCAGGCGGAATCCGTGGTCCACAAGAGTCTGCTTCCGGTTGCGGTCCGCCTTGTACATCGCCTGGAGCTGGGGAATCGTGACATGCGATTCATCAATAATCATGATGTAGTCCTTCGGAAAGAAGTCCAGCAGGCAGAACGGACGCGACCCCGGAGCCCGTCCGCCGAGATGCCGCGAATAATTTTCGATTCCGGCGCAGTAACCGATTTCACGCATCATTTCCACGTCATAGTTCACGCGCTGATAAAGCCTCTGCGCCTCAACCAGCTTGCCCTGCGATTCAAACATCCTGACCTGCGTCCGCATCTCTGCGAGGATGCCGTCCATTGCGGCGTTGATCCGCTCCTGCGGCATCACAAAGTGACGCGCCGGAAAGATCATGACATGATCCGGGCGGGATTTGACACGGCCGGTCAACAGTTCACAACGGGAGATCGAATCAACCGAGTCGCCCCAGAATTCCACGCGCACATACTCCTCTTTCTGGGCAAGATAGATCTCCACGCAGTCGCCGCGCACACGGAACTGACCACGCTCCGGAGCCGTGTCATTGCGCTCAAACTGCACCTCGACCAGCTTCCGCAGAAGATCATCGCGGTCCAGCGTCATACCCACATTCAGGGGAATGCACATCTCCTCGTAATCCTCCCGCGCCGTCAAGCCGTAAATGCACGATACGCTGGCGACCGCCATGACATCGCGCCGTTCGAGAAGCGAAGCCGTTGCGGAGAGGCGCAGGCGTTCAATGTTCTCGTTGATGCTCGCGTCTTTGGCAATATAGGTGTCGGTCTGCGGAATATAGGATTCCGGCAGATAGTAGTCATAATAACTGATGAAATATTCGACGGCATTGTTCGGCAGAAACGATTTGAATTCACTGTAAAGCTGCGCCGCCAGCGTTTTGTTGTGCGAAAGCACCAGAGCCGGACGGTTCACCCTGGCAAGCACATTTGCAAGCGTGAATGTCTTGCCGGAACCCGTCACGCCGAGCAGAGTCTGATAACGCCGTCCCTCATGAAGCCCGTGAACAAGCTCCCGGATCGCCTGCGGCTGATCGCCCGCCGCCTTGTATTCCGAAACCAGTTCAAACATTTTCCCACCTATCCTTATTCCCCATCACTGACCATCATATCCCGTATGATTTCCTCAACGCCATATTCCGGACGCCATATAAAAAACTCCGTCAATCGGCTGATGTCCAGCGAAAAAACAGGAATCTCCTTCCGGCTCTCGTCATTCGTAATCTTCAGGATATTTCCCGTGGCACATTCGCATACGGCAGTCAGTTCCAGCAGGGAAACGCTTGCGCGAAGCCCGCCGGAGACATGATACAATCCCGGCTGAAACGCATGGAGCTGTTCCCTGATCAGCGAAACCAGGTCTCCGATATGGAGGAGATCGAAGACCTGTTTTCCGCTTCCTCCGAAAGACACATAACGCAGGCTGTTTGTTCCATGGATATGCGCAGACAGCCATGCACGGCTTTTTCCCGTCCCGCCGATCTCACAGCAGCGGTTCAGAATCACATTGTCCGGAAGGTTCATGGGCTGAAACTCTTCGGAAATCCCCTTTTCCGAAATTCCATGCACAGACTGTTCCGCCGAAAGCATGAAACGCGTCTCGTATTCGTCATATCGTTCATTCAGAAGTGATTTTCTCTCAGAAAAACTCTCTCCCGCATCGGCAAGGAAAATGAGTCTCCCGGAACAGTTCCGCAGAGCTTCGCCCAGTTCCGTTTCCCTGCCGCAGAAGATCATTGTCTCCGTTTCGGCGGATTCATCCGCCAGAGCCTGAACGAGACATTCTTTCAGAAAAGTATTTGTGCCTGAAAATGTGATATTCATTGTTTGAAAAGGACCTGAAAGACGAAAAGGGAACGAACATGCTGCAAACTACTGTCCCTTCTCCTTTTGTTCTGCTATTCCGCCTGTTCCACAGTGATGATGCGTTCCTCTTCCTTCTCTCCGCGCCGGATATCCACATAGACCGTATGCGGCGGGAACAGCCCATGAATGCGTTCCGGCCATTCGATCAGGGCAATACCGTCTTCGGCGTAGAGAAACTCGTCGATGCCGAATGCAAGCGCCGCCTCCGGGTTGTCGATCCGGTAAAGATCCAGATGAAAGAACATCCCTCTTTCAAAAGGATACTCCTGAACGATCGTGAACGTGGGGCTGGATACCGCTTCCGTAATTCCGAGCGCGCGGGCGAAACCGGAGGCGAAAACCGTCTTGCCGGCTCCGAGATCGCCGTGAAGAGAATAAACCGAGCCGGGAGGCGTCTGCGCGGCAAGTTCCGCTGCTACGGCTTTCGTCTCATCCGTGGAATATGTCTTATACTGTTTTTTCATTGAAATGGTCAAATCCCGTTTTAAGTTTTGTCAGATTCAGGCGCTCCAGTCCCGTGACTTCACCGGACTTTCCTTCCGTAAAACGCCCGATACAACTGAGCGGCGTTCCCGGAAAAGGCCAGGCGCTTTCCAGTTCCTCCGAAAGAGACGGCGGAACCGCAATAATGAGTTCATAATCCTCGCCGTCCGTCAATGCCCCCTCCGTGGTGGCTCCGCGGCGCAGGGGAATCCGGAGAGGATCAAGCGAAAGAGCGCATCCGGAGGCGTCCGCCACCCGGAGCGCGTCTTTCAGAAGTCCGTCGCTGACATCCATCATGGCATGTGTGAACCTGCCCGCAAGGAACCGCGCCTCCTCCAGTCTCGCCCTGAACTCCAGATGATGCCCTGAATGAAAAGAGTTGCCGAAAACTCCCGTGACGTAGAGCAGATCGCCTGTCCCGGCGGCGGAACGCAGACAAAGTTTTTCACGTTCGACTTTACCGAGGATCGTCAGGGAACAGACCTCCCCTTTTGTGAAAAGCCTTGCAATATCCCCTCCGATTACTGAAATGCCGTATGCGGAGGCGCTTTCCGCCAGAGAAGCGTGAAAATCCGCGAGCCAGATCTCATCCAGAGGATTGACCGCCAGCGTAACCAGCGCATGAGTCGGAACTCCGCCCATCGCGGCAATATCGCTGATGTTCCTGTGAAGCAGTTTCCGCGCTGCGTAAGCAGGGGGGCACCCCTCCAGATAATGAACCGATGAAATCAACTGATCCGCCGCCGCAAGCATCAGCGGGTCCGAACCATTGTCAATTACGGCGCAGTCGTCACCGGGTCCCACAAGAATGTCTTTTCCCTGCGGAAACATGTCAGCCAGTTTTTTGGTAAATTTTTCTTCGTCCATTTGATTCTCCGGAAACAGTTCTCTATAATCTACTGATTTTTTCCTCAGCATCAAACGGAAATCAGAAATATTTCCGGCTTTTTATTTGAATCAAGCCGTTTTTTGGATTATTATCCCGCATGATCTGATAAAACCGGCAGCGGAACAGGAGGGCTATGAGAAAATACCTGATATTTTTTTCTTTCTTTTTTACACTCTGTCTTGTTTCCGCTCCTTTCCCGGTTCCGCAGAAACCGGATGAAAGCCTGGCGCGCGAAGCTTCCGCCGCCGCCTTGCGCGGAGTCTATTATCTTGTCTCGCAGCAGGACGGGAAAGGGAATTTTTCATCCGATCCGGGGCTGGACCGGGCGATTGCCGCATTGACGGAATCTTTTTCCGCCGGAGAACCGGATTTGAAAACTGCGCTGAACCGGCGGAAGCGGAATACGGAAAATGTCATTCCGGGGACAAAAATCTCCGGAGACGAAAGCGCGGAACCTTACCGGGACCTGCTGGAGCTGGTCCGTCTGCTGAAAAAACTGGATTCCAGCCCGCTGCTTCCGGAGAATTTCCGCAACTGGCGCAGGAATATGCTGCAGCGTCTGCTGGAAACACAGCAGCGTGACGGCTCGTGGGGGAATGTTCCCTCCACATTTTACGCATTATGCTGCCTGCGCCTGATTTTATGATTTTCCGGTTTGACTCCTGATAAAGCGGCAGTATTGTACAACTGAAACTAAAACCCAAGGAGTATTGGTTATGTCACTGTTGAAACAACTTTCACTGGCTGCGGTTTTTGCCGCCTCTCTCTTTTTCGTGTCCGATGCGCTTGCGGATGAAAAGGAGAAAAATCCTTTCACAAAAGAGATCAATGCCGTAAAACGTGCGGAAAAAAGGCTCCAGAAAGCCAAAAACAATGCCGCCCGTAAAAGAGCGGAAACAAACCTGAAAAAAGAAAAGAAAGCTTTGGAGAACGCGGTAAAAGAAGAAACCGCAAGATATGAAAAGGCTCTGAAAGCAGTTGAAGAACAACTGAAACTGAAAAATGAAAATGAAGAGAATAAAGAAAAAAATGCGGCTCTGATCGAAAAACTTGAAGCAAGGCAGAGTGCACTGAAAGAAAAAATCGAGAAATTGAAAGCCTTTGGGGATATTGACTCCGCCGGCGATGGCAAAGAGGATGAAAAAGCCGACAAGAAAGAAGAAAAGGCTGACAAGAAAGCCGATAAAAATACGGACAAAAAGGCTGACAAGACAAAAAAAGCCAAAAAGAAATAAAATGGCGGTTTTCATCTGATGCCTCATTTTGAGCTGATACATCTGATTTGTGCGGGAGTTGTCGCCGTTGCGGCGCTGCTGATCATCCTGCACATTCTTTTCACCATGCGCGACGACTCGGAGCGGGCGTCGCTCTGGATTATCCTTGTTCTGTGCATTCCTGTTCTGGGGATCATTCTCTATCTGCTTGCAGGCATCACGCGCAGGAATACACTGGGAAAACGGATTTCACATGCGGTCGAGGAATTCCTCAAAAGCAGGGATGAGGCGGAACACCGCAGTCTCAAGGACTACCGCGATGTCATGGAACGTTTCATCTGCCGCGGCGATGCCGCCGGAGACACGATGGACCATCGCCGTATGCTGGACGCTCTGCTCCATTCTTCGCTGGAAGACCCTGCCTCCGCGCCCATGATCCCCGGGACGATTCCGCTTACAGGAAACCGGCTGGAACTTCTCTGCGACGGTTCCGCCGCCTATCCCGCGATGATCGAGTGCATCCGTTCCGCAAGGCACAATATCAATATGCAGACTTTCATTTTCGCGGACGACCGGATCGGGAGAATCATGATGGGGGAACTGAAGAAAAAGGCACAGGAGGGTGTCCAGGTGCGCGTAATCTGCGACCGTTTCGGCAGTTTCAAGTCTCTTTTTTCCCTGTTTTTCCTGCCTTACCTGAAAAAAGAAGGACGGCTCATCACCAACCTGCAGGAAACCCTGCCCATGCCGGTGATCACCGGCGCCATGCCCTATCCTCAGGAACTGACGGAGAAGTTG
>ENA-OROD01002543-OROD01002543.1-human-gut-metagenome-genome-assembly--contig:-NODE-2543-length-13057-cov-4.144747_pt1 | contig 13057 bp, 20 predicted proteins | sample MGYA00242123_ERZ509038 | MGnify/ENA primary metagenome ERZ509038 (study PRJEB26280, sample SAMEA2338719) | human gut metagenome | biome: human gut; feature: human-associated habitat; material: faeces... | reverse complement strand
AAACCCTATTAAATGACTTTTTAAAAAGGTTTGACATATCAGCTTTCGTATAAGTGTTGTTATATTTATCGTTCTGATATGCTATGTATTCAGTAACACCGAGTATTTGAAGCAATATATTATTTTGCTCTTTTAAGGTATCAAGAATATTACTTGTATTGTCTTTAATATCACCTGTATTATCTTTAATATCACCTGTGTTGTTTTCTATATTTTTTAAACCACTATCAATTAATTTCTGTAATTCATCAGCAGACAACCCCTCTTTCTTTGTGTTAATCGTATAAATTAAACTATCTAATTTTTGCCCTAAATCATCACCTAAATTATCTATAGACATTGAAATATCTTTTCCAGTCTGATTAATTACAGAGGAAATATAGGCTGTTTGGTCTCCGTGTAAGTAGTTATACATTGCCGAATAAGAAGAAAAATAGGAAAAAGGCGAATTATCAGCAGAATAATAATTAATTCTAAAATCACGATAGCGCCATGATTCAGTAGTAGCAGAATCATAACGCATGTCTTTATTAAAAATTAATTGCCCATAATAAGGACAAACCCACATAGGAATAAGACAAGCTGGGTTAGGTGTATACAAATCGCTATTATCCCACTCATAATTATAAAAAACAGAATAGCTTTCATTGTTTATTTCCCACATGTGAGAATGACCACTAGTATCATAAGAATAAAGTCTATAAGTATAAACAGAAGTAGTCCAGTCTGTAAAAGAATTTCTTTTATCGCTGTCAGAATTCCCCATGTAATAATAGCCAGTCAAATTACTTTTATTACCTTTAGAAAAGTATGCAAAATTAACACCGCTAACAAAAGCATAATCGGCATTACAAACACTATAAGCACTGGTATAATCGTCTTCGTATTCAAAAAGTTTTCGAAAGTCGGAACTATCAACATATTTTTTTACAGTTCCAACAGGTTTAATAACTTTAAGACCAATACTATCATAATAATATTTCTTGATTTCTTCTCTTAATTTGTCAACACTGGTATTATCCATTGTAATTGTCTGTGTATCCTCATCATAATTAATAGAATCAATATAATTATAATTACCAAGTAATTTATCAGAAACATCTGTTAAAGCGTTAGAATTGCCAGTTGTAACAATACCGAGAGCAGAAAGAAAACCACGAGTAACATTATTATTTGAAAAACCGCTAAACATTAATTGAACATAAGCAGATAATGTCTTTTTAGACATAAGAAACGCTTTAAGCTGATTATCTGATAAATGTAAATTGTCCTTACCTTTAGCAGAATAAGTCCAGTTATAAGTTGAAGTTGGAGTGTATGAAAATAAAAGAGTATTATCTGAATCATAAATATCTAAGTGAGCGGATACATACTTTTGAGCTTCAGAAGAAGAATAAGCAAAAGGAGAATCAGATGACTTAGATAAAACAGTTTTATCTGTATCAGCACAAACAGAAATAGAGATACATGTTGAAACTGACAAAAAAACAATTGAAAAAGATAGTAATATTGAAATTATTTTTTTCATACAAACACCTCGTAAAAAAAAAAGGATAGGCAAGATTTAATCTTGCCTATCCTTTAATTGATTTTGATAAAATTTTGTTCTAGTCTTATAATACTTAGATTTATCAATAAAAAATTTACATATAAAAATAAATAAGACTACTATAGGAACGATGAAAATAAGTAATATGAATATATTTGCAAAAAAAACAAATATATCAAATAAAAATTGCGGATTCAAACCGAATAAACGACCGTCAGAACTTAAACAAATCATTTAAACACCCCCTTATTAATACGATTATACCACTAGGCAAGTTATAGCACAATCTTTATTTTTTAGGGCTTTATATAATGTGGTGCATAAGCCATATTATAAACTTCATAAATAATACTGTTATAACAGTCAGCAGAAGTATTAATATTAACGCTTCTATAATTGTAATGCCTGCTATATCGTGCGGCATTATCACGATAGGGATATATGTACCACTAATCATTATTGTTATCCTTGTTAAGTAAAATAGAAACGGACTCTCTTATAATAATTATACAGGCGCGTATCGTGAAGAAGTCCCTAAGAACTTGTATCTCACGCTCTGTAATTGTAGAATGATAAGGAACATTTCTTATATCAACTTTTTCTAGTGAATTAATCATTGTCGTTATCCTTTAAATTAAGCAAGTCAGAAAAAATAACTATAGAAATATAAAAAATTAAATCTCGGAGCTTTCTATAATCCTCATCATAATTATCATCTAAATCGCTCATTGTTTTTATCCTCCGTTTCTATATCGTCATGGAAAGTTAAGCGAAGAGCCGCAAACATAAGAGAGATAACGATAAGAAGTCCTATGGCAAGGAGAAACAATATAAAATTGTCAAAACTTCCAAAATTCTGCATAAACCAATCATACATTATTGTTATCCTCACTTTCATTGTCCTTGTTGAAGTACCACGGAAGATAGTCAATTATAAAGTAAAAGCTTCCTACTAAAGTTCCAGCAATAGGAGTGAATGTTACAACAAAAAGCGTGTAAGAGCCGAATTGTTCAACAATCCAGTCATATTTTAAAGATACGAAGATGATAAACGCTATTGATGTGATAACATGAATGATAATTAATAGAAATGTGCTATCTGATTTAAGCAACTTAATTATTTTCTTCATGTTCTTTATCCTCGATTTCTTTAGTGGGTTTCCTGTCATTCTTGTGTAATTCTTCATAAAGGGAATCAACTTCATAAGTAATAAGTAAACTGCCAAAAGTAAAATATAGACAAGCGTCTAATATAACTCCAAAACATGCATGAACAAGACCGACAAAATAAAGAATAATAACAGAAAAAATCAAAATATTGTATTTTGCACGATTACTTATTTTCTTCATGCTCTTTCCTCTCTCTTTCCGCCTGCCGCTTGGCTCGCTTGGCTTTTCTTGCTTCCGCTTCCTCATTGTGTATGTTGGTTATAAGGTCAAGGAGCTTGCTTATTTTGCCTTTACGGTGTTCTGTTCCGTAGGCAATATAGTTTGTCGCTTTCTTGATTTGTACCATATTCCGCCACACTAGGAAGAATAACAGTAATAGTACATATCCCATTGTTCTTTGTACCTCGCTTTCTGTGTTACTCGTTTTTATTTGTTCGTTCGCACGAACTTTTAAACGCTTCTTTGTGTACATCAGCAGAGCCGTTAAACTCTGCCTTTGCTAGTATCGGAGTACTAGTTTGCAAGGCTTCTAAAGAAGCCGACAGCCATTCTGATACCCATAGTGATTGCCATGAGTGAGAGACCGATAGGAAGAACAGCAACAATACCGTCTTTGCACACATCAACTGCGCTCTGACAAGCTGTTGTGATTGCTGTCTTAATTTCTGTATTCATTGTGACTGCTGCATTTCCCTCTGCTGCTAAAACTGTTGGTGTCATACTGGGAACCTCCGAAAATTATATTTATCATCACCTGTAAGGTGTTGATAGCTTAATAATATCGACTACGAAGCGCCAGAGCTTCATAATCGCCCATAATGTGAATGAGAGTATTACAGACATTGAAAACCCCATTGCTATATACTGAGAATAATCTGTTAATATTGCGCTTGCTGTTGTCATGTCTTATATCCTCTCTTTCTACATTAATCGTGAAACTGCTACATAGCCTAGAAACGCGCCTGTAAATATAATGAGTGTTATTGAAATTATATAGAGTGTGTCGCGGATTTCTGCGAGTGTGTTCTCTTGCGTTTCTGTTGGTGTTTCTTCTGATTCTTGACTTGTTGCATTGTTACTATCTATATTTATGGTATTATTGTCATTTTTATTTTCTGATTCTTTTACAATCTGTGTTTGTATTTCTTCTATTGCATATGATGTTTCTTTTTCTTCTGCGTTTACTGGCATAACAATATAAATTACAGTAAATATTAGTAGTAGTGTTAAAGTGATAATCATTAATATAAATATTGGTTTATGTTCTGATATCGTTTCTTTTATCATTGCTTTCTTGCTTTCTTAATTTATTAATTAGTTATTCTATTTTTGTTTATTGTGTCTGTGTTTATTGTGTCTGTGTTGTTTTTGGTTTATTATGGAACGCTCACGCGACCCCATTCACCTAAAAACAATCGCGCTTTGCGTTCATGTTTTCTTAACGGCTCATTCCCGGAGATTGTGTACTCCGTAGGCGAGTTTCTTCTGTGTCTCCGCGGCTTCTTTCTCTTTCTCCGCTACATATATGAAGTCGATAAGTTGTAGGTTAGCTTCCTCGGTGCGCCCCACCACTTCAAAGACCGTACCCAAGCTGACAACCCCCACAACATCAACGACATTGATAATTAGAGCGAATATCAGTAGAAGAGGACGGAACGAATTCACCGCTGATTCAGTTCGTCGGGGGCTGAACACGTCTATTAAGTTTGATGATGGTTATGTACCGCTTGCGGTGTACTGGCTTAATTAACGCTGTGTGCGGTACATGGGTAATGCGTGCCACTCTTGCCTTAAACGGCGCGAGCTGTCACTGTTGGTAGAACAGTATAAGTTTTGTAATAGTTCAATCGCGCGAACTCTTGGAAGAGTGGCGGTGTATCATTACCGAATTAATTCATGCTTTTGACAGCTCTCTTACAAGCATAAGCTAGAGCCGCCCTTATTAGCGCCGTTTGGACTTCTGGCACCATCTGCACCGTTTGCAATATCTTCTGTATTGTCGGTATTAACTGAATTGTCGGGTGATGTGCTGTGATTCTGTACGAATGTTTCTTTATACACATTTCCTGTAAACTTAATTCTTTTACCGCTGAACTTGTTTCTTAAAAAGATAATAAGTGCTACAAGCCCGATAATTACCCACATAAGTATTGCGACAGGTACAAGAATGTTTCTTAATAATATTAAGAAATCCATGTTTAACTCCCTTCTTTCTTTATTTGTAAATGTTTCTGCTCATATATGCCCAATCCGACAAGGGCATATTAAAAGCCGTAACAACCGACATAGTTACAACATGATTGAATTGGACTACACACAACGCTTATCCACTTGGGAGAATAACAAAGCGACTGTTACGACCTTTAATATATCCTTGTTGATTATTATTTATTTGTTAGAGCATAAGGAACGGCGGCGGTTTAACGAGTAACACAGAGCGAGTAATAACCGCCACTGTTCACAAATGCAGTACCCATTTAACACAGTGTTGTTAAATGGTCTATAATAGCGCGGGAAGCGACCGCGATATTATCACTTAATTACTTAGAAGCCTTAGAAGCAGTAGCAGTAGTGTTTTTCTGCTGCTCATCTTTGAACGGCATTGCAAAGCTGTCGTATGTCTGCTTACTGAATTCATCAATAAAATCTTTGCGCCATGGCTCATTGATTGGATAAAGAACGGCTGTGATTCTTGGCTTCGGTGTTGTATTTTCTCTCTTGAACCTATCATCATATGTTCCGGCAAAGAGGTAAATCTTATCTTCTTCAATACCGTTGTAAACGTCTTTAGGGACAGTTGCGTCAAGTGTATCTTCTCCGTCGTCAAGAATTACTGGATAATATTCTCCAGTAACACGACCTGTTGCGCGGTCTGTTATTTCCTGTACGTCTTTCTTTCTATAAACCTTTGCTATTGTCATAAATCCTAATTTCATTCTTTTTCACCTTTGCGCTTTTGCGCCCTCTCTTTAAATTTATTTTGTGATATATTTATATGGTGCGTTCAATCGAACGAACTTTTTATAAACTGCCGCGCCGACTTGCCTACTGGGGCGGCAAAATATAACTATGTAATAGTGTTGTTAATCTTTTATTATTTAGATTTAACAACTACATTGAAGAAGCGTATAAAACGCATCTGCGTATATTTAACGAATAAATACAACTCGGCTTCTTCTGCCTTGTTAAGATTGTGAAGCTCTTTAGCCGCTTCTATAACATCAACAACGGATAAATCAGATGAACGATTATTGCAGTTGAATATTTCAACAATCGCTTCTTCTACTGATTTAACAATGTCTTTTCTGATATAGTTCTCTTTGTTTTCCATGTTTAAAATCTCCCTTTTATTTAATTTTCTTCTATAAAAACAAGTTTTAACTTCTTGTTTTTTGGCTGTGAGGTAAGAAACTTGTTTAAAAACACAATCTGTGTATCAGACAATTCAGAGCCGCCAGTAAACATTAAACGGAGCTTTACTTTTTCCGTTGGCTGTTCTTCCTGTACTTTCTGCAATTCTTCCGATTCTTCCGATTTCTGTATTTCCTCGGGTTTACTCATTGCGTTATCTATTGCGTCAGCTTCTTTGTATAGTTCTTCTTCGTCCTCGGGATTATCTGGAAGAGCAGAAGCATCTATATCAGGCTTAACACTTGTAGCAATAGCGTTAATATTTAATTTTTCCTTGATTAAGGCTTTTAAATTGCGAGTTGATAAATCGGAAGTTATTCCCAGTTCTTCAAACTGTTCAATAGTCAACTGCCGTAATAATACAAGCTGTGTTATGCTAAAATCTTTCAATCTTTCATCAAGAGTATAAAAACCTGTCTGCTCATTCAAAGTGCAAAAATTATTTACAATCATAAGCCAGTTGGAAACTGTACCGCGCGCAATGTTAAATTCGTCATTCGCATAATCGTAAATGTTTTTATATCCCTGTACTTCATAGAGCTTCTTGTCATATACTGTTTTAAGAACTATTGCAATTTTAAGCTGCGACTTTGAATAATTTTCAATTTCTGTGTGAATCAGCTTATTAAGAGAATTACTTAAATTCTTCTTGTTTTCGTAATACACTAAACAATCAGCATAAAAGTTTTCATCACCGGAATTGATGTAGTTTACAAGGGCTTCACTGTTCTTTGCTTCCTGTGCTTCTTCCTCGGCTTTCTTCTGCTCAAGTCGTTCTTGCATAACTTCTTCAAGTGTTTTTGCTTCACCTTGTATGTACTTAGCCTCGAACATAGAAAATGAATTTAATACACAAGAAGATAAGGTTTCGTAATTATCAAGAGCGTTTTTTACACATAAAAATTGCTCGTATTCATCACCTAAAGAATCATATATCAGTATTCTTGGAGCAGTTGAAAAGTGACCGTCAAGGACAATTTTACAACCCTTATAATTATTAGATAAAACAGCTTGACCCTCTTCGCGATAAAATAACATTATGTCGTTATAATCTTTTTTATAAAAAATCTTTTTTGTACTCATATTAATTACCTACCTTTCAAGAATAACGGCTTGACCGTTAACGATGAGACTATTAACTTCTATTGTGCCAGTGTAGAAAGTTTCCATATCTGAAAGAGTTGTAAGTTTAACTCTTTTAGGTTCGTGAAACTTTTCGTTAAATCTGCCAAGATGAAAAATCTCTTGATAAGTAATAAAACATTTTGTCTTGTTTAGTATGAGGTAATTAATACCTTTACAACTGTAAATGTAACCTTTTTTAAATTCTCTCATGTTATTATCTCCCTTGTGTTTACTGGATTTAGAAGCGCTTCCCTCAATCACAAGTTAATTATATAATTTCATAAAAAATTCGGAAAACTTTTTTAAATTTGAATTTCTGAAAAATTAATATATGGGAAAGGACGTCAGGGATTTCTATTTTTTTGATAATATGGTATACTTTGCATGCTGAGTAGCAGAATTAGAAAGAATGGAGATTATTATGAATCCAGCATCAATTATGAAGCTTATGAGTGCCAAGAACAAGTTTCAGAAGAATCATCCAAAGTTCGTGGCATTTCTTAACAGATGTTTTGCAGGAGGTCTTAAGGAAGGAACTATAATTGAGATTACAGTTACTAATCCTGGAGAGGCACCTATAACATCTAATATAAAGGTACAGCAGTCTGATTTGGAACTGCTTGAAGAATTAAAAGAAATGGGGAGATAGTTTGCTTCGCAAAACAACGCGAAATAACAAGGAGGATTGGAATGTTTGGGAATGACAAGTCCAGAAAGAACGGACTTAATATTATAGTTGTAGGAGGCGGTAAGGTTGGTGCCACTCTTGTTGAGAGACTCAGCAGGGAGAACCATGATGTTACTCTTATTGATAAGAACAGGGTTAAGCTTGATGCAATAACAGGTGCATATGATGTTATGGGAGTTGAGGGCAATGGTGCTAGCTTTGCTGTTCAGAAAGAAGCCGGTATTGACTCAGCTGACCTTCTTATATCGGTAACGGATTCTGATGAGCTGAATCTTTTATGCTGTACACTTGCAAAGAGGGCTGGCAGATGTGAGGCAATTGCAAGAGTAAGAACACCTGAATACAGTCAGGAGGCTGCATTTTTAAGAGACAGATTAGGTCTGGCAATGATTATTAATCCGGAATTTGAGGCTGCAAGTGAGATAGCACGTGTGCTTTACATGCCGACAGCACTTGAGATTGGAACATTCGCACATGGACAGGCAGAGATGATTAAGATAAAAGTCCCTGAGGGTAACCAGATGTGTGGCCATACTCTGGCGGAGATATCTAAGGCTTCATCATCTAAGGTTCTTATATGTGCAGTTGAGAGGGATGGAGAGGTGTTCATTCCATCAGGACATTTTATTATAAGGGCAGATGATAAGTTATCTTTCATTGCATCAAGAAAGAATGCAAGGACATTTCTTGCAAGTGTAGGTTTTCAGACACATCAGGTCAAGAGTACCATGATTGTCGGAGGTGGAAGAGTTGCATATTATCTTGCAAAACAGCTTCTTAACATGGGAATTGATGTAAAGATTATTGAGAATGACAAGGAACGCGCGTTAAAGTTAAGCGAAGAGCTTTCGGGAGCTGTTATTATCAATGGTGATGGTACTGACGAGAGCCTTTTAAGAGAAGAGGGGATTGAGTATGTGGAGAGCTTTGTCCCTCTTACAGGGATTGATGAAGAGAATGTAATGCTTACTCTATATGCAAGAAAAGTATCTGAAGCCAAATGTATTACGAAAATAACAAGAATGGGATTCAGCAGTGTTATTAACAGCCTTGATCTTGGCAGTGTGATTTATCCAAGATATATAACATCAGAAGCTATCATTGCTTATGTAAGAGCTAAGAAGGAGTCTATGGGAAGCAATAACATACAGACCTTGTATCATTTGTTTGACCAGAAGGCGGAAGCTATAGAGTTTAACGTTGATAAGGAATCAGGAGTTACGGGCAAGCAGTTTATGGAACTTAAGCTGAAGGATAATCTGCTTATAGCACTTATTAACCGTAATGGTAAGATTATTATTCCAAGTGGTACTGACAGCCTTATGGTTGGAGATACTGTGGTTATTGTAACAACTCATACAGGGTTTGATGCTATAACTGATATTCTTAGATAGGAAAGGCTGGGAACATTGATATGAACAGTTCTATAGTAAGATATATTCTTGGACATGTTTTAAAGATAGAAGCGGCTCTTATGGTCATTCCTGTGATTGTTGGCGTTATATACAGGGAGAAGGCAATATCTGCATTCCTGATAACAATGGCATTATGTGCTGTATGTGGGATTCTTATGACAATTAAAAACCCTGCCAATACAGTTTTTTATCTGAAGGAGGGGTGTGTTACAACTGCACTCAGCTGGATTCTTATGAGTATATTTGGCTGCCTGCCTTTTTTTATAAGCAGGGAAATTCCTTCATTTACAGATGCACTTTTTGAGACAATATCAGGATTTACAACAACAGGAGCAAGTATATTAAGTGAAGTTGAAGGACTGTCACAGAGCATTATGTTCTGGAGATGCTTTACTCACTGGATTGGTGGTATGGGAGTTCTGGTATTTCTGCTTGCAGTAATACCTCTTACAGGTGGCTCTAATATCAATCTTATGAAAGCAGAGAGTCCGGGACCATCAGTGGGTAAACTTGTTCCTAAGATCAGATATACAGCAAGAATACTGTATATTATATATTTTGGGATGACTGTACTTCAGACAATTCTTCTTCTTTTTGGAGGAATGACATTCCTTGATGCACTTAATACAGCCATGGGAACAGCAGGAACAGGTGGATTTGGTATCAGAAATGACAGCTTTACAAGCTTTTCACCTTATATCCAGTGGGTTGTAACCATATTTATGATATTGTTTGGCGTTAATTTCAACGCGTATTATCTTATTGTTCTAAGACAGTTTAAGAAGGCTGTTAAAGTAGAAGAGGTAAGATGTTATTTCGGAATTATCCTTGCAGCAACAGCAATTATATTTGTTAATATATACAGAAGTGTAGGTGCTGTTGAACTTACACTGAGACAGTCAATGTTTCAGGTTGCATCTATTATAACGACAACCGGATTTTCATCAGTAGATTTCGATATGTGGCCGTCACTGTCAAAGTCGGTGCTTGTTGTACTGATGTTTGTGGGAGCATGTGCCGGAAGTACAGGTGGCGGAATTAAGGTTTCCAGGTTTATAATAGGGATAAAGACAATATTCAGAGAGATTCAGTCATATATTCATCCTAAGAGTGTTAAGGTGATTAAGACAGAAGGAAAGCCTGTTGATAGTGAAACATGCAGGTCGGTGAGTATATATTTCATAACATTTATCATGATATTCACAGCGTCCTTACTGCTGATATCTATTGAAGGAAAGGATATTGTGACGAATTTCACTGCAGTAGCAGCGACTATTAATAATATAGGTCCGGGGCTTTCGGCTGTCGGACCGACACAGAATTTTGGAAGTTATTCTGATTTCAGCAAATATGTACTGATGTTTGATATGCTTGCCGGACGACTGGAGTTATTTCCACTGATAATTCTGTTCACACCTTCAATATGGAAGGATCTTGTAACCAAGAAGGTTTCTGAAAGGAAAATGCGTAGAATAAGAAGGGGTTAAGTATGAGTAATGTATCTGATTATTTGAAATGGAGAGGTGACCTTGATTTTAGCCAGGCACCATTTAATGACGTGGACAATTTAATACTTGCGCAGATTGCATATGTTGATTTTACTGATATTGTACCGGCACCGGGAAGTATCGAGACTATTACAATTGCGGAAGCGGCAGACACATTTTTTGATACCCATGATGAGAAGGAGATTAAGAAATGCAAATCTTTCATAGGAAAAGCTCCGTATCTTTTAAGGGAGGCAGCAGCAACCAAAAGATTTGGTTCACTTATACTTACTAATTATGTTGATTATGTCGATGGCGGCAAAGAAGAACAGTTTGCAGCATTTCATGTAAGAATCGATAACAGACTTACGTATATTGCTTTCAGGGGAACTGATGATACACTTGTGGGCTGGAAAGAGGATTTTAACATGAGTTTCTTATCCCCTGTTCCATCGCAGAAGGATGCGGTAAGATATATTGACACAACCGTGCAGCGTTCAGAAGGAAAGCTGATTCTTGGCGGACATTCCAAAGGTGGTAATCTGGCAGTATATGCATCAGTATTTGCAAGACCATCAGTGAAGAAAAGAATTATTACTGTTTATAATAATGATGGTCCGGGATTTGACAGTGATTTTGTAAAGCATCCGGATTATCTGGCAATTCTGCCTAAGATTAAGAGTATTGTTCCTTATTGTTCAGTTGTTGGAATGCTTCTTAATCATGATGGGGATTATGAGGTTGTAAAGAGCAGCCAGTCAGGTCTTATGCAGCATGATTCTATGTCATGGCAGGTTATAGGACCAGATTTTGAGACTGAGCAGGAGTTAAGTCCTAAGAGTAAAAGGTTAAATGCAGCACTGAGCGCATGGATAGACGGGCTTACAAGAGAACAGAGGGCAGAATTCGTAGATACATTATTCTCACTGGTAACTGCAAGTGGTGCAAAGAACCTTTCAGAGATAAGTACAGCCAGGTTTAAGAATATTAATGCCGTTCTTAAGTCTTTCAGGGAACTTGACAAATCAGAACGTGCAATGATACTTAAGATATTTGCTTCACTTACAGGTGAGATTGGAAAAGCTTATAAGAGCAATTAATAAGGAGATAAAGAATGGGACAGGTTATATCAGCAGGAATATTGTTAGTTGTGGTTGTTGCCATATATATTGCAGTTTCATATAAGCACGAAAAAAGCGGTCTTGGGAAGGGCTGTGATGGTAATTGCGGCTCATGTGGATTAAGAAGCTGTAAAACTGACAAGAAGTGAGGCTTTAATGCGTAATACGGGGGACAGGTTAAAAGAATGCCGCATTATGAAAGGCTTATCCAGAGGGGAAATGTCAGAAATGCTGCATGTCAGTACTGACTATCTTGCTCGTTTGGAGACAGGGACACAACCGGTTACATACAGGATTATAGAGAAGGTGGCAAAACTTGAAGGCTGGAACAGCGATTATATCCTGCATGGAATAGATAATAATAATCCATTTTCAGAGTTGCACACACTATGCCCTGATTTCAGGAAAAAAGTTTTTATAAGAAATCTGCTATGTTTGTTTGACAGCATGCTTCAATTCGGGTATAAGAAAGAAAGGGTAGTGGCATATTACCATAGAATGATACTTGAGATTGTTAATGGAATGGAACTGGATGTTCCAGATAATGTGCGTACAGGATATACACTTACAGAGATAAGACGGATACATGATATGAATAAAAAGGACATGGCAAATGTGCTTGGAATATCAGAGAGAAGCTATTGTACATTAGAGAATGGTTTGTCAAGACCAGATATAAAGATTTTACAGATAGTATATGATATGTATGGATTTAATGTGCAATATTTTCTTACACGTAATCCACTTGATTGTGAGGCTGTAAACAATATATACAGGTGTTTTGATGAACCGTTAAGAGATTTTATTATGAGACGCATCAGGGACGACTATGATGAAATAATAATTATGAAAGGCCGGACTTATGGTAGAGATATATAGAACAGACCAGCAGGTATTAAATACATTGACAGATATTCAGGATGGATGCTGGATTAATATGGTAGATCCGACAAGCAAGGAGCTTGAGCAGATAGCAGAACGCTTTGAAATAGAACCTGAGGATATCTCATCTGCACTTGATGAAGAAGAAAGTTCGCGTATAAGCCTTGAAGACGGATATACTGTTATACTTGTGGATATTCCTACACCTG
>ENA-OROD01002542-OROD01002542.1-human-gut-metagenome-genome-assembly--contig:-NODE-2542-length-13067-cov-5.417538_pt1 | contig 13067 bp, 10 predicted proteins | sample MGYA00242123_ERZ509038 | MGnify/ENA primary metagenome ERZ509038 (study PRJEB26280, sample SAMEA2338719) | human gut metagenome | biome: human gut; feature: human-associated habitat; material: faeces... | reverse complement strand
ACCGTGCGTTTCTGAGGGTGCTGCCTGCGCCGCCTATCCAGTTTTGAGAGCTGCGGAATTCGCCGGGGTTCTTCTCGCTGCCCCTTACGCCTTCCATCAGGACAGCATGAGTCTCCCTCAGCAGACGATTGCATAGTGGCAGCTCGCCAAGCCTTTTAATGGCGAAATTCGTCGCCTTGACGTAATTGACAACATCCGAGACATCACGGTTGACATTAGCGCCGGCTGTGGGCTCAAAGACATCCTCAAGTGTTGCCTGTGTGCCCTCGATTTGCGACGACATCAGCGCTTCTTTGTAAACATACATCGACACAAAAAGCCCCATGCTCGGTATCCGGGACGAAATGCTTTCCAAAGCCGCGAGCTGTGCCGAAGCCTTTGCCAGAAGATTTGCAATATCTTCATCAAACTCAATCGGCGGACTTGGGGGAAGCGGGGCGGGAACAAAGGATTTGTATTCCATGCTGCCGGAAAGGTTGGCTTTAAAATATCCTGCTCGGTTTGCCATGATTAGCTCCTTAAAACTTTAATTATAATATTATTATACGCAGGTTATTCAAATATGTCAAGCTAAATTAAAATAAAAGCCCGAAAATTCAATAGTTATTTTAATTTAATTCTTTAAACTAAAATAATATCACCGCAAGCACCCCATACATTTAAATTTCGCCAATAAATATTATCAGTTCTGCGACCTTTCAAATCCATCTCACAGAAAATCTGAAAAACTTTTTTCAAAAAAACCCGAAAAAACATTAAAAATCACCCAACCTTTTTCCTTCTCAGACTGTCATATAAGTGAAAGCTTTCAAACAGAAAGGATGACGACAATGGCATATATGGATATGTCCGACGAAACCTTAGTGCTCTTAACGCTTGCCGGAAACGACTGCGCGTATGAAGCCCTTGTCAAGCGGCATGAAAAGTCCGCCCGAGCCGCCGCTTATGCGGTCATACATAACCAGCATATAGCCGAGGACGCCGCGCAGGACGCCTTCTGCGCCGCATGGATAAGGCTGAATATGCTCCGCGAGCCGGATAAGTTCGGCGCGTGGGTAGCGCGTATTGCGCGGAACTGCGCCGCGAATATGGCAGAGCGTTTCCGCAACTATCTGAGCATCGAGGATATGGTCGATTTCCCTGAGAGAAGGGATTCAAGCTTTGACCCCGAGGAAATGCTTTTGTCGAAGGAAGAAGCCGAAACCCTGCAAAGGGGTCTTGAAAGACTGCCCGACCGCGCCAAGCAGGTGGTTTACCTGCACTATTATAAGGATATCCTGGACGAGTCTACCATTGCCGAGGACCGGGAGGACATGAGTTTTATCTGGGACAATTATTATGATACCGAATCCCGGATCCACGAATTCGGATTAAGTATCTTTGTACAGGAAACAGATGATCTATATCGGAAATATCAGGAGGATCACTACCAGCGTGCTTATTCTCTGGAAGAAATCAAGGAACTGCTTGCACAGGCAGGTCTTATTTTCCTGGATGCATATGACGAGTTATCCTTCGATCATCCGAACGAGAACAGTACCCGCATCCATGTCATTGCACGGGAATGCGGAAAATCTCCGGCGTGATTTATCGATACTAACAGATTTTAATTAAGAAAGGATTTTAATATGTCAGATTATATTATAAGAGGAACTGCAGCAGGTGACCAGGTGCGCTTCTTTGCTGCAACCACAAGAGAACTGGTCGAAACGGCCCGTGAGATCCATAACACCAGCCCGGTTGCCACCGCCGCTCTCGGCAGACTGCTGACCGCAGGTGCCATGATGGGAAGCATGAGCAAAAGTGAAGAGGATCTGACTACTCTGCAAATCAAATGCAACGGACCGATCGGCAGTCTTATGGTAACCGCTGACGGCGCTGCCAATGTAAAAGGCTATGTCGGGAATCCAAATGTTATCCTGCCCGCCAACAGCAAAGGGAAACTGGATGTTGCCGGTGCCCTGGATCTTGGTGTATTAAGCGTCATCAAGGATATCGGCTTAAAGGAGCCTTATGTCGGACAGACACAGCTGGTTTCCGGTGAGATTGCCGAGGATCTAACCTATTATTTCGCCACCAGCGAGCAGGTACCCACCTCGGTTGCCCTGGGTGTGTTAATGAATCATGAAAACACTGTACAGCAGGCCGGTGGCTTCATTATTCAGCTGATGCCGTTTGCTGAAGAATCTCTGATTGATTCTCTGGAGGAACGTCTGAAAAATTATACCTCCATTACCACCCTGTTAGACCAGGGAAAATCTCCGGAGGATATTATGAAGGATATCTTCCAAGGCTATGATCTCCGGATCATGGATCAGATTCCAACCGTATATCGATGCAACTGCTCCAGAGACCGTGTTGAGCGTGCGGTACGCAGTATCAGCCGCAAAGATATTGAGGAAATGATCGCAGACAATCAGCCGATCGAAGTCAACTGCCACTTCTGTAACAAACATTATGTCTTTAATGTGGACGACTTAAAGAAAATGATACAGGAATAATTATGAGACTTCATCAAAAATGCAACTAATGTATATAATGTATAAGAATTAAAGAAAAAAGCCATATCCATCCCTCGCTTCCGGATTCCCGGACATTCGGATGAATATGGCTTCTTTCTTGTATTACGTTTTCGGAAGCTTACTTCCTACATTTTCTACCTGTTTGCTTACTTACTCTGTGCATTCCTCTTGGCGCGCATACGCATGGTAGGATCCAGAATCTTCTTACGGATACGCAGACTCTTCGGTGTAATCTCCAGCAGTTCATCGGTATCGATAAACTCCAGTGCCTGTTCCAGGCTCAAAACTCTCGGCGGAACCAGCTTCAGTGCATCATCAGAACCGGATGACCGGGTATTCGTCAGATGCTTGGTCTTACATACATTTACCTCGATGTCATCGGTCTTACCGTTCTGGCCGACAACCATACCACCGTAAACAGCTTCGCCCGGCCCGATAAACAGAGTACCACGTTCCTGTGCATTGAACAGACCATAAGTAATACTGGTACCGCTCTCGTATGCGATCAGAGATCCCTGATTCCGGTACTGGATATCTCCCTTATATGGCCCATAACCGTCAAAAATCGTATTGATCACACCGGTACCTTTGGTCGATGTCATGAACTCACCTCTGAATCCGATCAGTCCACGGGACGGAATGTCAAACTCCAGACGGACATTGCCATCTGACATTGGTGCCATGCCTTGCAGCTCACCCTTACGCTGTGTCAGCATATTGATCACAGTACCGGAGAATTCTTCCGGAACATCTACGACTGCGATCTCCATTGGTTCCAACTTCTTACCGCGCTCATCTTCTTTATAAATAACCTCTGCCTTGCTGACCGCGAACTCATAGCCTTCCCGACGCATATTCTCGATCAGGACAGATAAATGCAGCTCGCCACGTCCGGATACCTTATACGCCTCGGTTGTCTCCGTCTCCTCTACCCGCAGGCTGACATCTGTATTCAGCTCCCGGAACAGACGATCACGCAGGTGACGGGAGGTGACGAACTTTCCTTCCTTACCGGCTAACGGTGAATCATTTACCATGAAATGCATGGAAATCGTAGGCTCTGAAATCTTCTGGAACGGAATCGGGTTCGGAGCTTCCGGTGAGCAAAGGGTATCGCCGATATGAATATCTGCAATACCGGAAATCGCTACGATGGAACCGATCTGTGCCTCGGTCACCTCGACCTTATTTAATCCGCTGAACTCATATAACTTACCGATCTTAACTCTCTGATGCTTATCCGGATCATGATGATTCACCAGTACGACTTCCTGATTTACTTTCAGGGAACCGTTATCTATCTTACCAACACCGATACGGCCTACATATTCATTATAATCAATTGTACTGATCAGCACCTGAGTCGGTGCCTCCGGATCTCCTTCCGGTGCCGGGATATGATTGATGATCGCTTCAAACAACGGTTTCATATCTGTGCCGGGCACATCCATTTCGGTGCTGGCTACACCGGTCTTCGCCGATGCGAAGATAAACGGGCAATCCAGCTGCTCCTCACTTGCATCCAGATCCATCAGAAGCTCCAGTACCTCATCCACAACCTCTGCCGGTCTTGCTTCCGGACGGTCGATCTTATTAATACAGACAATTACACTTAAATCCAGTTCCAGTGCTTTCTTTAATACGAATTTCGTCTGTGGCATTGCACCCTCAAATGCATCCACCACCAGAATAACGCCATTTACCATTTTCAGGACACGTTCTACTTCTCCGCCGAAATCCGCATGTCCCGGAGTATCGATAATGTTGATCTTGGTATCGCCGTACATAACTGCCGTATTCTTAGACAGAATGGTAATACCTCTCTCTCGTTCAATATCATTGGAATCCATTACACGCTCTGCTACTTCCTGATTTTCCCGGAACACACCACTCTGCTTTAACAGCTCATCCACCAGGGTTGTCTTACCGTGATCAACGTGAGCGATAATTGCAACATTCCGGATATCCTCTCTTGCGATTTTCATAAATTGCCTTCTTTCCTTATTATAAATCTACTTTTTTCTCTTTTTCAACGCGTTACATTCTATCATAGAGTTCGTTGCTTGGCAAGAAAAAGCTTCTTTAACCAAAGAATTCTTCTAATTTCTCCACCGGAACCCTGGCTCCGGTCGCCTCCGTGACCGCTTTTACAAACCGCTCATAGTCCGGTGCATACACATCCACAAGGAGTGTCACCCGATCTTCATAAATCGTATCGGCAATCACCGCATCCTCCTGTGCGATCAGATACTGTAGTTTCCCCAGATCTCCATAATCCATACCAAGCTTCGCCCGGATCATCGGCCGCCGCTTCTTCACCACACCGGCTGCCAGTGCCGCCTTTGCCGCTTCGGTATATGCCCGAACCAGGCCCCCGGTTCCCAGAAGTGTCCCGCCGAAATACCGTGTCACCACAATACAGACATTCCGGACACCGCTTCCGCCAATCACTTCCAGAATCGGCTTACCTGCCGTCCCCTGCGGTTCTCCGTCATCCGAGAATCGGAGCAACGGCTGCGGGCCGGTCCCGATTGAAAATGCATAACAGTTATGTCTGGCATCATAATGCTTCTTCTTAATCTTCTCCACCGCCGCCAGTGCCTCCTCCTCGGATTCTGCAGGCACTGCATAGCCTATAAATCTTGATTTTTTCTCTATGATCTCATCCTGTCCGGCTTCCGCCAGTGCTAAATATTCTTCCATGCGGATTCCCTTCTGTCATACTGTTTTACCCGATTTTTTCAACCATTTCCCAGTATAACCGGATTCTGCACCGGGTGCAATTCATTCTGTATAATTTCTTTCGAATTTGTGAATAATCCCAGGTGATACAAAGTTTTTCTTTATTTCAATAGTAGTATTTGATATAATAGACGGGATAAAGGAGGCGCTTTCATGAACTTTAATAAAAATGAAACGATTAAGAAACAGAAACATCTGGTTTCAAAAGCCAGCAAGAATAAAGAAAAAGCGAAAGTCTCTGTATTTAAGGGCTTTTTAATCTGTATTATTGCTTTTGTTGCCATTTGCATCGGTGCCGGGCTCGGTATGTTTAACGGTGTCCTGGATGATGCACCGAGCATTGATGACATCAATGTTGTGCCGGAAGGTTTCCAGACCTGTGTTTATGATCAGAACGGAAATCTGGTAACAACACTTTCCAGTATCAATTCCAACCGTGAGTATGTATCCTATGATGAGATCCCGGTAAATCTGCGTAATGCATTTATCGCCATTGAGGATGAGCGTTTCTGGCAGCATAACGGTATCGATATTCGCGGTATCTTCCGTGCCGCCTATGAAGGTGTCCGGAATGGTTTCAATTTCAATCAGGGTGCCAGCACCATCACCCAGCAGCTGATCAAGAATGAGGTTTTCAACGTTGGTATGAATGAGAATACCAAGCTGGATTCTGTGAAACGTAAGATTCAGGAACAATACCTTGCAATTGAGCTGGAAAAGCGTTTGAGTAAGGAAGATATTCTGGAATATTATTTAAATAGTATCTACTTAGGCGAAGGATGCCACGGTGTAGAAACCGCTACCAAGACCTATTTCGGCAAGGAAATGTCTGAGCTCACTGTCTCAGAATGTGCAGTTATCGCGGCCATTACCCAGAACCCATCCAAATATGATCCGGCTCTGCATCCGGACCAGAATGCAAAGCGTCGCCAGACCGTTCTGGACTATATGCTGGATCAGGGATTGATCGATGATGCCGAATACAAAACCGCATGTGCGGATGATGTATACTCAAGAGTTGAGTTAACTCATGATACCAATGCAGAAAATGCATCTGCCAATTCATATTTTATTGATTCCGTAATCAATGCCTTAATGAATCAGTTGATCAACGAATACGGATATTCGAAAAAGGATGCTTCCAATCTGGTATATGCCGGCGGTTTATCCGTATACATCACACAGGATGCCGGAATCCAGAATATCTGTGATACCGTATTAAATGATCCTGAGAATTATCCCGCATCCACACAGGTATCCCTGTCCTACCAGTTATCTCTGATGGATGATGATCAGAACGTTATTAATTTCAGCACCAATCATCTGTTAAAGCATTTTAAGGAAAAGACCGGTAACAATAACTACTCTCTGATCTATAGCAGTGAGGAGGAGGCTCGTGCTGCAGCCGATGAGTTCAAGGCAGATATGATGGCAGAAAATCCGGATTATCCATATGCCGTTGAGAGCTATGATACAACGATCCAGCCACAGATTTCCTTTACACTGATGGATCAGTCAACCGGTTATGTAAAGGCGATCGTCGGTGGACGTGGTGACAAGAAGGGTGACTTAACCTTAAATCGGGCAACCGATTCTGCCCGTCAGCCGGGTTCCTGCTTCAAGGTTCTGGCTGCTTTCGTTCCTGCCCTGGATGCAGGCGGCAAGACACTGGCCACAACTTATGAAGATGCACCGTTCACTTATGATAATGGTCGGCCGGTTGCGAACTGGTGGGGTGACAGCTACCGTGGATTCAACTCCATCCGGGATGCGATCCGCGATTCCATGAACGTTATCGCAGTTAAGACCATTACCGATATCGGACCACAGCTTGGTTTTGATTATCTGATGAATATGGGATTTACCACTCTGGTAGAATCCGAAACCTATGCTGACGGAACTGTTTACTCAGATATTCAGCAGTCTCTGGCATTAGGCGGTATCACAAACGGTGTTACCAATCTGGAGATTACCGCTGCTTATGCTTCCATCGCAAACACCGGCGTCTACGTAGAGCCTATTTTCTACACCAAGGTATTGGATCATGACGGAAACGTTCTGATTGATAATCAGCCGGAGACCAAACAGATCATGCAGCCAACAACTGCATGGCTGATCAACAACGCAATGAAGGATGTTATCACATCCGGTACCGGTGGTCCGTGTGCATTATCCAGCGGCATGCCTGTATCAGGTAAGACCGGTACATCTTCCAAGGATTATGACCTGTGGTTCTGTGGATCCACTCCTTACTATACAGCTTCTATCTGGCTTGGATATGATATTAATACATCTCTGCCAAAGGGAAGCGGTTCTCTGCATGAACGTATGTGGTCTAAGATCATGCAGCAGATCGTAGAACTGGAAGGTCAGGAAGTCAAAGACTTTCCAAAGGTGGATGGAATCACCAGTGCCACAGTCTGCCGCACTACCGGCCTTTTGCCAAAAGATGGTTGTGAAACCAAAACAGAGTATTTTGCTGTTGGTACGGTTCCGACAGAAACCTGCGGCATGGAGGTCATTGATATGTGTGCAGAATCCAATCTCCCTGCAACCGAGAATTGCCCGGAGAAATATGCACTGACTTTCTTCCGCCAGGAGGATGGCAGTATCTATATCCCATATGCATTTCAGAGTCGAGGCATTCCTGCAGGCTTTGATACCCAGACTTGCCCGATTCATCCGGCCGGTACCACCACAGAAGAGGCAACCGAAGCCGATTCTTATATGATCACCTCCAAGGTTAACGGAACCGGAGGTACAATCACAGCAAGCTGTAAAGTACCAAAGGGCGGAAGCAAGACCTTCTACATCACACCGGCAACCGGATATGCGATTTCAGATGTTTTAGTAGACGGCCAGAGCAAGGGTGCTGTTTCAAGCTACACATTTAAGAATGTAAATGAAAACCACAGCATTACCGTTAAATTCACAGCAACTGAAAGCACACCAACTACTGAGGCTCCAACCTCCACCGATACGGCAGCTCCGACAGAGTCAACAACCGAGACTTCTACGGACACTTCCGAACCGGCACCGGAGGTCCAGACAACCCGGACACAGCGCCAGCGTTATCTGTGGAGAATCCGTTAGAAAATAGAAGAAGGCACGCAGCATCATTGCTACGTGCCTTTTTGTATCTATATGAAGAAATAGTACCCGGGATCTATTTCATTGTTGTCTACTTCTTCATTTTCGGTCGGAAGATCAGCGATGCCAGATAAGAAAAAACCAAGGCCGATGAGGTACCTACCGCTGCCATGCGGAAACCTCCGCGGAACAACCCGATAAATCCATCCTGATCCACCGCTTCCTTAATCCCCTTCCACAGATTATATCCGAATCCGCTTAACGGAACAGCCGCACCGCCGCCGGCAAACTTAAGCAATGGTTCATAAAGGCCCAGTGCTCCCAGAATCGCTCCGCCGCATACCAGTGTTACCATCACCCGCCCCGGCATCATTTTCGTCGTATCCATCAGGATCTGTGCCAATACACAGATTCCCCCTCCGATCAGAAATGCCCATACATAATTCATATCATCTGCACCCCCGATTCTCAATCATGACTGCATGCGCAATCCCTGGCACTGTCTGTCCCTCATTGAAGCTGACCGTAGATAATAAGGCACCTGTCGGGACAAATAGCACCCGATTCCACTCCCGTTTCTTTAATTTGTCCAGGATATAACCGGCCAGTGTGACTGCAGAGCATCCGCAGCCGGAACCGCCGCTGTGCGTATCCTGTTCACTGTTATCATAGATCTCAATTCCACAGTCCATATGCTCATCCAGAATATCATACCCATTATCATTTAACAGCTTGATCAGGATTCCTTTTCCGACCTTACCCAGATCTCCGGTAACGATCCGGTCATAATCCTTCGGCTTCCGTCCGAAATCCTGCAGATTCTGATAGATGACTGCCGCCGCAGCCGGAGCCATTGCCGCACCCATATTCATAGAATCCCGCACGCCGTAATCCGTAACTGTCCCGGTTGTAATCCCCGGAATCACAATCTCTCCCTCCGGATCATCTGACAGAACAAATGCTCCGCTTCCTGTCACTGTCCAGGTCGCGCTTAACGGACGTTGATTCCCATATTCCAACGGAAACCGGAACTGCTTCTCCGCACTTCCGAAATGGCTGGAAGCTGCTGCCAGTACGTTATGTGCATAACCCGCCGCCACCGTCATAGCCCCTAACGATAATGCCTCACCGACCGTCGAGCAGGCACCATATAATCCAAACAACGGAATATCCATATCTTTAATGCCAAATGTAGATGCGATCAACTGTCCCAGCAGATCACCGGCAAATACATATCTGATATCCTGCCGCTTTAAGCCCGACTTCTCTATCGCAAGCTGACAGGCCTGCCGGATCAACTCGCTTTCTCCTTCCTCCCATGACTCCCGGCCGACCATTGGATCCTCTATGATCCGATCAAAAAAAGCCTGCAAAGGACCTTCTCCTTCCTTCTGTCCCACGACAGAAGCTGCACTTCGGATGCAGGGAGGATTGTCAAATGCTAGGCTTTGTCTTCCTTTTTGCTGTTGCATAATTTCACCTCCGGAACTACGATTCAAATTCATCATTTGAAATTAGTATTCCGAATTTCAACAACTATATAACAGGTAAATGCTGGTTATATTTATTTATGATTGTTTTCTGATCATGATGCCGGTACAACCTTTACAACAAATGTAATGACACCCAGGATCGTCAAAATAATACCGACTGTCCGATTCAAACGCTTCTCTTCGCATCTGTTGGCAAATCTTGCTGCCCAGGTTGCTCCGATGATCGTAGATACCACACAGATGACCATTGCCATCGGATACAGCTTGCATCCCATGATATAATGGCTCGCTGCTCCGGTCAGTGCAATGATCGTCATGATCATAGTGCTGGTACCGACCGCAGTTTTTAAATCATAGCCGAGCAGCACCGTCAATGCAAACAGCATCATGGCACCGCCACCGGCTCCTGCGAATCCGCAGATCAGTCCGATCACTATTCCGGAGCCGATCGATAGTGCGATCTGCATCCATTTCCGATGCTTCTTTACCTTACTAGTCTTCTCTACCGTAATCGGACTGATAATAAACTTCAATCCCAGATAGGTCGTTGCCAGCATGGAATATAGACCGATTCCATCTGGTGTTACGATTGAGAACTTATAACCGACATAGCTTCCGGCTACCGTAAACAGAAACGCCGGTCCTAAAATGATCAGACCGCGTTTAATGTCAATGTTCTTATTTTTGTAATATGTAAATGCAGAAATCGCAGATGCCAGAACATCGGATGCCAATGAGATAGCAACCACATCATAGGAATCCATCCCCCCTAAGGAAACCAGTAACGGAGTAATGACAACTGCCGCTGACAAGCCCGCCAGACCGGTTACTATCCCGGCCCCAAGGCCTGCCAGTATGCATAACATAATAAAATACATAAAATCTATACCTCTAATCTATATTTCTTCCAATGTTTTCTGCAGCTCCTCCGCAGATACATCAACGGTCTGATAGCCGGCAATGCCCATATCCGGCAGATCCTGTCCGTTTTCCGGTTCCTTCCCTGATCCCATCAGCAGAACCTTCGCCTCAGATGCCGTCGGCAACCCTTTCAGTTTCCGGAATGCCTCTGCCCCCTCCTGAAGTAATACTTCCTCACTCAGAAGAATAATATCCGCCTTATGGGATGAAAAATAATCCTCTGCCTGCCGCAAGCTGGTAATCCCAATCACCCGATACTTGTCTGCCAGCTCCAGTTTACGCTTCTTCAGCTGTTCCATGTTCTGATTCAGAATCAGAAGTGTCTTCTTCTCAGAACGCTCCGGCAACCGGTCAAATACCTCTTTTACCCTTGTCAGCAAAGTATGTTTCTCAATCGGCTTCGCAATATACCCCTCTGCTCCTGCCGCCGCACAACATTTTACCGTATCCCGATCCTGTCTGCCGGTAAAGAAAATCACCGGAAACTGCTTCCCTTCCGGCAGCTTCCGTAACTGTTCCAATGTCGTAAATCCGCTCATCCCCGGCATCTCTATATCCAATAAAAGAAGATCGAACTTCGTCTCCTCTGCCATGTGAATTGCCTGCATACCCGACAATGCTCCGAGCACTTCATAAGAGCCTTCTGTCAGATACTTCTGAACTGTCTTCAAGCACATTAAATCATCATCGACTACCAATATCCGTTTCCCCATACAAAACACCTCCTGATTCCTCTTCTGTGTGCCCGTTTCCCTTGGGTCGCATTCGCTCCTTTATCCCTGTGTATATATGCACCATTCATTTCTTGTATTTTAACATATAAGTTTTTCTTCGTAAAGGATTGCAGGAAATCTATAAATCAAGTATGCTAATTATAGTATTATTAAATGAACAGGCAGGTATTCTTATGGAACAGATTATATATCAGGTAACGAATTACGATGAAGAAGCAGTCTATAAAGCGGTCAGCAAGGCACTATCCGATCTGCATGTGCAGGATGACCTGAAGCCCGACATGCGGATTGTCTTAAAACCCAATCTTGTCATGGCTAAAAAGCCGGAGTTTCCGGTCACGACCCACCCTCTGATCGTAAAGTCTGTTGCCCGGTGGTTGCGCGAGCAGGGCATGAAGCACATCACCGTAGCAGAAAGCTCTGGTGGCCCTTATAATGCTGAATATATCAAAGGCATCTATCATACCTGTGGCATGACCGAGGTCGAGCCTTATGCAGAGTTAAATTCGAATTTTGATTTCGTCTCCGTTCCGTCACCGGAAGGGTTTGTCAACCATACCTTTAACATCATTAAGCCGATTGCGGAAGCGGATTATATTATCAATCTGCCGAAACTGAAAACACATGCAATGACCGGATATTCCGGTGGCATTAAGAATCTGTTCGGCTGTATTCCGGGACTGCAGAAACCACAGCTCCATTACCGGTTCCCGGACATCGAGGACTTCTCCAATATGCTGGTCGAGTTGTCCCTGTCGGTGCAGCCACAGGTTACTCTGATCGATGCGATCGATGCCATGGAAGGAAATGGTCCGACCGGCGGCACCTCACACCCATTGGGATTGATCCTTGCCGCAAGAGATATGTATACACAGGATTATTTTGCGGCAAGTCTCATGCAATTAGATCCGGATGAAATCGTGATGATCCGTCAGGCAAAGGACCGTGGTCTGATCCATATGGATGAGCTGGTGCAGATTGGTGATCCGCTCCCGGCAGAGCTCACTCCGTTCCGGCAGCCGGATACCCGTTCGCTGGACTTCTCCGAAAAAGTACCGGCATTCCTGCAAAAGCCATTTACCGCATTTCTTTCCAAAGTGCTGAAATCCTATCCGAAGCTCCAGCCGGATCTGTGTGTCGGCTGTGGCAAATGTGCGGAAAGCTGCCCGGCTCATGTTATTGAGATCAAGGACCGCAAGGCACATTTCCGCCGCAAGGGCTGTATCTCCTGCTTCTGTTGTCAGGAAATGTGTCCTATGAAGGCAATTGCCGTAAAGAAAGCATTGTAGCGATTCCGTGAAACTGTTATACTGGATTATATAGTTATCCTTAGCATTGCAATAGAAAAGAGGTATCTTTATGAATAAATTTTGTTCCCATTGCGGACGCGAATATGATATAACGGCACACTTCTGTCCTTCCTGCGGATGTAAGAATGAAGCAGCTCCGGTGTCGCCGCAGGTACAGATAGTGCAGCCTCAGGTTCCACCAGTGCAGCCTCAAGTACAGGCAGTGCAGCCTCAGGTTCCGCCAGTGCAGCCTCAGGTTCCGCCAGTGCAGCCTCA
>ENA-OROD01002535-OROD01002535.1-human-gut-metagenome-genome-assembly--contig:-NODE-2535-length-13085-cov-3.429087_pt1 | contig 13085 bp, 10 predicted proteins | sample MGYA00242123_ERZ509038 | MGnify/ENA primary metagenome ERZ509038 (study PRJEB26280, sample SAMEA2338719) | human gut metagenome | biome: human gut; feature: human-associated habitat; material: faeces... | reverse complement strand
ATCCGGCAGAAGCGACATAGCAACACATCAATAAATTGGCAAATTATTTATGTTATATTATCTATTTGAATGGCTGCAAAAGCTCAATTTTCCAGGAGCGGGAATGTTCGGATATACTTCATTCCGTGCTTTGATGGCGGTGATCCTCGCGTTACTTATTTCAAGTATCTGGGGAGATAAGTTCATCAACCTACTCAAAAGGAAACAAATCACAGAAACGCAGCGTGATGCTAAAACGGACCCGTTCGGCGTCAACAAAGTAGGCGTGCCGAGCATGGGAGGTGTTATCATCATTGTAGCCATCCTGATCCCTTGTCTGTTGTTGGGTAAACTGCATAATATATATATGATACTGATGCTGATAACCACCGTATGGTTGGGATCGCTCGGCTTCGCAGACGACTATATCAAGATCTTTAAAAAAGACAAAGAAGGTTTGCATGGTAAGTTCAAGATTATCGGTCAGGTCGGTTTGGGTTTAATTGTCGGAATGACTTTGTATCTAAGTCCGGACGTAGTGATCCGTGAGAATATCGAAGTTCATAATCCGGGACAGGAGATGGAAGTGATACACGGAACCAATGATTTGAAATCGACCCAGACAACGATTCCTTTTTTCAAGAGCAATAACCTTGATTATGCCGATTTGGTTTCTTTCATGGGCGAGCATGCGCAAACAGCCGGATGGATTTTGTTCGTCATCGTCACAATCATCGTGGTTACCGCCGTATCAAACGGTGCCAACCTCAACGATGGTATGGACGGAATGTGTGCCGGAAACTCCGCCATCATAGGTGTGGCGCTAGGCATACTTGCATATGTGTCGTCGCACATCGAGTTTGCCGCCTACCTCAATATCATGTATATTCCTGGTTCTGAGGAACTGGTAGTATTCTTCTGTGCCTTCATTGGAGCCCTCATCGGTTTCCTCTGGTACAACGCCTACCCTGCCCAGGTATTCATGGGCGATACGGGTTCGCTGACCATCGGCGGTATCATCGCAGTAGGTGCCATCATCATCCACAAGGAGCTGATGCTGCCTATCCTCTGCGGTATTTTCTTCGTAGAAAGCCTCAGCGTGATGATGCAGGTTTACTATTACAAGATAGGAAAGCGGAGAGGTGTGAAGCAGCGTATCTTCAAGCGCACACCTATCCACGACAACTTCCGCACACAGGACAGTCAGCTGGATCCTGACTGCAAGTATCTGTGGAAGAAGCCTCGCAACTGCTTCCATGAATCAAAGATTACCATCCGTTTCTGGATTGTAACCATCATTCTGGCAGCATTGACCATCATCACATTGAAGATCAGATAAAATACAGGCTCTTATCAGCCCGACAAGTATAGAGAATAAGACAATGAGCAAAATTGTAATTTTAGGAGCTGGCGAAAGTGGCGCAGGTGCAGCCGTGCTGGCAAAGAAAGAGGGATTCGAGGTCTTTGTTTCAGACATGTCAAAGATCAAGGATAACTACAAGAAGTTGATGGATGACCACAACATCGAATGGGAAGAAGGTCACCATACAGAAGAAAAGATTTTAGATGCAGATGAAGTCATCAAGAGTCCGGGTATTCCTAAGGAAGCACCTATGATACAGAAACTGATGGCTAAGGGTACACCTATCATCAGCGAAATAGAATTTGCGGGCAGATATACTGATGCCAAGATGATCTGTATCACGGGAAGTAACGGTAAGACAACCACTACCTCGCTGATTTACCACATCATCAAGTCGGCTGGCTATGATGTAGGTCTGGCAGGCAACATCGGAAAGAGTCTGGCCCTTCAGGTGGCTGAAACTCCTCATAAGTACTACGTCATCGAGCTGAGCAGTTTCCAGCTCGACAATATGTATGAGTTCCGTGCCAATGTGGCCATCCTGCTCAACATCACTCCAGACCATCTGGACCGCTATGAGTTTAAGATGCAGAACTATACCGATGCCAAGATGCGCATCACCCAGAACCAGACAGAAGAAGACAGCTTCATCTTCTGGAACGATGATCCTATCGTTACAAAGGAGCTGGCTAAGTACAACCTCAAGTCACATCTCTGCCCATTCTCTGAGTTCAAGGAGGAAGGTTGCGTTGGCTTTATCGAAGACGGCAAATACAAACTCAACTTCCCTTCAGACTTCGAAATGCCACAGGCAGACATGAGCCTACGCGGCAAGCACAACATCTATAACAGTCTGGCTGCAGGTCTGGCATGCAACATCGTAGGCATCGACCACGAGACCCTGCACAAAGGCTTGAGCGACTTCCCTGGTGTAGAGCACCGTCTGGAGAAAGTGGGCAAGTTCCAGGGCGTTTACTATGTGAACGATTCAAAGGCTACCAACGTAGATGCCTGCTGGTATGCGCTGGAGAGTATGACCACCCCTACCATCCTTATCATCGGCGGTAAGGATAAGGGAAATGACTATAACCAGATCAAGGACCTGGTAAAGGAGAAATGTGCTGGTATCGTATATCTCGGAGCCGACAACCAGAAGTTGCACGACAACTTTGACGCACTCGGCATCCCTGTACGCGACACTCACAGCATGAAGGATTGCGTGGCAGCCTGCCAGGAATTGGCAAAGCCGGGCGATACCGTACTCCTCAGCCCATGCTGCGCAAGTTTCGATCTCTTCAAGAACATGGAAGATAGAGGCGAGCAGTTTAAGACGCTGGCAAGAGCTATCGGAGAATAACAGTTTTCAAAAAATAGAACAGATAGAACTATAAAGAAATGAATAACAAGAGCATTGGTAATATTTTCAAGGGAGACAAGGTGATCTGGATGGTCTTCTTCTTTCTCTGTATGATAAGCATCGTGGAGGTATATTCTGCCTCCAGCTCCTTGTCGTACAAGACAGGAAACTACATGGCACCTGTCATCCGCCACATCTTGCTCTTGGGAGGCGGTCTGTTCACCATGATTTGCATGCTCAAGGTGAAATGCAAGTACTTCAAGATTGTTACCCCCGTCGTGATGGGCATCTCATTACTGTTGCTCGTTCTGGTCTTGGCTACCGGTCAATCTACCAACGGAGCCTCCCGATGGTTCTCTCTGATGGGCATACAGTTCCAGCCTTCAGAAATAGCAAAGGGAGCGGTAGTACTGGCTGTAGCTCAGATTCTTAGTGCCATGCAAACAACTCAGGGAGCCAACAGGAAGGCATTCAAGTTCATACTTGTAGCAACTGCTCCATTTGTAATTCTCATCGGACTGGAAAACTTATCCACAGCCATGCTCCTCAATATCACAATCTTAGCCATGATGCTCATCGGACGAGTGCCGATGAACCAGATTGGCAAGCTGGTGGGACTGGGCATGATTGTCATCGTCACAGCCTTTGCAGGTATCATGATAGTAGGACAGGACAAGGGCGAAGAGGGCAATAAACCGGAAAATATGCTGACCGAGAAGGTTGAGCAGGAACAGAACAAGCCTAACATGGCAGAAAAGATGTTCCATAGAGCCGACACCTGGAAAGCCCGTATTGACAAGTTTATGAACTCAAAGCCTGTAGCCCCACAGGATGTCGATCTCGACAAAGATGCCCAAGTGGCACATGCCAACATCGCCATCGCCTCTTCCAACATCGTAGGCAAAGGGCCTGGAAACTCAGTAGAAAGAGACTTCCTCTCACAGGCGTTCTCAGACTTCATCTATGCCATCATCATCGAAGAGATGGGTATATGGGGAGCCGCACTGGTTGCATTCCTCTACATCATCCTCCTGTTCAGAGCTGGCAGAATAGCCAACAGGTGTGAGAACAATTTCCCAGCCTTTCTCTGCATGGGACTCGCCATCATGCTGGTTACCCAGGCACTCTTCAACATGGCAGTAGCAGTAGGTTTGGCTCCTGTTACAGGACAGCCACTACCACTCATCAGTAGAGGTGGTACATCTACCATCATCAACTGTCTGTACCTGGGCATCATCCTGAGTATCAGTAGAACAGCCAAGAAGAAAGAGATACTTCAAAATGAGCTCGACGACAGCAAAATGGTGGCTGCCTGACAAGAGTTTTATAAATTAAGGTGAAAAAATGGCAGAAAATGCCGTTAAATCGATATTTTTTTATACCTTTGCGTTATAAACATGAACGGATATGAATAATGAATTAAGAATTATCATAAGCGGAGGCGGCACAGGTGGTCACATCTTCCCTGCCGTATCCATTGCAAACGCCATCAAGGCGAAGCGCCCTGATGCTAAGATTTTGTTTGTAGGTGCACTCGGCAGAATGGAAATGCAGCGGGTACCTGCTGCGGGTTATGAGATCAAGGGCTTGCCTATCTGCGGCTTCGACAGAAAGCATCTACTCAAGAACATCGCCGTACTCTTCAAGATATGGAAGAGCCAGCACATGGCAAAGAGTATCATCAAAAACTTCAAGCCTATGGCGGCTGTGGGCGTAGGTGGCTATGCTAGCGGTCCGACTCTCAATGTTTGTGCCAGCAAAGGAATACCTTGCCTCATCCAGGAGCAGAATTCATACGCTGGTGTAACCAATAAACTCTTGGCCAAGAAGGCTGAAAAAATCTGTGTGGCTTACGAAGGAATGGAGCGTTTCTTTCCTGCAGACAAGATTATCATGACCGGTAATCCTGTTCGCCAGAATGTATTGGATACTACCATCACCCAGGAAGAAGCACGTAAGCTGTTCGGTCTCGACCCTGAAAAGAAGACCATCTTGCTCGTAGGTGGCAGCCTTGGCGCAAAAACCATCAACGAGAGTGTGCTCCAGCACCTCGACCTGGTGAAAGAAAGCGGCGTACAGTTTATCTGGCAAACAGGTAAATACTATAATGCTGCCATCATGGAGCAACTGAAAGGTCAGGAGCTGCCAATGCTCAAGGTTACTGATTTCATCAGCGACATGGGTGCTGCTTACAAGGCAGCCGACCTGGTTATCAGCCGCGCAGGTGCCAGCAGTATCAGCGAGTTCTGCCTCATCGGCAAACCGGTTATCCTGGTTCCAAGCCCTAATGTGGCAGAAGACCACCAGACCAAGAACGCCATGGCATTAGTCAACAAAGATGCTGCCATCTACGTAAAGGATGCCGATGCACCAGAGGTATTGCTCAAGAAAGCAGTTGACACGGTAAAAGACGAGGCTAAGCTTGCTTCGCTCTGTGAGAATATCAAGAAATTAGGATTAAAGAACTCTGCCGACGTCATCGCCGACGAAGTAATCAAATTAGCAACAAAGTAATGGAAATAAAAGATATTAAAGCAGTTTATTTTGTAGGAGCGGGCGGCATCGGAATGAGCGCCATCGCCAGATACTTCCTCAGCAAGAAGTTGGTTGTAGCCGGATATGACAAGACTCCATCCAATCTAACTCATGAGTTGGAGAAAGAGGGAATGCTTATCCACTATGAGGAGAATGTTGACCTCATACCAGAAGCCTGCAAGGACGCCAAGACAACATTGGTAGTCTACACACCGGCAATTCCTGCTGAACACAAGGAACTGGTTTTCTTCCATGAGAATGGATTCACCATCGAGAAGCGAGCTCAGGTTCTGGGTACATTAACCCGTACACATAAGGGACTGTGCGTAGCGGGTACACACGGAAAGACATCAACATCTACCATGTGTGCTCACATCATGCACCAAAGCCATATTGACTGTAATGCCTTCCTGGGAGGTATCTCAAAGAACTATGGCACCAACTATATCCTCTCCGACAAGAGCGACTATGTTGTCATTGAAGCAGATGAGTTTGACCGCAGTTTCCACTGGTTGCGCCCATGGATGAGCGTCATCACGGCTACAGACCCAGACCATCTCGACATCTACGGCACCAAGGAGGCTTATCTGGAAAGTTTCCGTCACTATACAGAACTGATCCAACCGGGCGGTGCACTCATCATCCACAAAGGTCTGGAGATGAAGCAACACGTACAAGACGGTGTCAAGATATACGAATACAGCCAGAACGAGGGCGACTTCCACGCTGAGAACATCAAGATAGAGAATGGAGGTATCACTTTTGATTTCATCTCTCCTATCGAGAACGTAACGGGCGTAGAACTCGGACAGCCTGTGCCTATCAACATCACAAATGGTGTGGCAGCAATGGCAATGGCACAATTGAATGGTTGTACAGCCGATGAACTCCGTAACGGCATGAAGACCTACGGAGGAGTTGACCGCCGTTTCGACTTTAAGATCAAGAATAACAAACTGGTATTTCTGTCTGATTATGCTCATCATCCAAAGGAGATATATCAGAGTGCCAAGAGTATCAGAGAGTTATACAAGGACCGTAAGATAACAGCCATCTTCCAGCCTCACTTGTATACTAGAACCCGCGATTTCTATAAAGATTTCGCCAACAGTTTGAGTCTCTTGGACGAGGTTATCCTCTGCGACATCTATCCAGCTCGCGAGCAGCCTATTCCAGGAGTAACCTCCAAGCTTATCTATGACAATCTGAAACCAGGTGTAGAAAAGAGCATGATTCATAAAGAAGACGTTCTTGACCTGGTAAAGAATCGAGACTTCGATGTTCTAGTTATCTTAGGAGCTGGCGATTTGGACAACTATGTTCCACAAATTACCAAAATACTTGAAGAGAAATAAATGCATATCAATTGGAAGAAAACCATCATCATCGCACTGGATTTAGTACTCGGTACTTATCTGGTATTCGCTTTCACCAGGTTTAACAAACCTGATGAAACGAAGTTGGTATGCACCAAGGTGAACATCAACATTCAAGATGAGATGACGAATGGCTTTCTGAATGCGAAGGAAATCAAGAAACGACTGGAAGCCAGGAAACTCTATCCGCTGGGGGAACCGCTCAAAGAGGTGAACGCCCGCATGATAGAAGAAACCTTGAAGACCAGTCCTTTCGTCAAGACGGCAGAATGTTCAAAGACTCAGGATGGTCTTGTTGACATCTACCTCACCCAACGCATGCCAATCGTCAGAATCAAAAGCATCAGCAACGAGGACTATTATATTGATGACCACAATCAGATCATGCCCAACACGAACTATACATGCGACATTATCATCGCAACGGGCTACATCAACAAGTGGTATGCTAAAAAATACATCTCATTACTAAGCAAAGCGCTGATGACGAATGAACTCTGGCGAAACCAGATAGAACAGATCCATGTCCTGCCTGATAGAGGAATAGAACTGGTACCGCGAGTAGGCAACCACATTATATATATAGGTAACCTGCCAGAGACCAACCTCATCGACAAACGAGAGCAAGCCATCAACGATTTCGTCAACAAGAAGATGAATCGATTAGAGAAATTCTATAAGTATGGACTCTCACAAGCTGGCTGGAACAAGTATTCGTATATCAATATCGAATTCGACAACCAGATCATATGTAAAAAGCATCAAAATAGCTAATTAGAAAATAGAAACAGATTAAGATAACATATAAGAACTATGCCAAAGGAATTTATTGTAGCTATCGAACTTGGCTCATCTAAGATGACAGGTATAGCAGGTCAGAAGAATTTGGACGGCAGCATCACCGTACTTGCCACCGTAGAGGAAGATTCATCTTCTTGCATCAGAAAGGGTGTGATCTATAACATTGACAAACCCTGCCAATGCTTGACCAACATCATCAAGAAGTTGAAGAATATACTGAAACAGGATATTACCCAGGTCTATGTAGGCGTGGGCGGTCGCTCTATACGCAGTATCAAGAACGTCATTGTCAAGGATCTCCCAGGTAACACCATCATCTCACAAGAGATGATCAATGAACTGATGGATATCAACCGCAACATGACCTATCCGGACCAGGAAATCCTGGATGCTGCAACTCAGGAATACAAGATAGACAACCAATACCAGATAGACCCTGTAGGAATACAGTGTAACCATCTGGAAGGTATCTTCCTGAATATACTTTGGCGCAAGAACTTCTATAACAATATCAATACCTGTTTTGAAAATGCCAACATTCCTATTGCAGAAATGTACCTGGCTCCTTTAGCTATGGCTGACAGCGTTTTGACAGACTCAGAAAAGCGTGCAGGCTGTATGCTTGTTGACTTGGGTGCCGATACGACAACCGTTTCTGTATATTATAAAGGTATACTTCGTCATCTCTCTGTCATCCCATTGGGCGGCGGCAACGTGACCAAAGACTTAACTTGTCTTCAGATTGAAGAGCCTGATGCAGAAAAGATGAAACTCAAGTATGCCAAGGCTTATACCGATATCAACAATATCGACCCGACCCTGAACTACCCTATCGACAAGGATAGAGTGGTTGAAAGCAAGAAGTTCATCGAAATCGTAGAAGCACGCGTAGAGGAAATCGTAGAAAACGCATGGTTCCAGATTCCTGTGGAATTCTCAGATAAGCTGTTGGGGGGTATCATCCTTACAGGTGGCGGCAGCAACATGCCTGAAATCGATAAGGTTTTCAAGACACATACCCACATCGACAAAGTACGCATTGCCAAGTTTGTTTCTCAAACAGTCAACTCCAAGGATCCTAAGATTACCAATCACGATGGTACAATGAACACCGTATTGGGACTCCTGGCAAAGGGAGACATGAACTGTGCAGGTGACGAAATCGGCACTGATCTCTTCAGCAATTCTGCAGAAAAGCCAGTAGCAGCCGAGCAGCACAAGGCTCCTAGAAACCCTAACGAGACTGCCGGCAAGGGCGTTGTTCTTACTGCGGCAGAAAAAGCGGCTGCTGACGAGGCTGCCCGCAAGCAAAAAGAACTGGAAGAAGCTGAGGCAAGACTTCTGGCAGAAAAAAAAGCCGAAGAAGAAGAAAAGAGACGCAAAGAAAACAGTCTCATCCATAAAATGATGAGAGGTTTCAAGAAGTTTGTGAAAGATACCATTTCTGAAGAAGAATAAGATGCCAAAGACCAGGCTATCAGAAAACAGATTTCACAACAGGTTAAATAAAAAATCAGATAGATAAACCCTATAAAGATTATACGACTATGCTAGATAATGGAAACGCTCCTCATATTCTTGACTTTGGGGAACCTGAAAAAGAAAATAGCATCATCAAGGTGATTGGTGTTGGTGGTGGCGGTGGAAATGCCGTCAACCACATGTATCGCGAAGGTATACACGATGTAACATTCGTACTCTGCAACACAGACAACCAGGCACTTAACGACTCACCTGTGCCTGTACACCTGCAGCTAGGTAAGGAAGGTCTGGGTGCAGGAAACAAACCTGCCAAGGCACGCCAGGCTGCCGAAGAGACTCTTGAAGATATCAAGAACATGCTCAACGATGGAACAAAAATGGCATTCATCACAGCGGGTATGGGTGGCGGTACCGGTACAGGTGCAGCACCTGTCATAGCCAGAGTAAGTAAGGAGTTAGGTATTCTTACCGTTGGTATCGTAACCATCCCATTCCGTTTTGAAGGTCCTAAGAAGATTGACCAGGCATTGGATGGTGTAGAGGAAATGTCGAAGCATGTAGATGCCTTACTGGTAATCAACAATGAACGTCTCCGCCAGATTTATCCAGACCTTGCCGTTCTCGATGCCTTCGGCAAAGCTGACGACACCTTGAGTGTAGCTGCCAAAAGTATCGCTGAAATCATTACCGTACATGGTCTCATCAACCTTGACTTCAATGATGTGAAGACCGTACTGAAAGATGGCGGTGTGGCTATCATGAGTACAGGTTACGGTGAGGGAGAAGGAAGAGTAAAGAAAGCGATAGAAGATGCCTTGAACTCACCACTCCTTAACGATAATGACGTATTCAACTCTAAGAAGATTCTGCTCAGCATCGCATTTGCAAGCGAGAAGAAAGATAATCCTGGCCTGACCATGGACGAGATGAATGATGTCAACGACTTTATGGAGAAATTCGGTGACGACTTCGAACTGAAATGGGGTCTTGCCATTGACCCTGAATTGGGAAGCCGCGTAAAGGTAACCGTTCTCGCAACAGGTTTCGGACTCGAAGATGTAGAGGGAATGAACCGCCACCTCAAGAAACATACTGAGGAAGAATCTCGCCGTCTCGCTGAAGAAGAGGAGAAACGTGCTGAAAGAGAAGACCGCCGCAAGCGCTATTATGGCAGCGACGGCAATACGACACAGTATAAGCGTCATTCACACATATTCCTGTTCCGCCAGGAAGATTTGGATAACGAGGATGTCATCCTTCAGGTAGAAAACACGCCTACCTATAAGCGTACCCGACAGACTCTGGAAGAAATCCGTAATATAGCTTCCGGTAATACAGAACCGAAAGAAGACAATAACGATGATGCTTCTTCTGTACAGGGCGTCATCAGTTTTGCCTAAACAGAGAATACAGGCTAGGTCTATTTCAGGTTTACGTCAAGTAAGCGAGGAAACCAGAAATGACTAAGCAAAAAGTTCCTGAAGGACTGAAAAGCTCTTCATTTCAGGAAAATCCGGCAAATGAAGTTTATAATACTCCAATATCACCTCTACACACCTGTTCCGTTCGATACGGGACATTGTGTAGAGGTGCATTGTTTTATAGTCTAAACGGAACAAAGACACAAGCCGCATAGAATCTTCCTTATTTAAATAATGTACATGCGAAGGAACATGAGCTGCAAAACATCCATCTACCAAATCAAAATAATCGCCAGACATACCGCTCTCTATATTGGGCATAAAACCCAAATGAAAAGAGAGCTGAATCATAAAGACTATATGGAAATTAGCAATAGCACCTTTAGCATGGTCTAACCATTCGATACTGTCCTGTATGAAAAGATAGAGCGCACCATTAGCTTGCTCATGACGGGTAGCATATGAAAGCAGTTCTGACAAGAACATGGAAATGCCAAGTTTGTATGGAGAAAAAGGGATATCAGAGAATGGAATCTGAATCGAAACATCCCTAAGGCGCTGCAGATTTGACTTGGGACGATAATCAAATTCTAAATTCAAGACCATGAGCGGTTGGAAAAGCTGCCGTTTCATCTTCCCCTTAGATGACTTAGGCACACGTACCATAAAGGAGAGTCTCCCCAACTTTTCGGTGAAGAAATCCACGATAAGTTGAGAGTCCCCATACTTGATGGTTTGCAATACGATAGCACTAGTTTTTATCTCCATTTTGCCTAATATTAGTGAAAAACAGGGCAAAAATACAAAAAAATGCGCATTTAGCGAAAATTTTCTATGAAAAATTTGCTAGATTCAAATAAAAGTAGTAACTTTGCACCCGCAAATAAGCAATGGTCCCTTCGTCTATCGGTTAGGACGAGAGATTTTCATTCTCTAAAGAGCAGTTCGACTCTGCTAGGGACTACAAACATTTAAGAAATAAAAAAAATAACATAAAGAAGATGGCAAATCACAAATCATCAATCAAGAGAATCCGTCAGGATAAGAAGAAGGCTTTGCACAATAAGTATTATGCAAAGACTATGCGCAATGCTGTCCGCAAGTTGCGCAACATGTCTGACAAGGAAGAGGCTGCAAAGCTCTATCCTACTGTTCAGAAGCTTTTAGACAAGTTGGCTAAGATCAACGTTATCCACGACAACAAGGCTGCAAACTTGAAGTCTGGTCTTACAAAGCACATCGCTAAGTTGGCCTAACTTATAAGTCAAAGCAAAGAAATAAATAAGGCTGCAATCCTATGATAGGGTCGCAGCCTTATTCTTTTCTATGAACCCGACTACCCATTTCCTGCATCATAAAATCTTCCCATCACAACCGGTTTATACTACAACATACCCTATAAAAATGCGCAAAACGATTATTAAATAGCTTTTTCAAGACACTTTTGCCGCTAAAGTTCACATTCTACGTTTTTTCTTCACTTTTTGGTGATTTTTCACAAACAAAAGTTCCTGTTTCTCAGCTTTTTTTAGTATCTTTGCACGGAAATAAGACAATACTAAAATGGCAGAAAATCAAAACAACGCAAATAATTACTCTGCGAGTAACATTCAGGTTCTGGAAGGCCTGGAAGCTGTTCGCAAACGTCCGGCGATGTATATTGGTGACATCTCCGAAAAGGGGCTTCATCACTTGGTAAACGAGACAGTAGACAACTCTATTGACGAAGCAATGGCGGGCTACTGTACCGACATCGAAGTTACCATCAACGAAGACAACTCTATCACCGTAGAAGATAATGGTCGTGGTATCCCTGTGGATATGCACGAGAAACTACATAAATCAGCCCTCGAAGTCGTTATGACCGTGCTTCACGCAGGTGGTAAGTTTGACAAGGGTTCTTACAAGGTATCTGGCGGTTTACATGGTGTGGGTGTAAGTTGTGTGAATGCACTTTCTACCCACATGTTGTCACAGGTGTTCCGTGGCGGCAAAATCTACCAGCAGGAATATGAGAAGGGTAAGCCTCTCTATCCGGTTAAGGTGGTAGGTGAAACCAACAAGCGCGGTACACGCCAGCAGTTCTGGCCAGATCCAACCATCTTTACTCACACTGTCTATAAGTGGGACATCATTGCCAACCGTATGCGCGAGTTGGCATTCCTCAATGCAGGTATCAAGATTACCTTGAGAGATTTGCGCCCTGACGAGGAAGGTAAGACCAAGGAGCAGGTTTTCCACGCTAAGGATGGTTTGAAGGAATTCGTCCGTTACGTAGACCGTCACCGCACTCATCTCTTCGATGATGTTATCTATCTGAAGACAGAAAAGCAGGGTATTCCTATCGAGATTGCTGTGATGTACAACACAGATTACTCTGAGAATATCCACTCATACGTCAATAACATCAACACCATTGAGGGTGGTACCCACCTGACTGGTTTCCGTATGGCGTTGACCCGCACCTTGAAGGCTTACGCAGAAGCTGACCCAACCATCTCTAAGCAGATTGAGAAGGCAAAGGTAGAGATAGCACCAGAAGACTTTCGCGAGGGTCTTACTGCCGTTATCTCCATCAAGGTAGCTGAACCTCAGTTTGAGGGACAGACCAAGACCAAGCTCGGTAACAGCGAGGTACAAGGTGCCGTTCAGCAGGCTGTAAACGAGGCTTTGTCTGATTATCTGGAAGAACATCCAGACGAGGCAAAGCGAATCTGCGAAAAGGTTGTCCTGGCTGCTACGGCCCGCATAGCTGCCCGCAAGGCACGTGA
>ENA-OROD01002533-OROD01002533.1-human-gut-metagenome-genome-assembly--contig:-NODE-2533-length-13094-cov-5.335378_pt1 | contig 13094 bp, 8 predicted proteins | sample MGYA00242123_ERZ509038 | MGnify/ENA primary metagenome ERZ509038 (study PRJEB26280, sample SAMEA2338719) | human gut metagenome | biome: human gut; feature: human-associated habitat; material: faeces... | reverse complement strand
CTCATAAAGCATTCTCTGATTCCATCCGTGATGGCGCAACGCTGCCACTACACTTTGAACCTGTGCCGGTTGAACTGCATGTGGACAAGGACAAGCTGGACCGCGAATTTGATGCAATGACTGATGAGGCAGGACTTTCAAAAGAAGAAAAGAGCGAGCTGTCTCGACGTGTCAACATGAAAGCCATCATGTATAACCCAGCCCGCATTCGTAAGGTATGCGAGCATATCGCAAAGCACTTCAAGGAGAAAATTGAGCCAAACGGATATAAAGGGCAGGTCGTTGTTTACGACCGAGAGTGCTGCCTCATGTACAAAGATGTCCTTGACGAACTTCTTGGCGAGGAAGCTACTACCATCGTTATGGATACAAACAACGATAAAGAGGATCGTTATAAAAAATACCGTCGTGATCGGGATCAAGAGAGTAAAGTCCTAGATTATTTCCGCGATCCACACAGTCCTCTCAAGCTTGTTATTGTCACCGCAAAGCTGTTGACCGGCTTTGATGCGCCTATCCTTCAGGTAATGTATCTCGATAAGCCAATGAAAGATCACACGCTCCTTCAGGCCATCTGCCGCACTAACAGGACCTATGATCAAGGTAAAACTCATGGACTGATCGTCGACTATATTGGTATCTTCGATGACGTGGCAAAGGCTCTTGATTTCGACGAGACCAGCATGCGTCGTATTATCACAAACATAGAAGAAATCAAGAAGCAGCTTCCTGCCCTCCTCAAAAAGTGCTTACGTTATTTTATGGGTATCGACAGAACTATCGAAGGCTGGGAGGGCTTGATGGCAGCCCAGGAGTGTCTCCCAACAAACAAAGAAAAGGATGCTTTTGCGGCAGACTATCGTGTTTTGAATCGTGCGTGGGATGCGCTTTCTCCTGATAGTTTCCTGAGCCCTTACAAGGTGGACTATCAATGGTTATCTCGCGTTTATGAATCGGTCAAGCCGACCGATGGCCGTGGAGGTTTGATTTGGGCCTCTCTTGGAGCAAAGACCATTGAACTCGTTCACCAGAATGTCATCGTTGGAGAGGCTGATGAAGATATGGATATCCTCTCTATGGATGCTGACCTTATTGATGACTTTTTGGAGAAGCAGAAGGATCTGAAGAAGACTACAAAAAAGGTCGAAATCAACCTAGTCGCAAAAATTTTGAACCACACCAACGATCCAAAGTTTGTGCGCCTTGGCGAGAAATTAGAAGCTCTGCGCGAAAAGCATGAACAAGGCCTTATCACCAGTATTGAGTTCTTGAAACTCCTGCTCGAACTCGCAAAGGAAGCAGCCCAGGCAGAAAAAGAAGTGGTACCGGAACAGGAAATTGACAAAGGTATTGCCGCGCTTACTGAACTCTTTAATGGAGTCAAGAATAAGAGTACTCCGGTTATTGTTGAGCGCATTGTGGCTGACATTGACAGCATTGTTAAAATTGTACGCTTTGATGGTTGGCAGAGCACGACCGCCGGTAAGCAGGAAGTCAAGAAAGCCCTGCGTAGCGTCGTCTGGATCAAATATAAGATTAAAGACAAAGATGTTTTTGACAAAGCTTATAACTATATTGAGCAGTATTATTAATTCTTTGAAAACGAGGTTTTTAGATGATTGGTGCAATAATTGGTGATATCGTCGGATCACGCTTCGAATGGCATAACCACAGGTCAAAGGATTTCGACCTGCTCACGCACAAATGCTTTTTCACCGATGACTCCGTGATGTCACTAGCTGTCTGTGACGCTCTTATGAAATGCAAAGCAGACTATAGCGATTTGAGTGAACAGGCTGTGCACTCCATGCAGGATGTTGGCCGCCCTTATCCTCTCTGCGGCTACGGCGGTTCATTCCGACGCTGGATGTATTCCGACAATCCGATGCCTTATAATAGTTACGGCAATGGAGCAGCAATGAGGGTCAGCGGGTGTGGTTATGTTGGAAAAACTATCGATGAAGTCAAGCAGCTTTCAAAAGCTGTTACCGAAGTCACACATAACCATCCTGAGGGCTTGAAAGGAGCTGAAGCTACTGCTGTAGCGGTGTTCCTCGCCCGAACCGGAAAGAGCCTGATTGAGATACAAGATTACATAATACAGAACTACTATCCGCTGGGCTTTACTCTTAATAGCATCCGGGAAAACTACCAGTTCAACGAGACCTGCCAGGATACCGTCCCACAGGCTTTGGAGGCTTTTTTTGAATCGACCGATTTCGAGGATGCAATAAGAAATGCCATATCAATCGGCGGCGATAGTGATACACTCGCTGCTATTACCGGTTCTGTTGCCGAAGCCTACTACGGTGTGCCGACCAGCATTAGGAAGCATGCTCTTACCTTTTTGGACGAACGGCTTCTTAGAATCTTGCTGGAATTCGAAAACCGGTATCCAGCGAAGACCGAGAAAAAGAATGATATTGGAAGCGTGGGCATTCCGCCATCTACCGGTAAGAAAGTAAAAACGGGAGGTCGTGCAGAGATGATAGAATCAGCTATGGATGTTGCTGATCTTGAACTGGACGCCAGCACAGCACATCCTGAAGAAACGACAAGTCAAAAGCTCTTTTACCACCTGTTTGAGGCCTGCAACATTTTGCGTGGTCCTATCAATCAGGATGAGTATAAGAGCTATGTGACACCGATTCTATTTTTCAAAAGGCTCTCCGATGTCTATGACGAAGAAACACAGGTAGCCCTTGAGGAATCCGGTGGCGATGAGGAATATGCGAGCTTCGCTGAAAACCATCGCTTTGTCATCCCGAACGGATGTCACTGGCAGGATGTTCGTGAGGCAAGCGAAAACGTCGGCGTTGCTATCGTCAACGCAATGAATGGTATCGAGAGGGCAAACCCAGATACCCTGAGTGGGGTCTTTAGCAGCTTTGATGATGCGAACTGGACAGACAAAACAAAACTCTCGGACGAGAGATTAAAAGACCTCATTGAGCACATGTCCAAGCTCAAAGTCGGCAACAACAATTACTCTGCCGATGTCATGGGCGACAGCTATGAATTCTTGATTAAGAAGTTCGCAGACCTGTCAAAGAAAAATGCTGGTGAGTTCTACACCCCTCGGTCTATAGTTAAGCTGCTCATTATGCTGCTGGCTCCCAAAGCTGGCGAAACCGTGTACGATCCGGCATGTGGAACGGGCGGGATGCTAATCGAGGCCATCCGATTCATGCATGGTGACAAGCTCACGTATGGCCGCATCTATGGTCAGGAAAAGAATCTTGCGACCTCCGCAATCGCGCGAATGAACCTGTTCTTGCACGGAGCTAAAGACTTCAAAGTCACACAGGGCGATACACTTCGCGCACCCAATTATCTGGAAAGAGGTTCTCTGCAAACCTTTGATTGTGTTGTAGCAAATCCTCCCTTCTCTTTGAAGAACTGGGGCTCCGAACAATTCAGCAGCGATATCTACGGTCGTAACATTTGGGGCTGCCCGACTGATTCCAACGGTGACTTTGCATGGCTACAGCACATGGTTAAGTCGATGAATCCGAAAACCGGACGCTGCGCTGTGGTGCTCCCGCAAGGAGTCCTGTTCAGAAGCGGCAAGGAGGGCGGAATCCGCAAGCAACTCGTTGAATCGGATAAGCTGGAAGCTATTATCACAATGGCAAGTGGCGTATTTTACTCGACCGGAGTGTCCGCTTGTATCCTTTTCCTGAACAACAACAAGGCCGTCTCCCACAGAGGCCGCATTTGCATGATCGACGGTTCCGGGATCTACACTCCGCAACGTGCGCAGAACATCATGACAGAAGCCAATATTCAAACTGTTTTCGATTACTACACCGCTTATGAGGATGTGGTCGAAAAGGTCAAGATCGTCACGATTGCTGACATTCGAGAAAAGGACTATTCTCTGGCAATCAACAACTATATCGAAAAGAAGGAACAAGAAACAGTTCCGCCGGAGGAAATCCGCAGACAGTACTTCGAAGCCTATGACGAGATGATCAAGGCCGAAACCCGGATGAGAGAACTACTGCTGAAGGGAGGCTACGTCAGTGAGTAAGAGAATAACCATTGAAGAACTGCAGTCCTACCTTTGGAACTCTGCGGTTCTACTTAGGACCAACATTGATGCCGGCGCCTATAAGCAGTACATTTTTCCACTTCTCTTTTTCAAGCGCATCTGTGATGTGTACGACGAGGAAACAGCCAAAGCCATCGCTGAATACGGCGATGACGCAGCTGAATTTGATGAGGATGAGATTCATACTTTTATCGTTCCTAAAGGATACCATTGGAACGATGTTCGTGCCGTTTCAGAAAATGTTGGCGTAGCTATTGTTGAGGCTTTCAGGAAGGTCGAAAATGCAAATTCCGAAAAGCTTCAGGGCATCTTCGGTGACGGAGCTTGGACCAATAAAAACCGTCTTCCAGATAGACTTTTGAAAGACCTGCTGGAGCATTTCAGCACAAAAACGTTGTCCATTGCCAACTGCCCTGAGGATGAACTCGGTCAGGGATATGAGTACCTGATCAAGAAATTTGCCGATGACAGTGGGCATACGGCACAGGAGTTCTATACCAACCGTACTGTTGTCCATCTAATGACAGAAATGCTGAAACCTGAGTCTGGCGAATCCATATACGATCCGACCTGTGGAAGTGCAGGTATGCTCATTTCAGCCATAGCGTATCTGAAAGCGCAGGGTAAAGAATGGCGCAATGTGGCGGTTTATGGCCAGGAAATCAATGCACTGACTTCTGCTATTGGCAAGATGAACCTGTTCCTGCATGGAGTCAAGGATTTCAGCATTGTAAACGGAGACACACTTGCTGCTCCCGCGTTTATTGAAAACGGGAAATTACAGCAGTTTGATCTCTGCCTAGCAAATCCACCTTATTCCATTAGCCAATGGGATCGCGCTGCCTTTGAGAGTGACAAATACGGACGCAATTTTTTGGGTGTTCCTCCGCAGGGCCGTGCTGATTATGCATTCCTTCAGCACATTATTGCAAGCCTCAAAGAAGATACCGGCCGATGCGCTATTCTGTTCCCACACGGAGTTCTTTTCCGTAATGAGGAAAGCGCCATGCGCGAGAAACTCGTCCGCAGTGATGTGGTGGAGTGCGTGATCGGGCTCGGTCCAAACCTCTTCTATAACTCCCCGATGGAAGCATGCATCATGATTTGCAGGATGACCAAGCGCCCTGACCGAAGCGGACAGATCCTGTTCATCAATGCGGTAAACGAGGTCGAGCGGAAAAATGCCCAGAGCTTCTTGGAGGACCGCCACATCGAGCGGATCGCAACAGCATACCAAAACTATGTAAACGACGGTGATTTCGCTAGAGTAGCGACCATCAGGGATGTCGCTGACAACAACTTCTCTCTGAGTATCTCTCTCTATGTGAAACCCATCGTCGATGAATCCACAGTTGATACGCGCACCGTCCAAGAACACTACGACAGCTGGATGGCCGCAACGGAAATGATGAAGCTGAGCTATGAAAAGCTAAATACCCTGCTCGGAAAGGAGGCCAAAACCGATGAGTAAAGTCTTTCTCGGCGATGTTGCCGTGGAACGCAGGGAAACCTGCAAGGGAAGCAAGGATGGATATCCCATCGTCGGTCTGGAGCATCTGACCCCGGAGGAGATTACCCTAACGGCATGGAACGAGGATAGCGAGAACACCTTTACAAAGATGTTCCGCAAGGGCGACATCCTTTTTGGGCGGCGCAGGGCTTATCTGAAAAAAGCTGCCGTGGCTCCCTTTGACGGGATCTGTTCCGGCGACATCACAGTTATTCAGGCAAAGCCGGATCGAATCCTTCCGGAGCTCCTGCCCTTCATTATCCAAAACGATGCCCTGTTCGACTTCGCTGTCGGCAAGTCTGCTGGGTCCCTATCCCCCCGTGTGAAGTGGGAGCATTTGAAGAATTATGAATTTGAGCTTCCAGAGATGGACAAGCAGCGTGAGCTTGCAGGGCTCCTGTGGGCGATGGACGCAACCCGGAAATCCTACCAGCGACTGATTACGGCAACGGATGAACTGGTGAAATCTCAATTTATCGGGCCAGCTGGCCATAAGGATTTCACCGATCATACCGCTTCCGTAGGGAGGTGTGCATAATGGCGAAATATCGGTTTGAACAGATTGCAATCAACAGCACTGAAAAGAAAAAGCCTGTTGAAGAAGATCGCTTCACCTATCTTGGTCTTGAGCATCTTGATTCAGGAAGCCTTAAAGTTACTCGATTCGGTTCGGAGGTAGCTCCAATCGGTGAAAAACTGGTGATGCACAAAGGAGATGTGCTCTTCGGAAAGCGAAGAGCCTATCAAAAGAAAGTTGCCATCGCACCATTTGATGGTATTTTCTCTGCACATGGAATGGTGTTGCGGCCTAGAGAAGACGTAATTGACAAGAGCTTCTTTCCGCTGTTTATCAGCTCGGACTATTTCTTGGATGCTGCTATCAAGATTTCCGTTGGATCGTTATCACCAACTATTAACTGGCGTGACCTTAAAACGCTTGAATTTGAATTGCCGGATTTGGCAACTCAGCGCAAGTTGGCCGAAACTCTTTGGTCAATCAATGATACGATGGAGGCTTATAAAAAGCTGATCTCCGCTACCGACGAGCTTGTTAAGTCTCAATTTATCGAGATGTTTGGCGATCCCGTAAAGAATCCTTTTGGTTGGCCAACCATGACGCTGGATCAGGCTACAAAAGAAATCGTTTCCGGCCAATGTCTTAATGGCGACGCAGGAAAACTACAACCAGGGCAGAAAGCAGTACTAAAAGTAAGCGCTGTAACCTATGGTTCTTTTGATGCTAATGAATACAAGGTGTTGCGCGATACGAAGCAAATAACAAAGGGAATATATCCACAGAAGGGAGATTTACTATTTAGCAGAGCCAATACACGGGAATATGTAGGAGCAACTGTTTTAATTGATCAGGATTATCCTGAGTTGATGTTACCAGATAAACTATGGAAGCTGATTTTTAAACATGAGATCATGCCGATGTTCGCTAAACAGTTTCTTAGCCACCCAGAAATACGAAAGGTTCTTTCTTCCATGGCTACAGGTACCAGCGGTTCCATGTATAACATTTCTATGGAAAAATTAAAAAGGCTTGAGATAATAGTCCCTAATATAAATCAGCAGAAGGAGTATATTCATTTTGTTGAACAGACCGATAAATCAAAATTTGAACTCGAAAAGGCTCTTTCTGAGCTGACCGCAACATATAAACGCATCATTGCAGAGAATCTTGGCTAATTGATATGGTCATGTAGTTTCCTCCGGCTCGTGGACAACCGGATAACGGAGGGTACGAAAAGGAGGAAGCACCATGATCAATCAGATAATCACAAACATAAAACAAGATTTGTCACAAATCCTAACACCAGATCAAATGGAAGCGCTATCGAGGACTCTAAATAAGCATCTGCCGATGTTGACTGTGGAAAAAGCCGCGGTAGAAAGTATAAAGAATGATATGCTTCCGTTGTTTATAGCTGCAAAGCGTGTGGAAGGCTGCTCTGAAAAGTCTCTACGCTATTATGAATCAACGATTCGCAATATGCTGGAGACCATCAATAAGCCTGAATGCCAGATCAGCACTGAAGATTTACGAGGCTATCTCGATACATACCAGCGTCGAGGCACTGTCAGCAAGGTCACTTTGGATAATGTAAGACGCATTCTTTCTTCTTTTTTTGCATGGTTGGAGGATGAGGACTATATTGTTAAAAGCCCAGTGAGAAGGATTCACAAGGTTAAGACCGGGAAAACGGTGAAAGAGACCTATTCCGATGAAGCGTTGGAGCTTATGCGTGACCACTGCGACAATATGCGTGACCTTGCAATGATTGATCTATTGACTTCTACTGGCATTCGTGTCGGTGAATTGGTTAAGCTCAATCGTTCTGATTTGGATTTTGAGAATCGCGAGTGCATTGTATTCGGCAAAGGTAATAAACAAAGGAAGGTCTACTTTGATGCAAGAACGAAAATCCATCTGCAACGTTACCTGTCAGAACGTACAGATGGTAACGAATCTCTGTTTGTATCCCTTCTGAAGCCTTATGAGCGTTTGCAAATCAGTGGTGTTGAAATTCGTCTCCGCAAAATTGGTCGTGAATTGAACTTTAATAAGGTACATCCTCACAAATTTCGCAGGACGTTGGCTACAATGGCCATCGACAAGGGCATGCCAATCGAGCAGGTGCAGCAGCTTTTGGGCCATCAAAGCATTGATACGACACTTCAATATGCTATGGTGAACCAGAATAATGTGAAGGAATCGCATAGAAAATACATCGGATAATGCAGCCGGCTGTTTGCAATTCTCAATTTATGGAGCACCTTAAATGCCATAAAAATGATACGGTTCCTTTGAAACAAGTTTGCATTAAAGGGCCGCAGAACGGATTTTATCGTAAAGGAGCTGAAGAAAATGGAACAATTCCAATCATGAAGATGAAGCAACTTTTTGGAAATGCAGCAATGTGTGAAGCGAAAGACTGTGATTTAGTATCTATTACAGATTCTGAGCTATCAAGGTTTCGGTTAACGCCAAATGATCTGTTGTTTGGTCGGCGTTCATTAGTTGTAGATGGTGCGGGAAAATGCCGTAGAGTAGGTGAAATTGCCCAAGAGGCTATATTTGAATCGTCTATGCTTAGAATCACATTGGATCCTAATAAAGTTAAACCCAGATATCTCCAGGAGTGGTTTGATTCTGATGATGGAGTTAAGGCAATAAAATCCATTCGAGCAGTCACAACAATTGCCGGTATTAAAGGGTCGGATTTAGCAAATCTAAATATTCCGATAGTGCCACTTAAGGAACAAAATGATTTTTTATTATTTGTACAGCAGAGCGATAAATCAAAATTATTGATTTCAAGGTTAAAGAAATTCATCTTGATGGGCTATCGGGGGCGTGGAAAGATGTAAAGAGATATTAGGAAACAAAAGAACGTGCTTACAGTACAGATGGAGGTTGAGCTATGGGCAATAATATTATACTGGAAACGAAATTCGTAGCAGATATAAGAGGCTCTTTTTATATTCCGTCATATCAAAGAGGCTATAGATGGAGTGAAACAGAGGTTGTACGTCTGTTAGATGATATATATCAGAATGGTAAGAAAAATTATTGCCTGCAGCCGGTGGTCGTTCGTAAAAAAGAAGATCAGCACGAACTGATTGATGGACAACAGAGGCTCACCACGTTATATCTCATCTATAAGTATATGAAAAACGTGAATCCGTTCTTCAATGAACCTGCATTTACACTTTCTTATCAGACACGTGACCAGTCAGAAGAGTTTTTGAAAACTCTGGACATGACGAAACAGGATGATAACATCGACTTTTGGTTTATATCCAAGGCATACAACACCATAAAAGAGTGGTTTGAGCAGGACTTACAAATTCGGGTCATGCATATCTTTGAATACTTAAAAGAAGATGTCAAAATCATCTGGTACGAGGTTGGGGAAAGTGAAGATGCAATTTCACTGTTTACCCGTCTGAATATCGGAAAAATTCCGCTAACAAGTGCAGAACTTGTGAAAGCGATGTTTCTTAGCCGGGATAATGCAGAGAATATGCGCAGGGAAAAGCAGGAAGAGATATCGCTACAATGGGATGGCATCGAGAGGGAACTTCATAATGAATCTCTGTGGTTCTTTTTGACAAACAGCGTCAAAGGTGAATATCAGACAAGAATTGACCTTGTTCTTGACCTGATTGCCGGTAAAGATGAAAGTACACGAGAAAAGTATTATACATTCTTCCGATTTGATGAATTGCGTAAAGAAGTATCACTGGATGATATCTGGAAAAAAATCTATCAGACTTTTCTTACTTTGAAGGGCTGGTACGAGGATCACGATCTGTACCACAGAATCGGCTATTTGATTACATCTGGCACTTCTCTGCATAAAATATTTGCTCTGTCAAAAGATAAAAAGAAGAGCGAGTTTAATGAATCTCTCGACGAACTGATTAAAAAGAGCGTTGCGATTTCCGGAAATTATGCTGAACTCAGTTATGAGAAGCCGTTAGATTATAAGCGGATTAGTACATTACTGCTTTTATTCAATATCGAATCGGTAAGAAGAAGTGATGGACATGCTCAACGGTTTCCATTTGATCAGTTTAAGCACCATAAGGGCAGCAATGTTACATGGAGCCTAGAGCATATACATGCCCAGCAATCGGAAGGTATGAAAACGCAAGATGTTTGGAAAAAGTGGCTGGAACTTCATATCCCATCTGTTGAAAGTATCGGCGGTGAACATAGTGAACTGATTGATGAAATGCAAGGCGCGATAAATGCAGATAAACTGGAGCGCACTGTATTTGAGAGCATTCAGCAAAAAGTTCTTGGTTTATTATCTGTTTCAGGTAATACAGAGTATATGCATTCCATTGCAAATCTTGCATTACTTAATACGGCGGACAATGCTGCTCTTAATAATTCGACATTTGATGTGAAAAGAAATGATATCATTCAGATGGATAAAAGGGGACAGTATATTCCGTTCTGCACAAAGATGGTATTTCTGAAATATTATACTCCATCTGCTGAAAATCAGCTGCACTTTTGGGGACAGGCCGATAGAATTGCCTATATTAAAGCAATCAATGATGTTCTGAGCGACTATATAGAGCCGATTGTTTTGGAAAAGGAGGAAACAAAATGAGTACGACGCTTCACTCATTTATGGATATCTTCGAAACAACGATTGAGGATGGAGATACTTCAGTTCAGCTTAATAAAATTGTAATTCCCCTTATTCAGAGAGACTATGCTCAAGGACGTATTGATAAAGACATCAATAGAGTGAGAAGTCGTTTTCTTCAGGCACTTTATAGGGCTGTTACTGGGGAGCCGATTACACTTGACTTTGTTTACGGTGACATTGATGAAGAAGGAACTATGACGCCTTTGGATGGTCAGCAGCGTTTGACAACGTTGTTCCTCTTGCATTGGTATGCGGCTAAAAAGGAAAAAATTTCTGATGACAAGTACGCATTTCTCAGCAGGTTCAGCTATGAAACACGTTATAGTGCAAGATATTTCTGCGCCGAGCTTGTGAAGTTTATGCCATCTTTTGAAACTACGCTTTCTGCTGACATAAAGAATCAGGCATGGTTTCCGTTTGACTGGAAAGATGATCCTACTATCAGCTCCATGCTTGTAATGTTGGATGCGATTGATGAGCGCTTCAAAGATGTACCGGATATATGGGAGCAATTGGAAAATAAAGCGATTACCTTTTATTTCTTGCCAATAAGAGATATGGGTCTTACTGATGAGCTTTATATTAAAATGAATTCCCGTGGGAAGCCGTTGACAGTATTTGAACATTTCAAAGCAGAACTGGAGAGGGAAATCAGAACTCTCGATGAAAAAAATGGTCAGAATACGGCAGATCGTATTGTTGGAAAAATAGATAAATCCTGGACAGATTTATTGTGGAAATATCGCAGCAGCGGCTCCAGTGATGCGGATGACAATATTATTGATGATGAATTTCTACGATACTTCAAGTTCGTTTGCGATATCATTTGTTATCGTAATGGGCAGTCTCCACAAGGCTACAGCAGCGACATTTTTGATTTGCTGCACTTGTATTTCTCCGCAGACGATGAGAAAGCAGTAGCAAACATAGCTACGCTAGAATCGTTCTTCGATTGCTGGTGTAAAATAAAAGGCTATAACAATCCGACTGAATTTTTGGAATCGTTTATGAGCTACACTCATGCACGCGGGAAAATTGTGGTTGATTCCAGATATAAGATTGATGTTTTTGAGGATTGCTTGCATTTTTATTCTGATAAGTCCGGCAGAATACGGCAGTTTCCATTAAACCGCATCGTGCTTTTGTATGCCATAACGATCTATTTACAGCACCAAAGCGAAGTGACATATTCTGATTTCGTGAGAAGAATCAGAATTGTCAACAACCTGATTCAGAATTCCGAAGATGAGGTTAGTGATAGACAGGATAGAAACAGAATTCCCGCAATTCTTCAGGCTGTTGATGCAATTATTCTTACAGGTGTGATTGATGATTCTATTGAGATTAACTTCAATGTGAATCAGATACAGGAAGAAAAGGAAAAAATTGAATTCCTAATGCAAAACCCAGACCGTACAGATGAAGTGTTTGAACTGGAAGATCATAACATGTTAAAAGGGCAAATTGGTATTATTGGCCTCGATAATCTTTCACTGGGCTCTCGTTTTTCTTCCTTATTCACCTGTTCGTGGGATAAGATTGACTGTGCTTTAATGGCGTTAGGCAACTATGGGCAGCAGGAAAGAAACAAATGGCGTTATCAGTTTGCGTCAAAAAGTTTGCAGTATGCTTGGGATGAGCTATTTCATAAAAGTGCAAATGCCGGTTTTGAAAATACACATACAATTTTAGTTGAACTGCTCAAATCGAAAGAAAGTTTCGATGATGGCATTTTGGATGGAATTATTTCTGTGTTCTTGGCTCAATGTGAAAAGGATAATTTATATCCATGGAATTATTATTATGTGAAGTATCCTGTTTTCCGTCCTGGCAGTTATGGAAAGATGAGCAACGACGATGTTGAAAACAAGCCCTATATGTTCTCAGTTATGCAGACAAAGACGCAGTGGTCGCAAAATACGTACATGCCGTATTTGAAAGAGACAGATGATGCACATCTATCCAGAGACGAGATGGGGCAGTATTTGGTTTATGATGATGTTTACATTGTCTGTGAAAACAATTCATATGGTGTATACAGAAATGATGATGATAGCCTTACGGATACCGTTACTATTTCTCAAAATGAAGCGGGTATTGATACGGAAGATAGAATCATTAAGTTGAAAAAGTATATAGCCAATATGAAGTAATATTTCTATACATTCTGGCCGGACGATAGATAAAGAAAGGTAGCGTCTTGGAAAGGGGGAATTTTATGGCTGATAACCGAAAGAAAGCCTCTATGTCACAGGTACTGGCAGATATAAAGCCTTACATAACGAAAAAGTTCATGGCGGTACCGTGTATTAAGGAGCAAGACATTCAGGCTATCTGTCAAATCCTCCTGCCCAGA
>ENA-OROD01002532-OROD01002532.1-human-gut-metagenome-genome-assembly--contig:-NODE-2532-length-13095-cov-3.582515_pt1 | contig 13095 bp, 9 predicted proteins | sample MGYA00242123_ERZ509038 | MGnify/ENA primary metagenome ERZ509038 (study PRJEB26280, sample SAMEA2338719) | human gut metagenome | biome: human gut; feature: human-associated habitat; material: faeces... | reverse complement strand
GTTCAAATCCTTTACAATGGGCATGGAGAAGTCGAACGCCTTTTCAACGCCGTTTTCTTCATAGAACCAGCCAGCGAACGTGTAGTTGCCGTTGGTGGGGTTGGCGGGTGCGCTCGTTACCGCCGTGCCGTGGGGAACGTGGTAGGCACCTAAAGATTCGCCTTTCTCTATCTTTTCCTTTGTTAGGAAAGTCGTGACCGTGTGGTTCTTGGGCGCCCATTTGGCGTAGACAACAACGACAGCCGCGGGCATCTTTGCGGTATCCCAATCAACCTCGGAACCATCGTAGCAGCCCTCGGTGGTATACCATCCAGCGAACTCATAAGCGTTTGCTTCAAGGCCAGCAGGATAAGCAGGCGTAAAGTCTTTACCCTTCAGCGGTGCTTCATACTGAACGTTCTGTTCTTCATCCGTTACAAAGCCATTGTGGTTGAAGAACTCCAGCTTGTAGCTGTTGCGGGTGTAGTAAAGGTAGTTATTCTGCTGCATCTTTACTTTCCCGTCTTTAGGGAGATACGGCTTGGATTCACCCTGCGTGAAGCCTGTAATTGGGTGGAACTCCTCTTTATAAGTCAAATTGGTGTCGCTACTATATTCAAGATCTATCGTCTTATATAGCTTATAGTTCTTCGCATCCGCACCCGTCTCTGGGTATGTGGTATCTCCCGCTTCACCATTTAACGTTTCCACATAGTAGTAGATTTTTGCTCCAGACTCAGAATCGTTTTTTGTAAACGTGATGTTCTCGCCGGGCATAGTGTCAATACTACCGAGATATGGCTGATTATCCCAATGCCCATAGGTTTTAGTATCCTGTGGTACTTTCCACCAAATGGTTTTATCACCATCTTTTATCGGGAAATTACCGTGAATGTCTGCCTGGTACTTTGCGGTGATGGTTTTAACCACCTTATAGCATTCATCGCTATGTGTGTGCAGTAACCACTTATCGCAGTCAAGTTCTCTGAACTTGAGCGTATACGCATTCCGCGTATAGTACACATTCAGCACGGTGGAGCCGTCGCCCTTTACGGTCACGGTTTCGGCCTTAGCTGAGTTATAGGTGAAATGCGCGGCGTCACGACCGGTAAAGTTCTCATTCTGATAATCGTTGCTGCTCTTCTGCGTGCCGGGGGCAACGTTAGCGGGCTTAATACTTCCTGCATAGCTGTAGCCGTCATCGTTGGCATTCTCGTACCAGAATACGACAGTAAAGCCGGACTCGCCGGGTGTCCACTTCGCCTTATATGTGGTGTTTTCTGCCGGAACGGTTGTGGGCACAGTGGGCTCCCATCCGCTAAACGTATACCCGGGCTTAGTGGGGGTGCCGACCTCTAAGGCCGCGCCATAGCGGGCATAGATAGGCTCTACGCCGTAGCCGCCGTCAAGGTTAAAGCTCATCATGTAGTAATTGCGGTCGTAATATATCTCGACCACGGTGCTGCCGTCCGCCGCCACCTTGGCTTTGGTATTATACAGCAGCGCTGCAAAGCCGGGATATGTTTCGGCAAGATCGCCGCCTACTTCACTCTCGGTGAAGCCGCCAACTTCTTCCGTTTTGTCCAACGTATAGTTGTTGTCCGCAACGTTCTGCAAATAGTGGTTAACAGTAAAGCCTACGTTCGCCGGATGGTAGATTACTGTATAAGTCTTGTTCTCGGTTATGTTGTTAACAGTAACATCAACGGTTGCTGGGTCAGGCTTGTAGCCCACAACCGTCGGGCTCGTTACTGTCTGTTCGAGATTGCTGCCTTCTGCCAGAGTAGCAGTCCACGAAGGTGCGGCCTGCTTACCATTCTCGAAAACGTAGTTGATGATAACGGTATGTTGTCCATCCGCTATCGCCAGCGCCGCTATCAGCGAAGACAGCATGAGCACTGCCAGAACCACCGACAGCACTCGTTTGGTTTTGTTCATGCAATTCCCTCCTCCTTATTAAGTTCTTCTGTGTTTTTTCCCCGCTTAACCGAATACGCCGCGCCCGCTGTGCAAGCCCCCTCCCGCCGGCACGGAAAAACAGAAGGCTCCGGCATAAGCCCGAGCCACTTGACCAACTTGTCAGCCGCTCAATGTGCGCAACGCACCCGGCTAAGCTTATAATAATTTTACCATAAACAAAGAGTTTTTCAACCTTTTCGCGGCAATTAATATATTTTCATGTTTTATGTATTTTTACAAGTCACCCCCCCCCCGAAAATTTCAGGTATTTAGGCATTTTATCGAAGAGGCTGTTTATTTTTATACAGCCTTATTCACCCGCTCTAATGTTTTTATGCAATTTGCATAATTTACAATCACGGCAATGGCATTGCTCGGCTTGCGCTGCCGCGGCAACTGTTCATATTTTGTTCACATATGTAAAAAAGCCGCAAAGACATATCGCCCCTGCGGCATTTTCTCACCAGCGGACTATTCTGTAATACACCCGCGCGGTCAGCTTGTATACAATAAGGTAAAGCAGCATGAACGCCGCGCATGTTACGCCGATGCAGCGAAGTATCAGCCCATAATCATTCAGCTGGAACGTGCCGAGCATGCAGCTCATTATCTTTGACGCGAAAAGCATATGCAGAAGCGTCATGCCCAGCGGGATGAAGAACACCCACAGCACCTGCGAATTGATGGTGGACTTGACCTGCCTGTCGTCCATGCCAACCTTTTGCAGAATATCGAACTGCGCCTTGTCGTCATAGCCTTCGGAAATCTGTTTGAAGTAAATTATAAGCACCGTTACCGCAAGGAACAGCATTCCGAAGAACACGCCCAGGAACAGCAGCCCGCCATACATGGCGTAGTTTAGCGCGCGCTCATTGTATATATCCTTCGAGCCGCGCACAAGGACGCATGCGCTGCCGCGGTTATATGCATCGTGATAAGTGTCAAGCGCATCGTAAAAATCCTCCATTATGGCTAATCCCGTGCGCTGGTCTACCCCGGGCAAATCTATTGCCGCATCGTAGTACTTTGAATCGTCCTCACCCGCCACGAATTGTTCCTTTGATATACTAACGCCGTGCTTTGCCGCGCTGTTTATCAAAAGCTGCTCTATATCGCCCATTATCCGCTCCTGCTCCGCCTTGTCCGGCAGGGGGTAGCCGTTGTCCTTATCCACAAAGTGGATGGAAAGCTCCACGTCGTGCGGATTGAACTCATGCAGCATCTCCTCGCGCCCGGCGTAAAGTGAGAGAGTGCCCGATACGGTTACAACAAGCATTGTGGACAGTATGCATATGGTGGCAAGCGAACGCGCGTTTTGGCGCATGCGCTGTATCATGCCCGATATGGCAATGAAGCTTGACGGGCGGTAATATATGCGCTTGTTGGCCTTAACGGCGCGCAGGAAGGCAATGCTGCCGTATTCCATAACGATATACGTTGCGATTATTACAACTATTACCAGCGGGAAGAACATGCCCAGCGCTACGGCGGAATTATCTATTCTCCACGCCACGATGTATGCCCCCGCAAGCATTATTACGCCAAGTATCGCCAGCGGCCAAAGCATCTTTGAATCCTTTTCGCCCTTCTTGGGGGCGCGTATAAGCTCCATGGGGTTGGCAATGCGCACGCGCAGCGTGTTATATACGCTTGTCACTATAAATATGCCGCCGAAGAACACAAGCGTCATAGCGTACGCCCTTGCTCCTATAACGAAGCGGCTGCCGTCCGCGCAGTCGATAAGCTTGAGCAGTATCCAGAACGCAAGCTGGCCGAATATGAGCGCGCAGACTATGCCCAATATAAGCCCCAGGCCCAGCGTGAACAGGTTTTCCCACCTGAGCACGCGGCCCACATGCCGCTTTTCAAGCCCCAACACCGCATACAGGCCGAATTCCCGCTTCCTGCGGCCTATAAGGAAGTTGTTCACATACAGCATGAAGAAAAACGCGAATATGCTGAAAACCACCATGCCGAAGGAGAACATGGCCTGCGTGGTTTTCCCGCTGGTCAAATTGGCAAGGCCGTAGGAAAACATAAGCCCCGCTATCAAAAGATACACGCCGCTTATCACCGCCGTGGCAATTATGTGCGGCACATATGTGCGCTTATCCCTGCGGATATTTGCAAGGGCAAGCTTTGCATAAAAGGCATTAAACAAGGCCGTTGCCCCCTTCCGAAAGCACGCTCAGGTTCGATACTATGCGGTCGAAAAACGCGGCGTTGCTCTCCTCCGCGCGGTATATCTGGCTGAAGATGCCGCCGTCGCGTATGAACAGCACGCGGGAAGCATAGCTTGCGGCAAATGCGCTGTGCGTAACCATGAGTATTGTTTTGCCCTGGGAATTAAGCCGGGCAAAGTTATCGAGCAGGCGCTTGCTGCTCTTTGAATCGAGCGCGCCTGTGGGTTCGTCCGCAAGGAGTATGCGCGGATCGGTGATTATTGCCCTTGCCACCGCCGCGCGCTGCTTTTCGCCGCCGCTAACCTCATAAGGGAACTTTGTCAGCAGCTCTTCTATGCCGAGCATTTTCGCTATGGGCGAAAGCCTGCGCTCCATCTCGTTCACATCCATGCGGGAAAGCACAAGCGGCAGCAGTATGTTGTCCTTCAGGTTAAAGCTGTCCAGCAGATTGAAGTCCTGGAATACGAAGCCAAGATGCTCCCGCCTGAAGCGCGCGCTTTCGCTGTCCTTAACGCGGTTGAAGCTGTGCCCGTCGAGCAATACCTCGCCGCAGGTGGGCTTATCAAGCGTTGCCAATATGTTCAGCAGGGTGGTTTTACCGCTGCCGCTGGGGCCCATTATGGCCACGAATTCGCCTTCGTGCACGTCGAAGGAAACGCCGGAAAGCGCCTTAAACTGGCGCATTCCTTTGCCGGTGTTATATACCTTGGTAATATTTGATACCTTTAACAGTTCCATTTTCATTCCTCCGTTTTTCATGCACTTATTCTACCGCATAACAAAACCCATCTGCCATAGCGTCAGCTTACAGATGGGCCGTGTAATCTTACAGTTTTGTCACTTATATATTTCTCTTTCGCAATCGGGGAAGTAAAGCGTGAACCGCGTCCCCTTGCCAAGCCTTGATTCAACGCCTATGCGTATGCTCAGCGCGTCCGCCGCCCGCTTTGCCATATAAAGCCCGATGCCGCTTGAGCGGTCGTCTATGCGGCCGTTATAGCCCGTATACCCCTTTTCAAATATTCTGGGCAGGTCCTCGGGCATTATGCCTATGCCCGTATCCTCAATGCTCAGCGTTTTTTCATCGCCGCGTATCGTTACGCCGCCCTTATTGGTGTATTTAACGGCGTTTGAAATAAGCTGCTCTATTATGAATCCAAGCCACTTCTTGTCCGTCATTATGCTTTGCCCGCTAACGTTTACGCTTACGCTCAGTCCCTTATAAACAAAGGGTATCGAATGGCTGCGCACCTGCTCCTTAACGGCGGAATCCAGCCTGCACGGGGCAAGCACAATGTCGCTCGATATGCTTTCAAGCTTTATGAACCTTAGCGCCATCATGGCGTATTGTTCAATTTTGAAAAGCTCCTGCCGCATCACGGCGCGGTCGCCGTCCTCATCAAGAAGCAGCCTCATCGCCGCTATGGGCGTTTTTATCTGATGTATCCAAAGGGTATAGTAATCAAGCGATTCCTGCTTACGCGCCGTTTCGGACGCGCTCAGGGCATCGTATTCATTGCAAAGTTCTTCAAGCACGTGCGCATACGCCTTTTCAAGCCCGCCTTCGCCCCGCGGCAGGGCGCGGCTCAGATGCGTTATGGTGCCGCAGAGCTCGTCAAGCGTTTTCAGCTTTTTTGCATAGCGGTCAATATCAACAACGGCTATGCACGCGAAAAAGAAGCTTATTATAAGCGCCGTATACAGCGCAACGCTCATATCTTCCCCCGCAAAGAAGGCTATCCCGATAACGCAAAGCATGCTTATTGCATACATTGCAACGAACGGCGCACGGTGCCGTGTATAGCCCCGCGCCTTAGCCATCCAGCGCATACCCCCGCGCACGGTGCGTCACTATGCAGTTCTTCACGCCCACTTCTTCAAACTTTCTTCTTAGCCTGTTCATGTTCACGCTCAGCGTATTGTCGTCAACGAACTGGTCGCTGTCCCAAAGGGATATCATAAGCTCCTCCCGCGAAACAACCTTGCCGCGCTTTGATATAAGGCAGGAAAGCAGCTTACCTTCGTTGGGCGTAAGCTTTACGCGCACGCCGTCCTTTTCGATATACAGCGCCGCGGAGTCGTACCGCGCGCCCTGCACCGTTGGCAGCAGTGGTGTACGGTAGTCATACGTCCGTCTGAGCATGGCCTGCGCCTTGGCGACCAATACCTCCATGGATACGGGCTTGACGAGATAATCGTCCGCGCCCATGTTCACGGCCATAACAATGTCCATATTGTCCGCACGTGAAGAAAGGAACATTATGGGCGTATCGTAAAACTGCCGCAGCTGCTGGCACCAATAGAAGCCGTTATAAAACGGCAGCGCGATGTCCATTATAATAAGCTGCGGTTTTATGCGGATATATTCTCCCACAATGTCGTCCAGCCTGTGCGCGATATGCCCCTGCATATCCCACCGGCACAGATAATCCCGTATTTCGGCGGCAATGACCGCGTCATCCTCAACAATCATAATCTTATACATATGTTTATTATACCATGCTTTGTGCGTTTATGCGCAATAATATTTGAGATGCGGAGTTAAACCGCCCTAACCCATTTCACACACTATCGTCCCTTGCGTCCCTGAAGCTTACGCAGTGAAATCCGTTCTTCGAACGGGTGAAATATTGCTTTTTCTATTGCATTTTGACAGTATTCTAAATTATAATAAAATTGACGCTAGTCCGTCTGGTCGGTAGATGGTTGGCCGCACTCCTCTGTTTTTTATAATTCAGGGAAAGGAGGTGGCCCTATGATGACATGGTCAGAATTCTTTGCATTTTTGACATTCATTGTAGCACTTTTCAGGCTTTTCCTGAAGGTATTGCAATTCGCACTAACTTTCGGTAAAAAGAAAAGTAACCGTCATCGTGCAAAGTAACGGTTACTATTCTTAAGTAAACAAACTTTGGCCAACCGTTCACCGGCTGGCGTCATTCTTCGGTTATATTATACGCAAATCATAGAAAATATGCAAGTGAAAACTGAATAGTACAGTTACCAAAAGGCGCCACCGCTTGCGGGGGAGCTGGCAATACGCCGTAAGGCGGATTGTCTGAGGGGGAATAGTAAAAGCACTTGGCAGCTTTAAGCCGTTCCCCTTTCGTCATGGCTTCGCCATGCCACTTTCCCCGTAAACGGGGACAGCTTTTAGTTGGCGGTAGCACGTCAGCCCCACTCAGGGACGATAAAATCTTGCGTCCCTGCCATCGTCCCTGAAAAAATCCAGGCAAATAGCGGCTTAGGGACGATAGGGACGCAAGGGACGATAGTGTGTAAGGGGGAGAGCAAGGGGAACGGTCTCCCGTCCCCCATATCAACCCAATATTTACTTCGTCACGCATTCGCTGATGGAGCGGGTTTTGACCTCCTCCATAAGCTTTTCTTCAAACGCGGCAAGGGGCATCGTGCCCAGGTCGCCGCCCTTGCGGCTGCGCACGGCAACAACGTTGTTTTCAACTTCCTTGTCGCCTATTATCAGCATGTAAGGTATGCGCTGCATCTGCGCCTCGCGAATCTTGAAGCCTATCTTTTCATTGCGCAGGTCCGTCTCCACGCGGATGCCCAGCTTGTCAAGGCTGTCGGCAATCTGCCTTGCGGCCTCATGCGTGCGGTCTGTCATGGCAAGCACCTTCACCTGCACGGGAGCAAGCCATGTGGGGAACGCGCCCGCGAAATGCTCCGTTATAACGCCTATGAAGCGCTCTATGCTGCCCAGCACCACGCGGTGAATCATAACGGGGCGGTGCTTTTCGCCGTCCGCGCCAACGTATTCAAGGTCGAACCGCTCAGGCATCTGCATATCCAGCTGTATCGTACCGCACTGCCATGTGCGTCCAAGCGAATCGGAAAGGTGGAAGTCCAGCTTCGGGCCGTAGAACGCGCCGTCGCCTTCGTTTATAACATAGGTCTTGCCCATGTGCTCTATCGCGCGCTTGAGCGTATCCGTGGCCATGTCCCATGTTTCCTTTTCGCCTATGTGATCCTCGGGCATGGTGGAAACCTCTATCTGGTAGCTGAGTCCGAAGGTGGAGTACACCTCGTCAAACAGCCTTACAACGTTCTGTATCTCCTGTTCCATCTGATCCCAGGTCATGAATATGTGCGCATCATCCTGCGTGAAGCAGCGCACGCGGAACAGCCCGTGCAGCGCGCCGGAAAGCTCGTGCCTGTGCACAAGGCCAAGCTCCGCCATCCTCAGCGGCAGCTCGCGGTAGGAATGCGGCTCTGTCTTATATACCAGCATTCCGCCGGGGCAGTTCATGGGCTTTATTGCGTAATCCTCGCCGTCTATAACGGTGGTATACATATTGTCCTTATAATGGTCCCAATGCCCGCTGCGCAGCCACAAATCGCGGTTAAGTATTATAGGCGTTGAAATTTCAACGTAGCCGTAGCGCTTATGCACCTCGTGCCAGTAATCAAGCAGCGTGTTCCTAAGCACCATTCCCTTGGGCAGGAAGAACGGGAACCCGGGGCCTTCCTCAAGCAGGGCAAACAGCCCCAGCTCGCGCCCCAGCTTCCTGTGGTCGCGCTTCTTGGCCTCCTCAATGCGGTTTATGTATTCGTCCAAATCGGCCTTCTTTTCAAACGCCGTGCCGTAAATACGCTGCAGCATCTTATTCTTCTCGCTGCCGCGCCAGTACGCGCCCGCAACGCTCATCAGCTTTACGAACCTTACCTTGCCCGTTGTTTCAACGTGAGGGCCGGCGCACAGGTCAACGAAGTCCCCCTGCTTATAGAAGCTTATTATCGCGTCCTCGGGCAGATCCTCAATGAGTTCGACCTTATAGGGCTCTTCCTTCTGCTTGAAGTATTCTATCGCCTCCGCGCGGGGCATTTCAAACCGCTCCAGCGGCAGCGCTTCGGCAATTATCTTCTCCATCTCCTTCTGAATCTTTTCAAGATCTTCCGGAGTGAAGGGCTCCGCGTCAAAGTCATAATAGAAGCCGTTCTCTATTGCGGGGCCTATTGCAAGCTTGGCTTCCGGATGCACGCGCTTCACGGCCTGCGCCAGTATATGGGACGCGGTGTGGCGCATTGTCCAGCGGCCGTCCTCATCCTGCCAGGTGAGCAGCTTGAGCGTATGATCGCCGTGTATGGGGCGGAAGGCATCCGCGCGCTGGCCGTCTATTTCGGCGGCAAGGGTAGCCTTTTTAAGCTTTTGGCTTATTGTTTCGGCTATTTGAAGGGCTGTCATGCCGTCTTCAAATTGCTTTACGGATCCGTCTGGGAATGTGATGTTCATAATATCCTCCTTATGAAGTAAAAAAATCTTTGCCCGAAGCGGAACAGCGCATACAAAAAACGCCCGCCCCAAGCGCATACGCAAGGGACGGACGATGCTTATCTCATCCGCGGTTCCACCCTAATTGGTCTAATAAAATAAAACCCACTTTAGTTCAGGCTGTATCGCTCCTGCTGCGCCTTTAAGTAGCGGGCCGGTGTTCCCATATGCTCGGCTTGCGGCGGCGCGCTTGCAGCACTATCGGCGCGCCTCTCTGGGCCGCAATATCCGCGGTACTGTTCCCGCGTAGACCCCAAAGGAAATATTTAATCGGATTATAAACCCGCCGCTTGCCTTATGTCAACACAAAAAAGCAAAAAGACACGCACCCATACGGCGGTATTTTGAATATGGTGCAATGCGGGGCAAACCGGCGCCCGCGCAGGGAGGGCAGCATGAGGGAATACAGCATAGAAACGATAGACTACCGCATTGACATAGCGGACAGGATACGCCGCGCGCTGAGGGGCGCGGAGGGCGTTGGGGTAAAAGGAGAAGGGCAAAGAGCCGCCGTAATGACCCGGGACGAGGAAGCGCGGGAGCAGCTATGCATGGCGCTGTGCCGCGTTCTGCTCAACGATGCCGCAGCGGAGGAGATAAAGAGCGAACTCAGGGCATATCCGCTTGAAGCCGCCGAGGCTGAGCGCGCCGCCGTCCGCGCGGGGGAGCTAATGCGCCGCGTGCCGCGCAGGGCAAGCCTTTTTGCCAATGCCCTCTCCCGCCTTACGGAGTATACCAAGGCCGAATCCGCGCTGAATATAGAAGGCTTTCTGCGTTTCCGCCTTGCGGATGCGGCGAATTTAATCCGCCTGTGCGCCCTCCGCGCCGCCATGGAGGAGCTTATCCGCCGCGAGCTTTCCGCCGGTACAGACGGCGAAACCATAATCATAATCACCCGTGATACCGACCCAAGCACCGAGCCGGATTGAAATTTGCTCCAAAACATCGTATAATACGTCCCATGAATCAGTTGGTAGAGGAAAAGCTTAAGCTCCTGCCGGATCACCCGGGCGTATACAGAATGTTCAACGCGGAAGGAGAAATAATCTATGTCGGCAAGGCGGTAAATTTGAAGAACCGTGTTCGCCAGTATTTCCATTCCCAAAAGAACATGAGCCCAAAGGTGCGGGCAATGGTGAGCCACATTGCGGATTTTGAGTATATACTCACCGCCAATGAAACAGAGGCGCTGACCCTTGAGGCCGCAATGACCAAAAGCCTTCAGCCGCACTATAACATTCTTCTGAAGGACGATAAGCATTTCCCCTATGTCCGCCTTGATGAAAGGCAGGATTTTCCCCGGTTCGAGGTCGTGCGCCGCGCCAGGAACGACGGCGCGCGCTACTTTGGCCCGTATCTCAGCGCCGTAACGCTTAGGGACGCATTAAGCTGCATACGCGATATGTTCCCCGTGCGGCATTGCAAAAAGGATATTGCCAAGGCCATTGCCCGGCGCGAGCGGCCGTGCCTTATGTACCACTTAAACAAATGCTGCGCGCCGTGCTCGGGCAACGTAACGCGGGAGGAATACCATAAGCTGCTCGACAGCGTGGTAAGCTTCCTTGAAGGGGACACCGCCCCCGTGTGCGATATGCTCCGCGCGCAGATGCAAAAGGCCAGCGACAATATGGAATACGAAAAGGCCGCCCAGTTCCGCGACAGGGCGGACGCGGTTGAGCGCATGGGCGAAAAGCAGCGCGCAATGATGACAAAGACCGGCGCTGAGCGGGACGTGTTCGCGCTTGCGCGGGACGGCGAGGACGACGTTATATTCGCCCTGTTCGTGCGCGGCGGCAGCGTTATAGGCAGCCAGCATTACGCCATGGATGCGCTTGGCGAGGACGCGGGAGAGATAATGGCCGCGTTTTTGCAGCAGTATTACGAAGGCTCCGGCATCATCCCCCGCGAAATACTCGTTAAGGACATGCCTTCGGGCGCGGATGAGCTTACGGCATGGCTGAAGCAGCAGCGCGGCGGCGCGGTGGAGCTCACCTGCCCCGTGCGCGGCGAAAAGGCGGAGCAGATAAAGCTTGCCTACCAAAACGGCATGGACGCGATAAAAAAGCAGCGGGAGCTTGAGCACCGCTCATGGGAACGCGGTGAGGGCGCGCTTGCGCAGCTGTGCGGGCATATAGGGCTTGAGGAGCTGCCGCGGCGCATAGAATGCTTCGATAATTCGCACATACGCGGCAGGGACACGGTTTCCGGCATGGTGGTGTTTATAGACGGCAAAAAAGCCCCCAAGGAATACCGCCGCTTTAAGCTGAAGCTGAACCACGGCGGGGACGACCTTTCCGCCATGCGGGAGGCGCTGACAAGGCGGTTTGAAAAAGTGACCCAAAATGATGAAAGGTTTGCGGAGCTGCCCGATTTATTGATAACGGACGGCGGCAGGACGCAGCTTAACGTTGCGCTGGAGGTACTAAGCCGCTTCGGGCTTGATTACATTCCGGCAATAGGCCTTGCCGAACGCAACGAAGAAATAATCGTTCCGGACAGGGAGGAGAGCATAATCCTTCCCCGCGGCGACGGCGCGCTGCATTTCATTCAGCGCATAAGGGACGAAGCGCACAGGTTCGCAATATCCTACCACAGAAGTCTCCACGTTAGGAGCGCACTGATGAGCGAGCTTGATAACATAGATGGCATCGGCGATAAGCGCAAGCGTTTGCTTTTTGATGCATTCGTAACGCGGGACGCTATTGCCGCCGCTACCAAGGAGCAGTTATGCGCGGTAAAGGGCATGAACAAAACGGCAGCCCAGGCCGTGTATGACCACTTTCATCATCAGGAGGACTCACAATGATAAAGCTTATTGCGTTCGATATTGACGATACGCTCACCAAAGAACCGCGCACCGTGCCCCAGGCCAATCTGGACGCCGTAAAGCGCGCGCAGGACGCGGGGATATTCGTAACCGTTGCCACGGGCCGCGGCTTCCACGGCTCGTCCTATATATGGCCATGGGCGTGCAGGGGCCGATAATAAACTACGGCGGCGCGGTAATAAACGATACCGTTACGGGCAAAGCCCTTTATACCACCGAGCTTGACCCGAATGTGGTAAGGGAGCTGCTTGCCCTTGCAAAGGAACTTAACGTGCATGCGCACATATATCAGGGCGACGGCATAGTTTTTGCCGAAGAAAACCCGTATGTTGACGCATACAGCCAAAAGCTCGGCCTGCCGCGCACGGTGGATGCCGAGGTTGGCGAAAAAACATGGCACAACGTACCGAAGGTACTATATATAACCGAACCGCAGCGCGCGGAGGAGCTGATAACAATGCTTGGCAAGCGCTACGAAGGCAAACTGAAGGTTTCCGGCTCCGTGCCCGGGTTCGTTGAGTTCAATGCGGAAAATGCGCACAAGGGCAGCGCGCTTGAATGGGTAGCCGGCTATCTTGGCATAGAGCGCGGGGAGACGGCCGCCGTGGGCGATAATCTATTGGATCTTGAAATGATACAGTACGCCGGCATAGGCGCGGCCGTGGCCGATGCGCATCCGGAAATACTCAGCGCGGCAAACGTAGTCCTCCCCAGGTGCGAGGATATGGCCGCGGCATGGTTCATAGATAACATTATCCTGAAGGGAATGAAATAAAAGCAATGGCCGAAAGCATAACTCTTGCGGTGGACAAGCTGAGCGAGGAGCTGGAACTTGAACCTTTGACCGGCAGCGGCGG
>ENA-OROD01002528-OROD01002528.1-human-gut-metagenome-genome-assembly--contig:-NODE-2528-length-13102-cov-5.045221_pt1 | contig 13102 bp, 20 predicted proteins | sample MGYA00242123_ERZ509038 | MGnify/ENA primary metagenome ERZ509038 (study PRJEB26280, sample SAMEA2338719) | human gut metagenome | biome: human gut; feature: human-associated habitat; material: faeces... | reverse complement strand
CTCCAGTCTCTGAATATTATCATCACCTAAAACAGCAGAATGGATATAAATATCATTGAATTTGATATAGACAAAATTTGTTCTGTTATGAATCTCAAATGAGTGAATATCGCCGGGAGTAATCAGAAACAGATGTCCGTCATGATACGGAAACTTATGGTTGTTTATCCATTGAATTCCTGTACCGGTCAGAATATATACCAATTCAAAAAATGTATGATCATGTTCTTTCAAGTTCGTATCATCTACCTCACTGAGGGTGATTTCGAAAGGCTGATGTAAGTTTTCTCTTTTCATGGGCTTGTATATATTCACAAAGATACAGATTATAGGAAAAATATTACAGAGTAAAATCAGAAAACTTGTATAATTTTGCCTTTGTAGTTAAAAGGAAACTGATTATGAAAACAGAACTGGAAAAATGTCTGTCAGGAGAATGGTATGATTGTCATGCTCCTATCTTTATCGAATTTAAGACGAAGACGCATAAACTGTTATTGGAATACAATGCCTTGCCCTACGATGCAAAAGAGAAGAAGTATGCTATACTGAAAGATATGTTCGAAAATATTGGAAAGAATGTTTCTGTAGGCAGTCCATTTATATGTGATTATGGATGCCACATAACGATTGGCAACAATGTCAGCATCAATACAGGGTGTACACTGGTCGATTGTAATAGAATTACTATAGGAAACAACGTACTGATAGGACCGAATGTACAAATATATACAGCAACCCATCCGGTTGAATTGGATAAACGATTAACACCTGTGGAAACGCCTGATGGAATAAAATATATACGCCATACGTATGCACTTCCTGTAACCATCGAAGATGGATGTTGGGTTGGCGGTGGAGTCATCATTTTACCAGGTGTCACCATAGGCAAAGGAAGTGTTATTGGTGCTGGTAGTGTCGTTACAAAATCTATCCCAGCTGATTGTCTGGCTGCAGGTAATCCTTGTAAAATCATCCGTAAAATCAATGTACCTAATGAACAAGATTAAGTTGGTAGCCTTCGATTTGGATGGAACCATTGCGGATACGCTTCCACTATGCATAAAAGCTTTCAGAATGGCTGTATAACCATATATATCACAGACTTTATCAGAAGATGATATCATAAAGACTTTCGGTCTGAACGAAGAAGGAATGATAAGAAAGGTGATTAAAAATGAATATTGGAAACAGGCACTACAAGATTTTTATCCTATTTACATGAAACTGCATCGTTTTATGTGTCCACAGCCATTTCAAGGTATACGTGAACTAATTATTCAATTAAGACAAAATAACCTAATTGTAGCACTTATCACAGGCAAAGGAGCAAAGAGTTGTGAGATTACATTACAGCAATTGGGGATGGATTCTGATTTCGACAGAATCATAACAGGTAATGCAGAACGAAATACCAAACATGAAGCTTTGAATGAATTGTTGAATGTTTATCATCTTTCTCCTTCAGAAATTGTATATATCGGAGATACTGTTTCTGATATAATGCAATGCAGGATGGTGAACGTGGTATGCTTGTCCGCTGCCTGGTGTGTAACAAATTCTATTCAAGAAAAACTGGAAAAATGCAATCCAGGAAAAGTATTCAACAGCATTGAGAAAATATCGGAATATCTTTTGAAACACACCAATGAATATTGAAAATATTTCCATATTTTTGAAATCTAAAAAAGAAATAGCATGACTTTATCAGATTGGTTCCAAGGATTCGAAAAAGGGATAAGCTGTCTGAACGAGGAACAGCGCGCCTCATTCTTTTCGGAATGCGGGAAAAATTGTGTGAAATGTGGAACACTACAAATCTATCAGAAACTATATGAAAAAGCAAATGGTGATTTGGACACCTTCTTTTCAGAAGCAAACAAACTGCCTGGAGTTAAAAGCGAAATCATTAACAAAGGTTCTGTGTATCATCTGCACTTTATGGAATGTACGTGCATGCTTCACCGGCAAGGATATGTTTCCACACCTTTACTTTGTGAGTGTTTCAAGCAAAGCATTCTTTACGTCTTACATTCATTATGGAAAGACAAGGCATTTCGGGTAACAATCTGCGAATCCATTTTACGAGGTAGCCAACATTGCAAAATGCAAATTGAAACAACAAACAATGGAAATACATAATTTACTGAACGTCAAATCAAGAACCGAGCTGCGTGAATGGTTAATACAGAACCACAAAACGGAGAAAGAATGTTGGGTAGTCGTGAAACGTGGTAGACCTACAGATGACAGTATTTTCTGGTATATCGATGCTGTAGAAGAAGCACTATGTTTCGGCTGGATAGACAGTACTACAAAAAAATAGCAGATGATTTCACAGCCCAGAAACTTTGCCCCAGAAAGCCAAGAAGCAATTGGTCCGAGCTCAATAAAGAAAGATGCCGCAGAATGGAACGGTTAGGATTGATGACAGATGCCGGAAGAGCCGTTCTACCGGATATGTCACCTAATGGTTTTACCATAGACAAGGATATATTACACAGACTACAATCTGACCCGGTAGTGTGGAACAACTTCTGCCAATTCCCTGATTTATATAGGCGAATCAGAATTGATACCATCCAAATTAAGAGGAATCAACCCGAACTTTTTGAAAGCCGCCTGAACAAATTTATAGAAAATACCCGAAAAGGACTTCTTTACGGAGAATGGAATGACAACGGAAGATTATAAATGCCACTGTCCAAAATTTCGGACAGTGGCATTTATCAACCAATAAAATTATATCTAATAATTGAAACTTTTGCCCATATTTCCTTTTTATAAATTTACTAATTTAGAAGATCCAAATAAAGCTTTAGATGATCTACGCAGCATAGTAACGAACTCCATCATTGCGAACCCTGCAAGAAAAGAAACTATTAGATATGTATTTAAATCTTTGCTGCTAAAAAGTGATGAAAACATAGAAGTCCGGAATGCAACTATAAGAAAGGCGGTTATTGGCACACCAATTATAGGTCGACAAACATACCAAGGCCACCATGTATCCATATTTTGTCCACCTTTATAACACTCCCAACCTATATAATCGTAAAACGTACGTGCACAACAACCTAGAAAAACTATACATAAAGTTAAAACAAAAAGTTGTTTTGTATTAGAGTAATTGTTGTTAGACTTATAAATTAGTTCATTTACCTTTTTTATATACTCTTGCTTATGAGAATCATTTTTTATAGAATCAATAGGTTCCATACAATTGTATAATAATTCTTTTTCGGAATTATCTATAGCTTTATAAGTAGAAATAGAAGTATCAGAAATAGCAAACCATACAGGCGGTTCATCCTTTATTCTCGGATTTTTTGTTAAATTCTGAATAGGAATTTCTACATTTGATTTTGATAACACATCTGAATAATAGATCGATGTATAATGTAATGCTATAAAGCAAACTATAATAGTTAAACTGAGTATTATAATTTTTTTCACATAAATTTTGTTATTTGCATTACTCTTTTAAACAAATTACATTCTTTAATAAATTGATTGTCAATTGCATTTACATACGAAAGAAAAACATCAAGTGGCTCTCTAATAGTATTATTAGGAGTATTAAAATTTGTATAAGGGGATAATCTAATATATCTAAACACAGCATAAAAGTCAAGTGTTTTTTTACTTCAACATCTCTATCAATATTGTATTGTTCAAGGATAAGTCTTGTAAAAGGATGCGCAGGACTACTATGTGACAAGATATAACCAATACCCAAAAGTGGATCCCCCGACATCATTCCTTCAAAATCAATAAATGCAGCTAAATGATTATCTTTAGATATTATTATATTATCAAAACTAAAATCACTCCATACTAAGCATGGTGATGGTTCTTTTATTTTATCAACATAGTCAAAAAGTCCATTACAGATTTTAATATATTTTATTTTTTTTGTCTGCTTAAAATATTTTCTAGACTTTTCTATTTCAGCCTTAAGAAAATGACTCCATGAATTATATTCATTGATTCTACCTCTATTGACACCACCATATTTATCGACTTTTATTTTGTTAATTTCTTGATAATTACTAATTACCTCAATACAAATATTCTTTAATTCATTCTCATTTAGAGTGGTGAATTTATCATTGAGTGTTTCACCTTCTACCCATTCATATATGAGATAAGCAATTTTACCTTCTGTTCTATTTATACAAACTGGCAATGGAGCTTTTATACCTTTTTTTGCAAAATCTATAAGATATGAATATTCAACTTCAGCTAACCATCTTCTTGGATTTGGATAACAACGGACAACATACTTTTTAGTTTTTGTATGCATCTTGTATGTATCAGTCATTACCCCTTTATTAATATACTCAAGTGTTATATCATTCCAACCTTCAGCATTTAACTGTTTAAAAACTGTATTTATCGATGTAAACATTTGTATATATGTAAATTAAATTCCTTACTTATATTTGGAGTAAAAAAATATGTTTTAAACATTTCTAGGTCTTTAATCCTGTAAGTATTTTTTTTATTACCCATTCCTTTGTTTGCTTTTCAAATTCAAAACCTAATTTATTTTGAAAATGAAGGAGACGAAACCAAAAAAACAGAAATAGCCGACAGAGGTATATCATTAGAAACAGGTCTTTCTGGAAAATCCAAACGAACAGCTCGTAAAACACGATTGTTTATATCTGTTATGCCATGTACAGGATCATAAATAGTGCCTGTTTTAATATTAACACCTATTGCATTGGCAGTAAAATCAAAATTTTTCAACAAATCGTCAATTGTAAGAATTGGTTTAGGAGAAACTACAAAATTGTAAAATGGAACAATGTCGACATAATGCCCATCAATTGCATTTGAATAAAATCGAGGTGAGCCATATTGTCCATATACAACACGGCCATATTTCTCTAAATATGTAATTAGCATATTCAGTTCTTCTATCGTACAGTTTATAAAAACATCAATATCCTTACCACCATTTCCATATAAGATATAGTCACGAATATACCCACCACATATATAAAAATTTTCTATGTCTTGATAATCAAATAAAATATTCCATATTGGATGCTTATTTAAAAATTGGAGACTAGTTATTTCATTCATCTTTTTATTAATATTATATTGATTCTTTTTAATTCAGGAACTTTCTCATTGAAGGTGTCTATATCAATATTGAGCAGACTAAGCATCAATAATTGAATTTATAATATCAATTATTGGGCGGAAGTTCTCCCATGATTCTTTAGATATTTCTATATAGTCATTTTGAATAGCATCTGCAAATTCATTCTTTTTCGCTAAATGGTTTACATATTGAGCATCATAAACGGCTTGTCCTCCATTATTCTCAATAATTTTATCTTCTCCTGCACCATTTCTATCGTTCAACCGTAATGACGGATCTGATATACATTGTCGTGTACTATCATTTTTAAATTCATTACCAAAAAACAAATGTGTTTTATTCGGAAGTAACGCATGAATTTCGTCATCTGAATATAGATATTCAATAGAAATATTAGTTCTTCCCTCTTTTTTCCTCGATTCTGGGCATGGAATGCAAAATGCAAATGCGTTATTGCCAAGCTGTTTATATGGGTCTGGATACTGAGAAACCAATTTTGGTATATCTCTATCAAAAATTGCTATTACTTTGTGCGGTTGTCCAATGACTTTTGTTTTTGAAATGTTGTTAATAAGTGAGTCGACATTAGACCATCCATCAGGTTGGTCCTCTGGTTGTAATATATCAAAACGTCTTTCGATACCAAGTTTTTCCATAGCCTTTAATATGTGTTTCAAATCTGTTTTCCCCTCAGTAATAATGATTGGGCGAGTTAACACGTTCATCTCATTGTGTAAAGAGGCAAGCTTTGTTGCATAGTCATTTCGCTCTTTTAGAAACACTTCGTAAGCTTCTTGATATACGGCATTATTTGTAGGGGCTACGTTGATACCACCATTGTCAAAATCAATGATTGTACTCCGTTCTAGACATTCGTCTGCTAATCCCATATTCATAAATGGGGAATGACTACTTAATATAAATTGGACATTAGGGAATGCCTTTAATAGTTTTGGAAGAGATTCTTTCTGTAATTTTATATGTAGGTGTTTGTCTATCTCGTCAACCAATACAATGCCTTGAATACTTTCATTTGTTACTCCGTTGAATAGATTGTCTCCTTGTCGCAATATTTCTGCAAATATACAAATTAATGCAAGCTCCCCTGTCGAGAGATTGAAAATGGTAGGGCATAGTTCAACAGAATCGTCTGCTTTGACTACTGAGACTCTAGAAGCTCCTTTATTCCTTTTACCAATGGCAAAGCGTACATTTCCATCAGGATATTTTGATGACAAAGCTTCTCTTAAAATTCGCTGTAGACTTTCCCATATTTTGTTTTCCGGAGTGATGTCAATATTTTTTTCATCAATTACCTGAGTTCGTTTATATAACTCTCCGTCTATAATGATATCCATAATCCAATTTACAAGACCATTTATGCCTGTAATAACTTCGATTGGATTCGGTAATTCATTACTGAAACGATTTCTTGTATTAAAAGATAGTTTTACGTTATAGGGATCATTTAAATAGTTTGGAACTTCGTATCTGTAAGATGGGAAATAGGATACTACATTTGTGTTGAATATATCTTTAATCTCAGATGATTTAACCGTTGATGATACTTCTTTTGTTAAACCTCTTTCATTTAGTTCTTTTGAAAATATTTCAAAAGGAATTCTGTCTTCAAACGGTACCATTGACAAATAATCTTCTTTGGTACATTTGTTTCGAATATCTATATAATCGATATATTTATCTCCGTTTTTGAAACGTATATAAACCATGGATGGTTTGGATGAATCCATGTCAAACAAAGAAGAAGAAATTCGATAATAGAAATTTTCTTTGCCTTTGTACGTATCGGAATAGATATTTTTGGTCAATTCAACCCATGCATCCATAATATATGAGAGCAGCGTCGTCTTACCTTTTCCGTTTACTGATGTAAGCACAATAATTCCATTTTCTTTAAACGATAAATCTAAGTCATTTTGAAATGGAGACCTGTTTTTAATAATTATTCTGTCTAAACTAAATTTCATATTTCAATCATCTTTATTTCGTTTATAAGTATTTTCTATTTCGGAGTATGTGATTTCATTCTGACAATTCATCTCTTTGATATTTTCTGCATCGATAACAAGAATGATGTTTTCCCAACTCCTCTATCACCAAATATAGAAATAGAAATAGTGTTATGAGAACGATATATGACTTCTCCCAATTTTGAAAACTCATCCAATTTATTTGGATATTTCTCCGCAATATTGAGCTGATCATCAATTAAAGAGGTTACCTTATCATATTTTCCTTGATGAAGACGTGAGCCCTCATTAAAAGCATTTGCACTTAAAGAATCTTGGATTTTTATTCGTATTTGATCAGAATTATTCATAGCTTTTCTAAATAATATATTCAAGCAATATACAATATCTACCGATTTAAGCTAATAGATAATAAATCACACAATCGTATTAAATTTCCCCAAATTTTAACTCTCCTTTTAACATCTCATACACATAAGCCGAACTTTCAATATAGAGTCCTGTAGATTCATCAGAGAGTTTTGCAAAAGTCTCTGAGTTGTAAAATTCTTTGAGAGCAGTTGACAAGTCACATCTATTATCCTCCATAAGATAAGCTATTATATCTTTAGTAATGCCTTCCACCAGATATTTCATTTGTTTATTCATATTCTATGCAAGTATTTAATGGCTTTTGCCGAGTGAAAAAAATATTGTGATGAAACCTTTTTGTATTTTAAACCATTCACGAGCATTTGCAAATCAATAATTCCATCATCAAAATTACGAAACAAGGTTGCAATGGTATCATCGGCAACAGGACCTATTACGATGTCAAAAGAATGTGTTGGTTGCATGTTTTTCCTGCTACGGTTAGCCATCACAAATAAAGCCCATTCTTCATTTGGATCTTCAAATGTTTTGACCGAAAGAGTCTTTAAAGCTGTTTCATCAAATTCAAACTCTGTAACAACGGCTTCTCCACCATATATAGCAGATGTACGTCTGGCCATTTGTTCCGCCTGCTCCTTAATCTCTGTCAGATAAAATCCCTGTCCGAAATCCTTATAAGGTTTACATTTTGATAGATCTATCTGCTCAATTATTATATTCGAACCATGATATAGTTTCATTGAATACCTCCTCCATTATTCAAACATACTTGCGTAAGATCCTGCACACTGTCATCGAATGAAAGTAAATGCTCTGCATCATAATGTTCCGTAAGGAAATCAATACCTTTAAAGCGTATCAGGTAATTACTTGCCTCACGAACAGAAAGATGATGGCTTTTGGCAAATTCACTAACGGTAGCAACTATATATGCAATCACGTTTTTATCAATTTCCGGCTCGTTTTTTAAAACAACAGAAGCAGATATGCCAAGGGCATCGAGCACTTTTGTAACAGTCTTTATTGTGAGTCCCTTTCCACTTTCTATTTTTGAAATCTGAGCTTTACCGACTCCTACCCGTTCACCGAGTTCCTCCTGAGTAAGTCTTTTGCGAATACGCTCATTACGAATTATCGAACCTATATTTTCTAACCTATTTGTCATACCATATATATTTACACGCTAACAAATATACAACAAAGTTTCCAAAACAGGAAACAATTATAAATTAATATTGTGTTCTACCTTTACTTTATTGCCGTATTCATATATACGTCTATTAAAATAAAGTCAAATAAAGGGAAAAGAGAAAATAGTTCACCTTCTTCCCTCTGTTAAGCAAAACGATATACGCGAAACTCTCTTTCATTTAGTTGACATACTTGGCGAAAAACTCACGTATTATTTGTACCTTTGTAAGTAGATAGAAAACAGGTGAACTTCAGTTGGAAAATTTAGATTTCCACGGTTCTAATTTTATGTTGAAGAATAAACGTAGGAACAGTAAATTCAGGTTCAAAAACACCCCATTATGGTCTAAAAAATATTTTTCTACCGTTTAAAATATAAGTTTTTGATTATCAATTACATCTACATGTTGCATCGGGAATAGATACGGTGTGTCCACCTTACATTAGAATCTCTGTGGTGATTAGCATCAGCAAACATACGTCTTATTTCTGCTTCTGTACATAGATAGTTATCTTCATGGTTTCTTCTGTAGGTATACTTACCTTTTCCTTGTTGTGATCCAAGATTTTTAAATGATTGATATTGCCTAAGGTTATAAAAAAATAATAGAATAGGTATTAGTTTGTGATATTTGTAGAAATGATGCAAATAGATTAATCTTATTTGTGGATATGGATATTTAGTTATATATTTGTGGAAAAACAAATTGTATGATAGCAGAAATTAGATTTAAGAACATGTTCTCATTTAGAGACGAGGCTATATTAAGTTTTGAAGCTGATAGAAGTAAGGATATGGAATCATATCATGTTGTTGAATTGGGTGGCGGTGTGAGACTATTGAAAGTGGCTGTTATTTATGGAGCAAATGCTTCGGGTAAGAGTAATATTATTAAGGTTTGTGATTTTATCAAGTCATTCATTACTTATACTCCACTTAATAAGGCAGAACAAATTCAAGTAGTCCCGTTTCTCCTGAATAAAACAAGTTCAAAGCAGTTATCTGAATATTCGATTTCGTTCTATTTGAAGAATGAGGAGAAAGCTGTTTGTTATGTCTATTCAGTAGCTTTAGATAGATGGCACGTAGCAAAGGAAAGTTTAATTTATTATCCAAGTCAACAGCCTGCTACTATATTTGAAAGAAATACTGAGAATAACGTATCTGTTATTAAATTTGGACAGAAAATCAAGATGTCGCAAGCTGTCAAAGAGGAAATAACATTGAAGTGTTTGCATAATATGTCAGTTTTTGCCGCCTATATGCAGGTGAATACACATATTGTAGAACTAGAGACGGTTCTTCAGTATCTAACCAATCAGGTTATGCCGGCTATTGTACCTGCATCATCTTTAAGTCGTTATGCCGAAGAATCAATCAAGAATGAGTCAGCAAAAGATTATATTTTGAGATATCTGCAGGAAGCAGATTTTAATATTTCAAATATTACTTCCAAAGAACAGGAAACGCATAAGGGGCCGATTAATTATACTATGTATCAGCATAAAGTTTCATCTGATTATGGTAACAATGATTATTATGAGTTTCCGGAACTGTTTGAATCGGACGGTACTATTCGTACATTTGGCTTGGCTGCTCAAGTACAAAAGATTCTTGAAAGAGATGCTTTTCTCGCAGTTGACGAGATTGAATCTTCTCTTCATCCGAAATTGATAGAATACATCATTGAACGTTTTCTAAAAGAATCAGAACAGGCACAGTTGTTGCTCACTACGCATTATGATGGACTGTTAGGAGAGGAAGATTTGCTTAGAAAAGATAATGTTTGGTTTACTGAAAAGAATCTGGATGGTTCAAGTGTACTGTATCCTCTGACAGATTTCAAGGGATTGAATAGGATCAGTTCTCTCCAAAAGGCATATAAGTTCGGTAAATTCGGTGCAGTTCCTAATCTATAATCGTGTATTTTTATGAGAAAAGCAAGAAAAAATACAGTGACCAGACAGGTTATTCATATCGTCGGTGAGGGTTTGACTGAATTATTCTATTTCAGTCATTTGAAAAAAATGCTTGGTTATAGATACTCTATTTCTCCTCGTTTATTTGAAAACAATAGTATTGAGAAAATAGAAAAGAAAATAAAGGAACTTCTGGATGAAGATGTCTTTGTAATATGTGTTTTTGATGCTGATGTTAGCAGGCGTTCTGATGCAGAGAATAAAAAATGGTATCGCTCAAAAAGAAATATGAAAATAATGCTAATGTGATTCTTTGTGATAGCTTACAGTCAATAGAATATTGGTTTTTACTACATTTTGAAGATACATGTCGACATTTCCAAGATTCAGCAGCAACAGAAAGAGCATTAAAGCAATATCTGCCAACATATGATAAAACTCGGAAATACCTTGAGAAGGATAAATGGGTTAAAGAAATGCTTGCAGGCTCAAAAATGGATAAAGCATGTGAATTGGCCGAAACATATAAAGGTAGAGATTCTTATAGCGAGATTTATAAGGCGATTAAAAAAGTTAGTGAATCGTTGTAATAAATATGAATTGATGAAAAAAAAGATTTATATGTTGTTTTGGGAATCATAATTAGTGGAATTGCTATCGCATTTATCATTAATACGATGTTGACATATGGTAATGTTATTAAAACAAACCTTTCGAATGATTCTTGGTTAAATTTTTGGGGAAGTTATAGTAGTGGAATTTTTGCTGTTGTAGTAGGTTATCTTGCTATTATTTATAGTAATAGAAATAGTGAGAAAGTTATTATGCAACAAGATAAACTGTTAATTCATCAACAAAATATTAAAAAGTTGGATGAGTATAATGACTGTCTAAAAAATAATTTGGCTTTACTTAATATAGTAGATGTTATGGGAATTACAGTTGGTCTTGACCATCAGAATATATCATTATCTAAATCAGAAATATGTCAAATGAAAGGTCGAATCTATGCAACAGATTTGCGGTATAGATATGTGTTTGAAGTTGATGTACAACACCAGAAAACAAATTTAGAAAAGACTTATGAAGAATGCTGGATTAAAGCACGTATTGGACTATCGGATTTATTGGATCAAGAACTCTCTTTTATAGAACGTGTTAATCAAAACAGATATGATATTCAAATAAAAGAGAATAATATGCATCGAAAAAATATCTTATTGGAATTAGGTAAACAAGCGGTAGATATAGAAAAGAGAAAGTTATTTCTGCAAGAGATTAAGGATGTTAATATGGAACTGGAACGATTAGATAAAAAAATATTTCATACTATGATGATGTTGATAAGATGACCACTTCGATTAAAGATTTTTCGCTTGAATTAAATAGTACTATAAAAGTCTTATTTGATATTTCTTTATTGCTTATTAAAGAGAAAGAGGCTCAACTAAAATTAGAAAAATAAGGGTTTAGTATATATATTAAGTTTTAGAATCATTAGTGTTCCATTAAAATTGGTCCGAATTAAAATTTAAATAAACTTGGCCCATTGGGTCCGAATCGTTCTTTGTCATTTTGAAATTTAGTTTTATCAAAGGAGTCTTTCAGATGAGTTTTATCCGTCAATGAGATGCTCAATATTTGTAGTACTTTGTATGTACTTTACTAGTCTACATACTAAATAAGGCACGCTATATTTATATTTCTGCAATTCTATATGATAAGAACTGGCAAGTTTGACTTTTTTACGATATCGGAAGTGGTAAGGTTTATGAAGAAGTTTTCCTAATACTGGCGTTTCCTCCTAATCAAATATGTCTATACAGATTTTCTGGTAGTTGAGGAAGGCTTGCTGTTAAACACATAATAAATAAAGCTTGTAAATAGAGAAGGCTGAAGAATGAAGTCATAGAATTTAGCGTATGATCTTTTCTTTTTATCACTGAACTTATCGTTTTTCATTAATATTCTGTAATTTTGCCACACAATTGAGAAATATATAAAATATGGTAACTATATATTGCCTTAAAGTGTGATCCTTGTTAAGCAGTAGGATATAGAAAATATAAACCTTCTATAAATCGTATAATCGTGTATAGAGGGTTTTGCTGTAAGATAGTATATAGTCACTTAATATTTTTGCCCTAAATAATATATAATGTATAGTCATGGATAAGGACATAAATCGTATCAAAGTAATGTTGGCAGAGAAGAAGCGCACAAACAAGTGGCTTGTAGAACAATTAGGAAAGGATCCTGCTACAGCATCAAAATGGTGCACGAATGCAGCATAATCCAGCCTCGAGACTCTACTTCAGATAGCAAAGGTGCTAGAAGTAGGGGAAGAAGAGGTGCTCGTTTATCCTTCAAAGATGTGACAATAACATATAAGAAATATACTGATGGATTTCAAACAAAATAACTTCGAATAACATTCATGCAAGTAGAAGAAATAATACAAATATTACGAGAGTCACCAAGCGTACGACTCATAAAATCAAGAAGTGTGGAT
>ENA-OROD01002526-OROD01002526.1-human-gut-metagenome-genome-assembly--contig:-NODE-2526-length-13110-cov-4.276216_pt1 | contig 13110 bp, 7 predicted proteins | sample MGYA00242123_ERZ509038 | MGnify/ENA primary metagenome ERZ509038 (study PRJEB26280, sample SAMEA2338719) | human gut metagenome | biome: human gut; feature: human-associated habitat; material: faeces... | reverse complement strand
GGCGTGGGGCCATCGGCCAGAGCCACCACCAGGACGCCGTCCGCAAAGAGTTTGATGCCCACCGCCTGACCCAGGGGGATCACGGTGCGCTCCGCCGGGGCGGCCCAAGCCTGCTGCACGCAGAGGGAGAGGGCAAACAGCGCCGAGAGCAGCCAGGCGGAGAGACGATGGGAGGCGGGGATATGCCGTGGTTCATACAAGCGTCTCACCCCTTATTTTATTGTGATGTTTCCCGTTTTTGCCGTTGAACGGGCGAAAACGGGGTTTGTTTTGTCGCCGGTGACAGGGTTACTTTGTGTCAAAAGGGCGCAGAACATGAGGTGCAAATTCAGGGGGAAATGTGTAATTTTTTCTTTTGTTTTTTTGCGGGGGCTTTTTATGCGCCTGCGGGCGCGGGGAAATGGCAAAGGCACCCACGAGGGGTGCCTTTGCTGTATATTCGCCCGGTGCCGGGGTCAGAAACACCGGGGGAATACCTTTTTAATGCCGCTTTTTGGCGGTGCAGGCCAGACCGGTGAGGGACGCGAGGGCCAAACCGGCGTAGAGGAGGACGCCGGGGTCGGCGGTCTTGGGAGAGTCCTTCTTATCCTCGGCCGCGGAGGGGGCGTAGTAGTAGGAACCACTGCCCGTGGGCTGCTGCGAGCTGCCGCTGAACTGGACAACACCGCTGTTCACCGTACTCTTGCCCTCCCATGTGACCTGGCAAATATAGTCACCGGCGGACAGGCCGGTGGTGGCAAGCACCGCCGTTGTTCCACCCATGGGCTTGGTCGTATCCGGGACAAGCGTTCGCAAGGCCGCGTTGAAACTCAAGTCAGAACGATCAGGCACATTGCTATCGTCCACAATAAACGCCCTGGCGCTGATTTTCAACGTATACTCGCCGGCCGCGGGTGCGGTGAATGTATAGGTCCCATCGTCGCTCTCTTGAACCGTTCTGTCGGAAATTGAAACTTTCGTATCCCATCCGCCCAAAATCCTGCTCAGCGTCAGCACGTCTCCCTCGTTCATGTAGAGTGTGAAGCAGTCAATTTCATTACCGCATTTTACTTGCCACTCGTTCCACGCATTACTGTAGCGGGCATCCGCGCTTTTCTTCGCAACCGCGTCTGTTACGGTGATCTCGCCCTCTTGGACCGCATACCACCGGTAGCTCAGCTTGCTATCGGGCGCGTTGCCCTTGACCGTGTAGCTGTTGTCTTTTGTGGGCTGCTGGGTGATGGCGCAGGCGGTAAATTTCAGGGTACCATTGTCGTACGCCACAAACTTTCCGCTTTCAAAGGATGTGAAGTACTGCGCCTTATCTGCCAAGGATGCTCCTCCCTCCACAGGTTCGGCAAAGGTATCGTTATCGCCTGATTTACTTACAGATATGCAATGTGCAGGGGCAAAACTATCCGCTATCTTGATAATGTTCGCACCCGCATCGATCACCGCAGAATCTGTCCCGGCAGAGGTGATCGTCGGCTGGCCGGAGAGCGTCAGCACGGTAGAAGAAAGATCTATTGCCTCTTTTTTCCCGGCGGAGATCGTACCGCCCGCAACGAGGAGGTTTATACCACTGGTCTGGATTCCTCTACCATTCGTGCAGGTAATTTCGCCGCCGTAGATATTCGTGTCATCCTCCAAATATAAAGCGGACGTCGTTCCATCATTGCTGACCGTTCCGCCGTACATATTAAACTTAGACGTACTTCTCGTCCTTATGGCATGACCTGAATTGTTGGTATTCATCCTGCTGATGGTGCCGCCGTACAGGTTCAGTGTCCCCCAGCTATGAATCGTTGAAATCTGGTCGCTGCTCTGAGCTTTTTCGTACTTAATGCAGCCCGTGTTTTGACAGTCACAAATCGTCAGCGCCCCACCCCCGGCAATGTAAATCAAGCCACCACCATTACTGGCATAAATGCCTTCACCCCTGTAGCTTATCGTTTTACCATTGAGGCAGAGGTAGAGAGTATGGCCTCGGGGAATTGTGAGTGCATCCTCTATTTCCACGTTATTGGCCAGGTAGATGTAGGCGGTTTTTGTGTTGGAATCGTAAGGAATATTGTCTTCCGACGCGCTTTGCGGGCCGGTCCAAGGCTGCCACTCGGTCACCTGGGTGTGGCCGTGGTCGTTATTCTGGCAGCCTACCACACCACAGCTGAAATGGTTGGTGTGCACCGACACTTCCGACGCGGAGGCGGTGACCACCATGCAGAGCAGGGCACACAGGCACAGGGTCAGGGTCAGGAGTAGTTTTTTGTGGTTCATGATGTACGCTCCTCTCAAATATCGGGGGTCTTTCCAGTGGGGCAGCGGGTATCTGTCTTCGCCCGGGCGAAGACAGAGGCGCACATGTGCGCCACCGGTGTTGACTTTAGTGGGTTTTTCCTTATAATGGAAGTATAACCCGTTCACCTGTGAACGAAGCAAGGGGTCAGGAGGGATTTTTTATGGCGGAGAACACAAAACAGTTTTTTCAGATCACGGAGGCGGCCCGGGCCTGCGGGCTGTCGCGGAGCACGCTGATGCGGATGGAGGAGCGCGGGCTGCTGACGCCGGTGTTCACCGCGCCGGACAGCGGGCGGCGGTACTACGACAACCACAACGTGGCGCGGATCATGCAGATCGAGAAATTCAAGGCCATGGGGCTGGGGTCGAAGGAGATCGCGGACTATTTCGCGCAGGGCGGCGAGGCCGAGGTGCTGCTGGAGGCGCTCAAGCCCGCGCAGGAACGCCTGCGACTTCACCCCGTTCTCCCGCCCGGTGTCGAGCATGATCTCGACGGACATGGAACCGCCCATGCGTTCATCCACGAAGTCGTAGGCCTGCCGCAGCGGAAGGGATTTCGAGAGCATCCGCGCCGTGCCCGTCTCCACTTCAACCAAGGTGTACCCGTATACGGACACCCCGAACAGCACCACAAACAGCGTCAGCAATACCTTGGGATACCGAACATTGATCCGGTAGATCCTGCCGAGGAAACGGTCGAAGATGTCCGGTTTTCCGATCCGGATCGGCGTTACCGGGGAAGCAGTACGGGCGGGCGCACCGGGCATCCCCGGAGTGGGCGCGGACGGCGCCTTATCCCTCTCCGTGCTGTAAAGGAGCAGCACAACGAGGATAGAAACAATGATCCACTTCATAATGAGTACCTCCACTTTTACAACGGTTTCCAAAGGGCTTGCTGATTGGCTTCATCTTACTCTATTTTAACCGTCAGCGCAAGCGTCATTTCCGCTTTCGTTCCAAATTGCAGAAAAAAGAAAGAGAAACGCGGACAGTCCAATGGACTGTCCGCGCTCCCCTTTCCAAAACAGAAAGCATGTATAAGAGAAGAGAAAATGGATAATTACTTTGCAGCGGCCTTCTTCTTGCCGGTGATAGCGTCCATGAAGACAGCGATAGCGCCGTCGCCAGTGACGTTGCAAGCAGTACCGAAGCTATCCTGGGCGATGTACAGAGCGATCATCAGGCCGCACATGGTCTCATCGAAGCCCAGCATGGACTGCAGGATACCCAGAGCAGCCATGACAGCGCCGCCGGGGACGCCGGGGGCAGCAACCATGGTCACGCCCAGCATCAGAATGAAGGGGAACATCTTGCCGAAGCCGATGGACTGGTTGGTCATCACCATAACAGCCATAGCGCAGCTGGTCAGGGTGATGGTGGAACCAGACAGGTGAATGGTAGCGCACAGGGGGCACACGAACTCAGCCATACCGTCAGAGACACCGTTATTCTTGGTGCACTGGGTGGTAACAGGGATAGTAGCGGCAGAGGACTGGGTGCCGATAGCGGTGGTGTAAGCGGGCAGCATGTTCTTGATCAGAGCGAAGGGATTCTTCTTGGCAGCGCTGCCGGCCACGGTGTACTGGAACACGATGATGACCCAGTGCAGAACGAGGATCATAGCGAACACCTTGATGAAGGAGCCCATGATCTCCACGATGGTACCGGCATAAGCCAGCTTAGCGAAGATACCGTACACATGGAAGGGCAGCAGGGGGATGACGATGTTGCTGACCAGCTTGTCGATGATCTCAGCAAACTCGTTCATCACGGTCTTCATGGTGCTGCCCTTGATGACAGCCATGCCCAGGCCCAGGATGAAGGCCATCAGCAGAGCGGTCATAACGCCCATGATGGCGGGCATCTCAATGGTGAAGTAGCCGGAGAGCACAGTCTCCTCAGCGTTGGCGGCGTTCTCCATGAACATGCCAGCGTGGACCATGTGGGGATACAGCAGGGAAGCCACAACGAAGGCCAGAGTACCGGAGATGATGGTGGAACCGTAAGCCACACCGGTGGTAGCGGCCAGGGTCTTACCAGCGCCGGCGCCCAGGTCAGCAATACCGGGGGCGACGAAGCCAATGATGATCAGAGGGATCACGAAGTTCAGGAAGTTGCCGAAGATGCTGTTGTAGGTAGCGCCGATGCGGATGATGACCTCACCGAAGGCACCCATACCGGGGGTCACGAAACCGACCACGATACCGAGTACGATGGCGATGACCAGTTTGAGCAACAGGCTCATCTTTTTCTTTTCTTTCATTTCTCTCGTCCGTGTGATCTCACACGGACATCCTCCTTTTCTGATTTTCCTTTTTTCTCTTCTTTTATATCCAGCTGCTGCCGCTTACGCGTCCAGCAGAGAATATCCCTTTGCAGTCAGCTCATCCTTGATCTTCTGCACGTGATCGGCGTTCCGGGTCTCCAGGACCATGGACACCACGCATGCGTTGACCTCAGAGTTGACATCCTCACGCTCGTGATGGATGCGGACCACGTTGGCGCCGGTGCCGCCGACAACATTCAGCAGGTTGGCCAGGCTGCCGGCACGGTCAGCCAGCTTGGTGGTGATGGTAGTGAGACGGCCACCGTAGGTCAGGCCGCGGGTGATGACGCGGGACAGGGTGGTCACGTCCACGTTGCCGCCGGAAACCACGCACACAGTCTTCTTGGTGGTGTCGACCTTGCCGGACATGCAGGCAGCCACGGGAGTAGCGCCAGCGCCCTCGGCAACAGTCTTCTGGACCTCCAGCAGAGCCAGGATGGCAGCGGCGATCTCGTCCTCGCTGACGGTGACGATCTCGTCCACATACTTCTGGCACATCTCGAAGGTCAGGCTGCCGGGAGTCAGCACATGGATGCCGTCAGCCAGGGTCGCGGCATCGGGCACAGTGGTGACCTTACCAGCCTGACGGGAAGCATACATGGAAGCCACAACGCTGGCCTGCACGCCGATGACCTTGCAGGAGGGCTTGAGCTGCTTGATGGCGAAAGCCACGCCGGAGATCAGACCGCCGCCGCCGATGGGGACCACGACCTGCTCCACTTCGGGGAGCTGCTCCAGGATCTCCAGACCGATGGTGCCCTGACCGGCAATAACATACGGATCGTTGAAGGGATGTGCGAAGGTGTAGCCGTGCTCCTTGGACAGACGCTCGGCCTCGCGGGCGGCGTCATCGTAAACGCCGGGGACCAGAACCACTTCAGCACCGTAGTTGCGGGTAGCCTCCACCTTGGAGATGGGAGCGCCCTCGGGCATGCAGATCACGGACTTGATGCCCAGCTTCGTGGCGGACAGAGCAATGCCCTGAGCATGGTTGCCGGCGGAGCAGGCGATGACACCGTGAGAAGCTTCCTCCGGAGTCAGGGAACGGATCTTGTTGTAGGCGCCGCGGATCTTGAAAGCGCCGGTGAGCTGCAGGTTCTCAGACTTGATGTAAATGTTTTCGCCCAGCCGATTGGCATTTTCCAGCGGAGTCTTGCGGGCAATGCCCTTCAGAGACTCCTGGGCTTCCTGAATCATCTGTAAAGTTACCATAATAATCCCCCTATTTGTCTATGATTCAAAAACCACAATTAACTATACTGTCATTGTATGACGGACAGCGTTTGTTTTCAATACACATTTCCGCCAAATGTTCTTTCAATAAACACGCATTTTGCACAATATTGGCCTGATTATGGCCCTTTTTGGTTTCATTTTTGGCAAGAATGGCGTTCACTGGCGGACATTTGTGCATCATATCAAAAAGTAGGGGAGAAAGTTCAAGTTACATCGTGCACTTTTTCAAATACACTTTCTTGATCATGCAGGGAGAATTAGCGGGATTTTAAGGCGGCCAAGCCATCGGCACAGCTGACTGCCGGACAACTCAAGTATGACTGATCCATTATATCAAAAAAACGGCACACTTATGTGTGCCGTTTTTCTGGTGACCCGGCGGGGATTCGAACCCCGGACCCACTGCTTAAAAGGCAGTTGCTCTGCCGACTGAGCTACCGGATCAGAGTAAAACACTTATTACCTATAAATCACAGGCCGAGAGGCCGTATTCATGGTCAATGGCAGGGACGGCTGGACTCGAACCAGCGAATGAGGGAGTCAAAGTCCCTTGCCTTACCACTTGGCTACGCCCCTAAGTGGAAAAAAGAAGGGACCGGGGATACCCCGGCCCCCTCATGTCTGGGGTGGGTGATGGGACTCGAACCCACAACACCTGGAACCACAATCCAGTGCTCTGCCAATTGAACTACACCCACCACATATAAAAACCGATCAAGCCGACGCCGCCCAGAGAGCTGGTACGCCAGGAGGGACTCGAACCCCCGGCCCACTGCTTAGAAGGCAGTTGCTCTATCCAGCTGAGCTACTGGCGCAAATCTGGAGCAGGTGACGGGAATCGAACCCGCATCCCCAGCTTGGAAGGCTGGTGCCCTGACCATTGTGCTACACCTGCATTGCCCTCCGAGTAAATCGTCAGCTTGGTAAGGATACCACGGAAAGGCTTGATTGTCAAGCACTTGTTGGCAATTTCTTGTGATATTTGAAAGAATTATTCAGCCAGAGAAGCAATAATCCGTGCTTATAGGGCAGGTGGAGGGCATTACACACAGCGTTTCATTCGGCTGCCATCGGCTATCCCAGACTGCGTTTGGTTGCCAAAAGTTGCCACGAGAAGCGCTGTATTCCGCGAATTTTAAGTTTACATAATTTTCACCATAAGGCAGAGCAGAAAAAACACTTGCGTCACAGCTTTTAGCGCACCGAAACTGTTTGAAGGGACCAGCCGCAGTCCACGATCCCCCGTCTCTCTTTCGCAGGCATCTGTTTCTGTTGCGAGCGACAGCAAAGTATGCTATACTACATTATTATATCATATCGGATAAGACATCCGCAGCCACGGTATTCTTTTGGAAGGGGTGGGGCTGATATGAAAAAGAGGATCGTTCTGTGTCTGCTGGCGCTGGCGCTGCTGTCCGTGATGACAGGGTGCGGAAAGAAAAAGGACGCGGACCCGCTGACCGTGACGCTGTGGCATGTCTATGGCGGCGAGGTGGATTCCCCGCTGAACGGTTTGATTGAGCAGTTCAACAGCACCATCGGCGCGGAACAGAACATCCGGGTGAAGGTAGAGCTGGTCAGCAACAGCGGCAGCATCCATAAAAGCGTGCTGGCCGCCGCCAACAGTGACCCAGGCGCCCCTTCCCTGCCGGATATGTTCGTGTCCTACCCCAAAACGGTGCTGGCTCTCCCGGATCAGGACATGATCGTGGACTACCGGGACTATTTCAGTCCGGAGGAACTGGGAACATTTATCCCCGCCTTTATGAAGGAGGGGCAGATCGGCGGACGGCAGGCCATCCTGCCCCTGGCCAAATCCACTGAGGTACTGTTCGTCAACCGGACGCTGTTTGACCGCTGGGCAGCCACCTCCGGGGCCAGTTATGATGATCTGAAAACCTGGGAAGGCATTTACGCCTTAGCGGAGCGGTATGCCGCGGACACCGGGAAGTGCTTTCTTGTCAATGACTATCACTTCAACTACTTTCAGGTAGGTGTGGAGTCGCTGGGAGAGAACTTTTTCCAAAATGACGGTGTCCGCTTCGGCCCAGCCTTTGAGCGGGCATGGGAGCCTTACGCCCACGCGGCGCTGGAGGGCGGTGTGTGGTTACAGGACGGCTACGCCACGGAATCTCTCCGCACCGGCGATACCATTGTCTCCGTAGCGTCCTCTGCCAGTGTACTCTATTACTCCGACACGGTGACCTATCCCGACAACACCTCGGAGCAGGTGTCTATCACCTCCATGCCCTACCCGGTGTTTGACGGCGGCGAAAAACTGGTCATGCAGCGGGGCGTGGGAATGTGCACGACAAAATCCACCCCGGAGCGGGAAAAAGCGTGTATTACCTTTCTTAAATGGCTGACGTCGCCGGAGCGAAACGTGGAATTTGTCACCAGCCTCGGCTATATGCCGGTGACGCAGGAGGCATTTGATGCCTACCTTCCCGCCGCTGTGGAGCAGCTCAGCAACCCCATGTATGTCTCTCTGTATGAGACCTATCTCAAGATGCAGGAATCCTACACCTTCTATTACGCGCCGCAGATGGAGAACTATCTGGATCTGGAAACACGGTTTGAAAATCTGTCACGGCTGAAGCTGATGGCTGGCCGTGCCCAATATCAGGAGGGCTCCGGTACGGCGGAGGAGTTGGTTTGGGACACGCTGGACAGCTTTAAGTTAGATTACGGTACATAAGAGAGGGAGCGCCAATGCGGCCAATCAGGGAAGCAATTCAAAAAAAGCGTGCAGCCGGTTCCAGTATGGGGCTGCGGCTGCTGCTGTACTGGTTCACCATGGTGCTGCTGCTGATGGCGGCGATTTTGTCTACCCTGATGGCCACCGGCGTACTGTCCCATCCCGCGCATCAGCTGTCCGGAACGCTGGATATTCAGCAGAGGAACACTTACGCCGCTCTGGACTCCCAGATGGATGCACTGACAGCGCAAAGCATGGCTATGTCGGAAAAGCTGGGAAAAGAGCTGGACGCTTTTCTTGCCGCCAAGGGCATCGCCTTTGACGAGCTGAACAACGATCCGGATACCATTGCGGAGTTGGAAAAGCGCCTGTATACGCCTTTAAGCAACACTCTGGGCGCAGCCTCGTGCAGTGGGATCTTCTTCGGTCTGAATGTCACCGCCAACACCTCTCTACCAAATGCAGAGGATTTCCGGGCGGGGTTATACCTCCGCTATTCCGGCTTACAGCCAACGGTAGCCTCAGAGCAGGATGTGATCTGCTTCCGGGGTGCGGCGGAAACGGCCCGGAGCTTGCAGCTTCAAATGCACAACCGCTGGAATCCGGAGCTGAACGCCGCTCTGATCCCCGGCAGCGATCAGGTCACCGCCTATCAGGGGTCCCGGCTGGCAGATGGCTGCCTGTGGACAAAACGCACAGAGCTGCTGGACACCTGGGAGCAGGTCATGCTGCTGTGTGTACCCATTTTGGATGGCGGCGGTACCGTAAGGGGCTTTTGCGGTGCGGAGATCAGCGATCTTTATTTCAGTCTTTCCCATAATACAGTCCCCAGCGCCTTCGGCAATATGCTGACGCTGGCAGCCCCCATAGACGGCGACAGCCTGCTTCTCTCCGGGGCCATGCTGGGTGCCACTGACGGCTCCCGCCTGACGGCCAACGGCATTCTGCACATCAGCGACGGAAAATACTACACCACTTACAGCGATGGGAAGAACACCTATCTGGGGCGGCACCAGCTTCTGGATGCTGCCACGTGGGACGGCATCCCCCTTGCCGCTGTGACGCTGGTGCCGGACGGGACCTTCCGCAGCTATGAAAAGGGGTCCCAGATTGCATGGTTCCTGGGAACGGTTCTCTTCCTGCTGGCCATGCTGGTAGTGGCAACGGTGCTGTCCCGCCAATTCGTAAAGCCCATCAATAAAAGTCTGGCGGCAGTCCGGGGCGGTACAGAGATGGTCGCTTCCGGTATCCCGGAGATCGACGAGCTGCTTGCCGCCATCCGTGATCGGCCAACGGGAACGCTGCCGCCGGATGTGGAGGCACGGCTGCGGGGCTTTGCAGAGCGGGCCAGTACGCTGACCGGCACGGAACGTACCATCCTGCAATATTATATGGACGGCTATACCGTTAAGGATATCCCGGAGCTGGCGTGTATCAGCGCCAGTACGGTCAAGAGCCACAACCGTAACCTCTACCGCAAGCTGGAGGTGGACTCCTTTGACGAGCTGAAGGTATATATCGAATTGTTTGCAAGCTGCGGCCGCAGCAGTGAACTGCTGAACAAGTAAATATTTTAATGAGCAGAGTGCACAATCCGATTTGCAGCGGGTTGTGCACTCTGTCTGCGCCTAAGGGTGATTTTTGAGTTTCCAGGCAAAATTCACCCTCAGGGTAATATACATAGGAGGGAGAGCTTGCTAAAAATATAGATATAGATCCGGACACGCCAGAACCCTGCGACATCAATGACAGGAGGGAACAGCGATGCGCCGCATTATTAAAGCGTTCATGCAAAACGCATCAACCGCGAGCAAATTTCAGTTCTCACTGCGCTGCGCGGTGTGCGGTTCGCTTTGGAAAAGCCGGCCGGCATATTTTTCCAAGGCAGAGGTCCAGCCGGAAAACGAAGGAAAGCATGTGATCTTCCAAGCCCTGTATCAACGGGAGCGGGATGAGGCACGTGAGCGGGCCGTGACAGAGGCTCTGGAGCACTTCAGCCGGTGTCCCATCTGCAGGCGGCTGGCCTGCGACCGCTGTTTCCTGTTGGGCGAGGATATCGACCTGTGTGCGGACTGTGCGGCATTCTTGCAGGAAAGCGGCGAGTCGGTGGAAAGCCTGTTGGTGAAAAACGGCTGAAACGGGAGGATCGCGTATGAAGCGACAGTTTTGGACAGGAGGTGTGCTGCTGATCATGATACTTTGGGGACTAACGGGCTGCGGCGGCCCAAAGGCCCCGATGCCTGGCGGTGACGCATCAGAACCGCCGGACCGTATGGCAGACGGCCCCGGCATGGTGTATACGCCGGAGGATCAGACCCCCTTCGCGGGCACTTGGCGGGATGCGGACAGCACCGTGGTGCTGGAGATCGAGGGGCAGGGTGCCGGCGAGCGGTCCCGCATGAAGGCAACGGTCAACGGAGAACCCACCTTTGAGGCGGAGGTCTGGGTCCATGCTTCCGGAAATGTCAAGCTGACGAAGGATCACAAGGACATCCTGCCGCCGGAGCCGTTTCGCACGCTGGTCTTCAGCCCAAGTGCCAACGCCTTTGTGGTTTATCTCACCAGTGAGGAGATTTTCCTGCTGGCAAAGGAAATGGAAGACGGTACCGTGGAGCCGGTGACTGCGGCCCCCTTCGGACTGCTTGGTGGGCCGACCCCCAACGAGGACTATGTGCGGGACGGCCCCGGCACGTTTTATACGCCCGAGGATCAGACCCCCTTCATAGGAACGTGGCAGAGCCGGGACGGCACCATCGTCATGGAGGTCACAAACAGCGGGGCGTTTGAGGAAACGTCACAAATGTGCCTGTCGGTCAATGGCAAGCCGGACTTCGAGGCCGAGATGTGGGTGTATTCCACCGGCCATGTGGAGCTGTCCCGGGACGGGAAAAAGCTCTCCATTTCCGGAACATTCTGTGATCTGCGCTTCAGCACCGTCGAAAACGCTTTTTACGGCTATCTCACCGGCAATTTGGGGACCATCTGGCTGACGAAGGACGGCGCAGAATGCGGTGAGAAGGATGTGGTCCACCCACAGCGTCCCCGGCAGTCCCAACAGCCTGAGCAAACGCAAATGGCGTGGGTCTGCCCCGGCTGCAAGACAGAGAACACCGGGAAGTTCTGCACCGAATGCGGCAGCTTACCCCCGGCAGCCTGTGAAAAATGCGGCTGGCGGCCTGCGGACGGGAAAGTCTCCGCGTATTGTCCGGAGTGCGGCAGCCGCCTCAAGTGAGATCTGTCAATACACCAGATTATAATTACAGTAAGGAGCAGTGCGTGCAAGGAACAATCGGAAATAGGAGGAACGAAAATGAACACAACCAAAAAATGGACGGCAGTACTGTTGGCGCTGGTCATGGCACTGACACTGGCGGCCTGCGGCGGTGGGAAAAGTGGTGGAAAGAGCGTAGGCAGCAGCAAGCCCGACTCCAATCTGGGCAAGTACATCGGCGAGGAGGTTCTCTCCTCCGACAATGAATGGGTCCCCTTTGATGACATTTACGATCTGGGCAGCAGCTACATTGAATTGAAGGAGGGCGGCAAGGGCGACTTCTGCATGGAAGATGATATCAAGGAGATCGAGTGGACGCTGGACAATGACGGCAAGCTGGTATTGTCCAGCTACGGCACCACCTGCAACGGCACCTTGAAGGACGGCTTGATCTCGCTGGATGACTACTTTGGCTTTGATCTGCAGATGACCTTCCGCAAGGGCGGCAGCCTCGTCAGTTCCTCTAAGGCAGAGGGGTCTTTGGATGACTTTGCCGATGAGTACGGCGGCGACTGGCACGGTATGGCAGGTCTTACAGACGCTACCGGCGATCTGGCAAACCTGAATGACACCGCCCACGAGATCCTGGCACGGCTGGTATTCGACGGAAACGGCGGCTGCGAGGTTTGGCTGGCCATGTATCTGGAGGGCGAGAACGATTTTAACTTCATCGACACCCGCGCCTATGTGGTGCCCGATGACGATACCGGTCTGGAGCTGCGGGGCGAGTTCATGGGCGGTGAGATGCAGGAGGGCATTCTCTCCGTGGACGCCACCGGCGCCCTGTATGTGAGCTGCGAGGTGGACTCCGACCTGGTGGACGGCTCCATCAGCCTGCTGGCGAACCTGCGGCATCTGGATGACGAGAGCTGGACGGATGACGATTTTATCCCTCTGCCGGAAGACGCGGTGGCATATTATCGCGGCATGTCCTTCATGGACATCGCCAGCACCTACATGATCGACATGAGCCTGATTCCCGATGACGGCAGCGGCAATGCCTACTCCGCGCTCCCCAGCAGCGGCGGCTTTCCGGAGAATTATCCCTTTGAACGCACCACCGCCAACGGCGAGGGTGAGTACGGCAAATCTAATTCCGACGCCACCGGCCTGACGGACCTGGCGACCATGCGAAAGGTGCGGCAGGAGCTGTGGGATATGAGCTCCGCCAAAACAAAGCACCTGACCTATGATGACATCAAGGAAATGCTGGGCGGCGAGGACGGTATCCCCCATACCGGCATGGATGAAAGGAGCTGGAACAGCGAAAAGCACGCCTACGGCTGGTACAACGGCGAGGGG
>ENA-OROD01002525-OROD01002525.1-human-gut-metagenome-genome-assembly--contig:-NODE-2525-length-13111-cov-6.333716_pt1 | contig 13111 bp, 9 predicted proteins | sample MGYA00242123_ERZ509038 | MGnify/ENA primary metagenome ERZ509038 (study PRJEB26280, sample SAMEA2338719) | human gut metagenome | biome: human gut; feature: human-associated habitat; material: faeces... | reverse complement strand
GTATTGTTTATGAAATCCTATTTGATTCTCATTCTCATCCTATTCATATTCACATTCATCTATCATATCCATTCTCAATTCAATAATCAATTCAAATGGATTCAAGATATCGATTACTCTTCTTCTATCATTTCTAGAATCAGTATATCCTTGTCTTCATTCTCCTTCTCCTCAATGTCAACATATTCTCAATACAATTCCATTTCCTTATCAAGTCTGTGGACAATGTGAATTGGAATTGGAGTTGAATCAGATCTATGGACAACCCTTTCATTTCCGACAATCCAATGAAACCAGTTATCCAATCATTCCTTACGGAATGGATTTGCATTATCTTCAGTTTCCTCAACTCAACGATTCATCAACACTTCGAGTATTGATTCTCATTCTTTCATCTGTATCTGAGATTCAACATCGACAAATCATTCGATCTCGATTCAAACAGACAATGAAGTATTCAATGGGATACATCTTCATTCTTGCTCGAAATGAATCTGTGGATCATGAGATTGAGAAAGAGAATCATCAATTCAAGGACATTCTTCAGGTTGATATCATTGATTCTTATCACAATCTCTCATTGACAGTTCTTTCAGCATTTCATTATCTATCTCGATACACTCACATTTCACAGTATCTCTTCAAAACAGATTCAGATTGTATCATCAATCTTCCTCGTCTCAATTCAATTGTTGAAGGATTGAAAGGAGACTATGTTGGAGATTGTCGGAATGGAAGCACTTACAACTATCGGAATTCAAGTCGAAAGAACTATGTACCCAAATCACTGATAGGAACAATGACAAGAATCGCATACTATTCAACAGGAGCTGGATACATGATATCAATGAAAGCATTACCGAAGTTATTGACTGGATATCGATATCTTCCTTTCATTGCTCATAATGAAGATGTGAATGTGGGTCGAGCAATGAGTCTTGTTGGTATTCCTTGTACTGTGATTCCTAAATGGAGATGGAATAAGGGGAATGATAGTGAAGATGAATATGTGATTATTCATAAGACGATAACTGATTGTTTCTATTGATCACATTGTATTCATCAGTGAATGATCTATTCAATAGATATCAGGATTGAGACATATCTTGACAACATGATATGATTGTTTGTAGTTATTGAATGATATGTCATGAGACATGTTCTTATTCTATCATGTTTGATTCAATAACTCATTCCTTTTCACATTATCATTTCATTCTTCTTATATCAAGTCTCTTCAATATGTTACAATCTTTCAGAACACAAGTTGTCTATTGATATTGTGATACTTCTAGAAAGGATAATTCAATGGAATAGTGATTTGTGTATTGTATCAAAGAATGTACTAACAATGCATGTTCAGTAGATAATATGTCAATGACCTTTGATCATCATTGTTTATATACCAGAAACTGTTGGTACATTACAAGACTCTCTTATCAAATCCAACATATTGCCACTAACAGCACTTCTGAAACAGATTCTGGATTCTTTGGACATACATTATTGTATTCATTCAATCAGTTAATACTAAGAGAAATGGATTGTTTCAGAATAGACAGTGAAGGATCATGTTGCTTTCACTATCAATCCAAGAAAGAAACCTCATAATTGCTTTCATTCAAACAACAGTATTCAATATCACTACTATTACTCATTCAAAGACTAGATTCATTCAATCTCTTTTTGACACTTTCATTAATCCTATATTCATTCACTGCTTGTACTGATACTTTCCTCTTCCAGTGAACAAAGAACATATCAGTTGTGTAATTCACTTTAATCATTGATGCTCCAGTCACCATATGAACTTGAACAAATGGTACTCTTAGAGGATTCACAATCATCTTTTGTCTCATTGTAGTGATGATTGGACCCACTTTATTACAAATGGATTCAATATCCAATGTATTATTGAAATCCCATTGTCTACAAGCAACAAATGCACTATTCACTTGAAAAGAATCAGCATTTGGATATAATTGATCATATTGTTTAACTACATCGATTACTCTCATTTCTGGATTGATAGGCATAAAGAACTCATCAACATCATTGAAGATCACAAACTTGGATACTCTTCTATATCGACGATTACATGATGATAATGCCACTTGTTGTTCAAGAAAAGATAAATGATGAATATATGAGAACTCTAGAAGAGAAAGAACACCGATTTCAATGTATTCATGAAGTTGATCCTTCCAATAAGAATACAGATCATTGGCATAGATTGTAATATGTTCAATACCATTAGCAAGATGATATTCCATCCATGATCGTACCAATGATAAAGGAACTGATGATATGGATGTACACATAGATAGATAATACATTGGTTGTTCTGGTTTAGGAGCATAGGGTGCAACAAAGACATACGAATCAGTCACATTTGGTATCTTGATGGAAAACTCAGAATCTCTTGAAGAACAGGATGAATTGAATACAAATGAGGAGAGAATGACATGTTTGTGATGATCTCGTCCAATTGAATTATCAACTGTTTCTCCATGGAATGAAGCAGAGATTGGATTATTCAAGAACTGTTGTTTATCTGATGATAAGTATCGAAGATTAAACACTGCATCCAGATGAAAATGATTATTCTCACAATAGGTGAAAGAATCCATCAGAATGGGTATTTGTCTTTCAGAGGCATTAGACACTTGATAATAATAAGTAGATGGTAATGATCTGAATGCCATCAATCCATGATGAGATCGAAGTGAGAAATGAATGGTATTAATGGAACTATCCACTCTATGTTGAATTCCCCTTAAGAGAATACCGAGAATATGAGAATAAGTAGTGAAGAAGGAATAATGAGAGAACAAGCAATAGCATTGAATGAGAATAAACACAGTGACAACAGTTCATTTGGAAAGTATTCCTTTCTAATGAATATCAAAACACTATCACATATGTGATTATTCTATCTCATTGATCAAAGATGCCATTCAACTCAATCTCATCAATACCACAAACATCACCATTCCTATTAACAATCCACATACTACAATCAATTTCAATAATGATATTCAACTCCCTAACAACAGTTATATCACTCGATTATCTCTTCTTGCAGATGCCAAAATACACAATATCACATCCACTCAGATTGTTGTTATTGATGGTGCTCAAATCATATTCAATCCAGGAACATGGGATATCAATCAATTGATGGATAAACTCAATACTGGAAATGCGATATTCAATCTAGTGATATCAGGGAAAGATACTTACAAAGTTCATATCACTGATTTCCAATCCATTGATTTCTCAAATGCTCATCAAATCAAGAACATTCTAGGAATCGAAGATGATCAAATGAGTGGTATTAACATTGTCAAACAATATCCAGTCAATGATACGAATAACAAGGTAGTAGTGAGTGATGGTGATAGTGCAATTAGCAATGTGGTTATACCAAATGGAAACTACAGTTTCGATGATTATCTATCAATGCTTGAATCCAAATTGAGACTATCAACACCACTTGTATCTATTGATCAACGATCTGACAAATATGTTCAATTCAACTTTTCACAATACATCAAGTTTGTTCGTGATCAATCCAATCTCAATGGTTGGTTCAATGACTTCAATCAATACTTCGATTCATGTGTACAAAAGACTGTTGGTTTGGATGAAGAGTTCTATATACCACAAGATACTACATTCACTATTGAACTACTCAATAGTTCTGAAAGCTATTCTGGAACTGTTTCAAAGGGATATCACAAGCCAATTGACATTCTGAACAGATTATGTAATCTGATCAATACAACTGGATACAAATGGTTAGTTCGTAATGGAAATCTGATTGCTAGAAACAATGATGTACCAAGAGTGAATGTGACATGGTCTCATGATATTGGATATAAGGTTGTAAACACATCTGTACACAGATTTGAAGTGTATTATCAACGTGTTTGTAGAAAGGGTGTTCGATATTGTGATGGAACAACCAACTACACATTCAATAGTACAGAGAACTTTGTACATTTAGATTCTCCAATCTCTATCAGAACCAATATCAACATTGAATCAACACAACAAGTATTCTCAAATGATTATTCAATTGCTGCTGGTGATTATTCATTTGATGTTCTTGCTAAAGGAATCATAGATAATGTGAATTCATTGTATGGCAAAACAATGTTGTCTGGTACTGCAAACAAGATGTTATACAAAGTGGATTTGGTTGTATCAGAAGCAGTGATACAGTTTAATGATGGATGTGGTGGATCATTCTTGAACTTCATCAATCTACCTCAAGTGGTTACAGAAGGGTTTATCATGGGAGTATTTGTAGGAAATGGATGGTTAACTGGTTCATTGACAGTTCCTGCAGGAACTCAATTCACATTCATCAGACAAGAAGAAGAAGAATCAGGTGTTGAACCACATGTGTTTACCTTAACTCAAAGTTCTACGTGTACAAATGGTGGAGCTTCCTCTGGATTACTTAGTCAAATCAGAGGGTTGATTGGTAGTTACTATAATAACATTGGTGGTGATTTTGCATTCACTTCATTTCTGATTTATGGTAAAGCTCATTGTTCATCTATTCGAGCTGGAGGATCATATGGTGTTTTCAAGTTTGGAAGAGCAGGAGAAGGAAGTCCTGAATTGTTGGATTATGTAACACTACCAGAAACATTCCTTTCTTCAGAATGGTATGTATTCAACAAAGTGAATCCCACATTCACACTTCCTAAAGGATACTATACTCAAGAAGAGGAATGTTCATATGTCAAATCAAGTGTTGAATCTTTGAATGTGTGGGGTACAGTGATTAATAAACCATGTTGGAGTACTGTATTAGAAAGAAGGATTCAAAGGATTACAGGTGCTACATGCTGTTCATTGACATCTCATAATCCATTGTGGTTAGTGTATGAAGTTAACAATCAAATATTCAATACTGGATTATATACAAGTCTAAATCTTCATTTCATAGATCCAAATGAAGATATCAAGATGAATGTTAATCAACTTGAATACACAGGACCAGATGGGACATCTTGGATGGTTGGATTCACATCTCAACCTACTACACAAGAAGATTGTGTTGAACAGATGAATGCGATGTTTGCAAGCAAGGGATTAGCGATCTCATGGAAGAAACAAGAAACATGTTACTCAATTGTAGCTGATGAACCATTCAAACTTGGTGGATCATTCTTCTCAAATAGTCTATTGAAATCAATCAAACCAGGACATAACCAGACATCCCAAGTATGGACATGGAATTACTACAATGATGCTGTTTATGAGATTAGTGGATATGAAACCATTATGTCAAAGAAGGTTATCAACATCACAAATAGTAAGGAAGTGGCAAAGGTGTATTGTGATCTTGTGAAGAGTTATCATAGTTGTGATTGTTTGTTGACAAATCTTCATATTGTGGATTTGAAGAAGAACTACAGTTCATCACTGGAGTTGATTCCTATCAAAACATCCTTCAGAACAATCTCTGTAAAGGTAAGAGATCTAGATGATAAGGATTATTCATTTGCAGGAACCATCTATTTGAACATGTTGATATCATCTCTTCAACAGGATTGAAGCTTTGCTAATTCATTTTACTACAAGAACATAATGTTCTTCTTTTCTACGTAGTAGAAATTAGCTTTGCTAATTCATTTTACTTGTAGTAAAATGCTATTCAGTACAAACAATGATAAAGCAATATCAATCAATGATCCAGAAGCTGTGTATAAGAAGATTTCAGATCCAAGTTGGAAGGCACTATTCAACACAATTCAATCGAATGGTTGGCTGGGCAAACTGATCCATATTGTGTTCTTCTATGATCATGCGATAGATAGTGATGTGATTGTAGCTGTTCAACAACCTGTTAACAATGCCAAAGTGGTTGGTATACTGGAAGGATATACAGCGACAAATCACACATTTTCAGATAGAGACAATGATCTGAAAGATGATAATGGATTTGTGCATGAAAGTGAAGCATTAATCCAGTGTCTAACAGAGAACAATCTACTTGATCAACAACTCCAAGTGTTCCACAAAGTGAATAAGGATCATCCACATCGAATTGTATGGTCTAATGATCAGATAACTGAGAAGATATTCTATGCATCTGATTATCACTTCAAGGAATGTTATTATGTCATTGTGAATGATACTCAGCCATCTGAAATTGAGAGATACTTCAACTTAAACCCTTCATTCTTGTTTATAACACCACTTTCATTACTACAGAAATGAGGCTATACCATGATTCATTGCAATGAAATGAATCTCACACTAACTGAACCATACTGATTGTTTGTATATCGAAAAGATGATGCTTCTTTGATAAGGATGAAACATTGTTCAACCAATCCATTCAACTGGATGCTGTTATTGTCATAGTACACAGTGATTCCATCTGTGTTAATGAACTTTACTTTGTCTGTCACACTTAACACCAGCTCAACACCAAATGATCGATTTGTAATATCATCTGAATCCACAGGATCTTTCCATTCTGAAATGGAAATATCAATACTGCCTACTCCTCCTGTAGACCCTGTATAGCTCTTCCATTCCCATGTATCACCTGTCTTTACCAACAGAAATGTACCATTTCCTGAAGGAATGTTGATCAGTGGTATGTTCAGTTTTGTAACATTATTATCACATATCAGAAATGACATTTATTACTGCGTAATAAATGCAAATATATTTGCTTCTACTATGTAGAAAAATGAATTAGCAAAACATTAATTCAACATTTTATTTGCTTCATTAGTAAATGAACAATCAACAAAACAGCTCTATGACACCATACACATTTGATTTACCTGACAATACAATACACATCACACAGTACAGAGGAGATCCAATCGATCTTTACTACACTCCAGATGATGGACACTTCTACAAAGTCATTAATGGTAGACTCATCAAGAAGATCCTTAACAAACCACTTGATTCAACACTTTATAAGCGTCTCAACATCAACACAACAGATGGCAAGTACTTCCTCAACATCTCTTACAACCGCAGACAATTCCATATCCATCTTACTACATTGTTTAAGGAGTTACAGAGCAACTTGCAAAGCAACAAAAGTTCTTGAGCAAAGCAACTAAGTGAAGGCTCTTTTCTTTTGTTACAAAGTAAGAAATGAGTGAAAAGCTAGTTGTTCATTCAGGAGGTAAACTCACTCGCAAGACAATTCAATCGGGTCTTCTTACCAGTGCAAACAATGGATTTAACTCCATTACTGCTTCTGCATCTGGAAATTATGTTGTATCCTATGATGGATCTGGATATTCCCTTGTACAAGCAGATGCAGCTGCTGCTGGAATTGATCATATCGATTCATCATTCTTTCGCACAGCTACAGGCAATCCTATTACTGTTTCAGGTAATACAATCCCTTACTTCACAGACAATGATACATTCAACACCATGACACTTCCTACAACCTCAGGATCCTATCTGATTAGATATGATGGTTCCAAATACACATGTACTGTTGTCAGTCCTTATACCATGTTCACAACCCTATTTGGTCTATCTAGTGATAGAATATCGTTAGTTGCATATAATGGTCCTTCGAATAAAGTGAATGGAATGAATTTCCCTTCAAGTAATGGAAACTATGTTCTTAACAATACTAATGGCACATACACATGGTCTGAACAACAAGATGCTGCGAAACAGGCATTCTGTGTAGAAATGCAAGTACAAAGTGATTCAAACATATTCACCAAACCAATCAACATAACAAGTGATAATTATGGAGTATTCACTAGTATCAATCCAACTCAAATCCCTACTGTCACCATTGGAAAGACCTATAGACTCACTTTCCATCTGAATGGCTATCTACAGGATACTGCTGTGACTGAAAATGCTCAATACACATTAACACTGTCAGGAACTGATGTATTCACTGTTACACAAACACTTCAAGATGAAGCCACCAATACAGTTAGATTGACATTTGATACCATTTTCAAACCCACAAATGCATATGTATCCTTCTCAATAACCCTTTCATCGGATATTGGGATAGTACTCAAAAGATTTGTACCTTGTTATCTTGTTGTACAGGAAGTTTAAACAAGGCATTATTCAGTTTAATCGTAGATTAAACAGCATATTCACTTTGTATGGTCAAAGTGAAAATAACCTGAACCAATAAAATGGCTTGATGATGAATTAACTACAACCGCTCAATCAAATAGTGTTTTACATATCCATCCATTTGTTGTAGGCTGATGTCTGATGTATGGACAATATCTGTCACCAAATTGCTTTTCTTGAGGAATGTTATAGTATTTCTTGATAATGAGAACTTCTGTGTTCCTGCTTCATCATTTACTTTGGTTGTGAAATATCGATACACGCGGAAATAACCATCATGCTGATTGAGGTAATTGACCATATCAGACTCCAATGTGAAACGATTCTCAATAGGGATTGCACCAATTGCATTCATCTTTACTATATGGAGGAAAAATACCTTACTTTTACAAAACAAAAGGATCATAACATGTTTCTAGTAAAATAAACAGGTTTAGATGGAGAGTTGCAGAGCAACATTTGATCAAAGATCAAATTGAGAAAAACAAATTGTAATGAACCCATAATGAAAAAGTTTGATTATTATGATGGTGTTTATATAGAAGTTAGCGTATTTGAATTTGCTTGATCAAGTTCTCATTCAGAGATTTCTCATGGGATATAAGGCGCCAATATCTTATATGCGAAATTGATGGGTGAGAGATAGAGTAAGCTTGCTCGAGAGGACTTAGGTCCTGCGAACGGTACGTCTTCATATCGATGATGAGGTCGGTTATCCAGTAATCCATATAAAAAACAAACAAAAAAGCAACTATGGAATAACTGGAAAGGTACCACCACTGACAATGTTGTAGGTGATGTAAAGCTGAAGCGTTGTCAGGACCTTAGTAGAATGAAGATAGCTTGTCGAGATCTAAGATGACGATCTTAGGGTCTTGCAGAATAGTGACAGGCACTTTTATTTGATCAAACTAAGATTGACCAAAATAGTAGCTATTTTGGAGTGACGGGTGAATTCCATAAAACTATCTGCAACATTTCGATCAAAGATCAAATCCCAAAATGAAAAGCTATAAATGGGTCGATTTTCCATTTGGCAAAATACATAAAACTTTAGAAAACTACCCGTCACCCGTCACCCCCATCACTCTCCTCATAATTTGGCTAGATTATAGGGATGTTTTAGCTAGATTATTGAGAAAAGGTGACGGAGTGACGGGTGACGGGTCAATTTCATAAAACTTGTTCATAATAGCAAAATGGAAAATCAAGAAATACTGGCTATTTGGGAGTTGAACGAATTGATCAATGTTGCAGAGCAACTTGCGGAACAACTGCATATTTGGCTGGTGTTCATTAGAGGTTACAAATATGGTTTGAATGACCAGATTTGTGGTTATTATCCAAAGTGTAGTAGTGTAGTAGTGTAGTAGCCTCCAAAATAATTACTACAAAGTAATTTATCCAAAAAAGTTTGGCGAATTGAAAAACAGGCTACTACACCTACTACACCTACTACACCTTCATAAATAAGTCACTTAAACCCTCATAATATAAAGAATATCCCCATAAACAAGCCAGTTTATGAGGGTTTAAGTGTAGTAGCCTACTTCTTTGTAAGCTACTACACTACCTACTACACCCTACTACACCAAATCATAGATTTGTATTCACTTTTGTGAATCATTTTTGAGATTAATCATACAAAGTAAAATAATCATGTTCGAATATTATCTCTACAATTCACAAACCGTTGGTATCAGTTGATAGACCACACGATTGTTTAGTTTTGAATCACATTTCATCACAAACTTTGGGTATTTGGTCAGTTCTAGTATAAATGATTTCAAATTCATCTTGTATCCATTGTGATACATTAAACAGTATGAATCAAATGCTCGTTTCAGTTCAGCAGCAGTAATCTTATCTTCAGCTGTCACATATTTCACATTCTTGTATTCCTTTCTTCGAGCTGTTTCATAAACAGCAATTTGTGTGTCATCTTCAGATAATTGTTGAAGCCATTCTTCAACAGGATCAACAGATGCATCAATAATGTTCTGCATATATTCAGTGTCTTGGATTTCCAAGATATCTTCATCTGTGTATCTGACTTTGTTAAAGTAATTGTACAACTCGCGTGTAAACCATGGCTGCTTCTTCCAAACATCGATTGTCTTAGCAAAGAAAGGCTGAGTGATGTATTGATCAGGCATGAAGTTTAAAGCACTAAATGCATTAATTCGAGCATTACCATTAGCAACATCAAATGAAAATCCATTTGCATTGTTTGTTGTAGCAATGATTCGACTACGCATTGTGTATGTATAAGCTTGAATGTTCTTTCTGTTAGCAACCCTGTGTTTAGTACCATCAATGTAACTCTTCATCACATCAACGATATCTTTGCCAAATTCGGAAGCACGAGCTTCATTGATGTTCACAAGCAATGTATTCTCAAATGGAACTCGATGAGCTCCAAGCAAATCATCCCTATTATTACATTCAACCACATATTCATCACCAATTATCTGACTGATCATTTTGATCAACAATCCTTTGCCTTGTCTGCATCTACTGTAGAATAGAATGCCAACAGGCAACAAATTAGCAGGATCTTGAATCATTTGAGCTACAAACTTCTTCACATATTCACAATATAATATATCACCAGAAATGTTGAGCATTGCCAAGATATAGATTCTCATGAATATAGGATGAAAGTTGATGTACATCTTCATCTGATCTGTTAACGCAGGAATCATGTCCATGAAATCATTGATCATAGGTACATATTCAGATAGATCAGGAACAGGATCAGTTGAACGAATATCTGGATTGTATCCTTTGAATGTGTTAAGCACTTTCTCACCAGTTGAAGGATCTCGTATCACTTCAACTGAACCACCACCAACTTTGTTGCATGGAATGAAATCTGCTCTGTTAGCAACTCTTCTGATATTGAAATATGCATTGATAGCATCAATAGTTGGTTCTTTTGGTCCCTTGATGTCTTTGTCTTCGAAATATGATCTTGTCCCATAGATCTTACCGATATTCTTCCATGTACCAAGAATATCACTGTTTCGTTCAATATGTCCATTCACATAGCATGAATTGACAGGCGTTTGTAAGAACACAATTCGCTGTGATAGATAGCTCTTAATAATACTGATTGTCTTATTTCTATCTTTCCTATACTCATCTTCACTATCATAAGCACCAACACCTGGCTTCTTCATGTATCTCTTACAGATCTTCATTAATACCCAATCCTGAACAATCGGAAGATCTGCATCTCCACGCATGACCTCAGTATCATCATCAATTTCGTCATCACTGAAATCACAAATCGCATTCAAATCATATCTTCCATATTTCTCAGAACAGAAATCATCATAGAATGAAGGATTTGTATCTTTCACAATCTTCATCACAGTACCCATTGTATAGATTTGATCTCGATCTGTCTTATATCCATTGTAGTATGTTTGTCTGAATGAATCAATATCATTGTTCTTAGGACGTCCAATGATTTGATTCCATTTCTCACAAACAATCTCCTTGATAACAGCCCATCCTTCATCATAATCATCTGTATCTTCAAAGTTTCTTGCAACTGCAGTGATTATAGGCAATTTGATTGTAGTATAGATTCCTTCTGTAATAACACTATCAGGAATATGATCAAGCAGATCACGAACTTCTTTAACTGTGAACTTTTCATGCTCTTCATTGTTTGATATTTCATCATGCTCTGTATTGTTTTTCAGTTTTAACGATGTTAAAACTGAAACGGAATTATCAGTTTTAACATCATTAAAACAGCTGTAAGCTGTGTTTAAAGATGGTTGTACTTGTTTGATATTATCATTTGATGATGGAGGTTCAGGAAGTGTAAATCCTTCAGGAAGTTTAAAGGGCAAAATCTTGTTCTTATCAAAATCGCTAAACACTGGTTGATCAGAATAATCAACATATTCATCTCTCAAAATGCAATCTGTGTATTTTGAATAATCAGCATCACCAAATTCTTTATCACCCAATTCAACGATATCAAATGATGAACTAGTATAACTATCTTCTTCCATATCATAACATAGATACATATGACTTTCAGGCTTACAACTTCCATCTATCCAAAACACTCGTTTAGCGCCAAACATACATTTATCAACAATTCTTTCAACATTGCCATAGAAGATCTTCTTAACTTCAATATCATTGATGATGTAGTTATATGTTGCTTCACGATGTTCATCATCTGTAAGTGCTTCAAGAATAATATGTGCTCCATGCTTATAGAGTTCTCCACATTGATATGGTGGTCTGATATACAGATTGCTGTTGGTAGAGAACATTTCACACAATCGCTTATTGAATTGTTTGAATTGTTCTATTGGAACATCTTCAGATCCATTAGAATAATCCAGATCAATACAAATCTTTCTTTTGCCTGTAAGAACAATACCAACAGCTACTGTATTTGTATATTCAATATCACAGTAATCTGCATGCCATTTGATAGCATACTGGATAGATAGATTGTTGAAGAATTCATTCTTATCGTTTGGAACGTAAAATCCCATAGGGACTAGTTGTTTGTTGGGAGTACCATACACACGAACATAGAATTGATGTTTATCTATTACAGTTTTTGGTTCACTCTTATAATAACATCCATTATTCCCATTTAAAAAGGAATGTAGATAACTAATTAGAGGATTCGCAATTTGTTTTTCTTTGCTATTAGTAGGATTAATCGTTGTTCTATCAATTGTGTCGCTCATTTACTTATAAAGAAATTTTCCTTTTAAAAGGAAAATTCTTCACTTTGGATTTGATGATTTAGTTTGAAGGTTTGGAGTAGGTTGTATTTTTGAACCTACTCCAAAATTCCTTTAAAAAGGCTCATTAAATGGCTTATTTATAGGGATTAATTCATTTTGGAGTAGGAGGAGTAGGAAGAGTAGGTTGAAAATTCAATTAGACAAAAAGTTTTGGTAGAATTCTTCTTAAGAAATAGAAAATCTAACCTACTCCACCTACTCCAACTACT